>Ga0115011_10002750_pt1 | contig 12114 bp, 3 predicted proteins | sample TroAtlMetagenome_2_FD_88705 | JGI IMG/M metagenome (GOLD analysis project Ga0115011, IMG submission 88705) | Marine eukaryotic phytoplankton communities from Atlantic Ocean - Tropical Atlantic ANT8 Metagenome | ecosystem: Environmental > Aquatic > Marine > Oceanic | place: Tropical Atlantic... | reverse complement strand
TAGGAGTGGCACCTGAAACACCATCATACACATATGCTCCTTTTACAGTTAATTTAGGTATTAAATCACGCTCAAATAAAAAGGAAGTAGTTCTAATATTAATACGTCCATTTTTCTCACTATAATCTTCATGTTTGAAATCAGCCCTATCCTCAGCTTTGATTCTGTAAATGGGAGTAGTACAGAGGAGAATAATTAACTGAATTAAAATGATATATTTTCTTATTTTATATATCAAATCTAGTAATAATTAATTAGTTAAAACTTAAATTTAAGGAGTATAGATTTTTTGTTTTACACGATAGAAACGTTCGCTAAACCACAAACGCTCTGCGTATAAGACAGCGCCATCTGTTTCTGAGATCAATTCCTTAACTGGAATCCAATTTAATAAATCTTTGGAAGACTCAAGAACATATTGTTCTCCCGGAACTGTTGGCCAATTCAGTTTAACAATTGCTGGCCAAAACTGACTTTCAATATCCAGCTGAATAGTCTGTGAAGAAATCAAGTTACCCTGATCTGTAGCTAAAGTTGTGTTTACTGTGAATTCACCCGTATTGGACTCACGATTGCGCACCAAAACTAGCCAATCCCCATCGATGTTGGAAATAAAGTCGCCTTCACGCAATACTATCTGCTCTGATATTTGGCCCAAGTTAATACTGTTCCTCATATATCTACCATTAGAACTTACCAATTTAACATCTGCATCGACAGTTAGATCCGTTAACTCAAGTAGCGCCGACGATGTTCCAGGAGGAATATTCCAAACAAAGCTAGTGGATCCACCACCGGCGACACTAGCCAATCTGCTACCTTGAGATTCAGTCAAACGTTCAGTCGAAGAAATATCCGGAGAATCTTGGTCCCCACAGTTACCATCCCATTTGGCCATAATATCATAAACCGCTCGCTCGATTACATTAGTATCAGTCTTCTGCACTGACAAATAAAGCAACTCACCAGGCCGTATTGGCAAATGACCACTGTCATCCAACGTCAACTCGGCGAAATAGGAGTCGTCCATATCAACACGCACATAATCATCAGATGAAGTATCACCACTCGGAAAACCACCGTAACTGGCAAAGAGAGAAACTTTAGCATTCTTGGACTTTTTGATCGACGAAAGCTCAATCGTCAGCTTTTTGGAATCATCACATGTTTCGACAGTCCAATAATTAATCTCATCCTCAGCAATTCTACCACGCTCCTTCTTTCCGTTTTCCAAAGAGTCCGCCGTATCGTCACGCGTGTATTTTCGACCCTTGTCATCGGTCACTCTAGTATCTTCTGATTGACTGCCAATAATCTTAATATACCAACTAACCAACGTAGGATCGGTCTCTTCACTTGCAACTGAATCGTCATCTGGACCAACACGATGATCCCGCACTTCCAGCACCCATTCACCCATAGCGCGTTCCCCTCGCAGCACATCTAATGACTCCTCTGCTAAATTGTGCGGACCTGGGCCAATTAGCTCAACAGTATCCAAATTCACAAGCGCACCTTTTGCGCGAATTGTAAATGGAGTGAAAGATCGAGCTGCAATAAATTTAATACTATTAGTGATCCACTGGGTGCTTTTAGGTATCGAATCCGTTACAGTAATTGCGCCCTCAAGACTGTTGGTAATTACTCCGCCTAAAACATACTCTCCATCACTACCATCTGAACGAGTAACAAAACTCAAACGATATTCCTGACCAACTGCTGTAGGCAAATCACGCAGAATGGCTGCACCCGACTTAACAGTATCAAACTGCGAAAAAGGCTCAAGAACAGCAAAGAAATCACCACTATGGGATTGATTAGACTTTGTAATATTAAACCATTCATTGGTAACCGTCCAACCATCAACCTGCTCGTCAGCCATATAACTGCCAACCTGAGCTCCCTCGAATCCACTAAATACTACCTGATCTTCTTCTATTGCATACGGAGCGTTGCCGAATTTTATTTTCTCTTGGGCAAGATTTTCTAATTCAGAAAAAATTGCATAAAGCGTAGCAGGCTTAACAGCCTCAACCAAAACAGTATCTAGCAACACCGCATATTCATCTGATTCAAATGACTCAAATTCAATTTTAGTATCTGTATCAGTTGCAATAAACTCAACCACTTGCTTTTTCCAAGCTACCGTATTGTCTTGGTTCTCTGCTGAAGCTTTTACCGTCAGGTTGGCAACCGAACCAACTTTAACTCGCATTTGAACTGATTCATCTGAATCAGGATTTTTAGCATAAGCAAAACTAAGACGGTAAGACTGATCAACCACCGTGTTAAGATTGGTTGAAATTGTTCCAAACAATTCAATAAACTTATTTCCCGAATGCGCTTTAGGCAAATATTCAGAGATGTATGAAAAAACCTGCCCCTCTTCAAGATCCCACCCTGAATTGAACTTATCAGAATTATCAATCAAAAACTTATCAGGGCTCTCAAATCCATCTTCCATTATGGTTTCGCCTTCCAGCACATCGGTTTTAGTAAAACCATATGAAGTATTCGTATGCCCTCTGTTTTCTGAAAGTAAAAGGCGGGTGCCTTGAGGACTAACCAAGTGCAGATCTAAATCAGCAAGACGCGGATGATCAATTCGAACACCTACCTCCGCCATGCCAACCAAAAAATCATTCGTTACCGTAAGAAAAGACTTTGTAAGAAGATCATCCTTAATTGGTTCAGGCTCTTCACTAACCAACTTAATGGAGTTTTCAATTGAGATATCATACTCAAAAATTACACGAAGATGAAAATCAACATCTTTGAATGAATTAGGGTTTTTTGTAGTAACAAACCAACGGCCTTCGCTAAGCGGCGGGGTATCACCAAGCCCATAGTGCAACTCGCCTCTAGCAGGGCTACCATCCCACTCTCCTTCACTCGAATCGGCATCTACTGTGGATTTATCATATTTCTGCTCAAAATCATCAGGGTCATCCCACTCTTTCGGTTCAATTTTCGGCTCATTATCTTTCCTAATATAGACATCTATTGGCCCCGTCATATCCGTCACTTGGACGATCATATTCGTAGCATTAAAAGGAACATCAATTAAGAAATCCTCACTTTCACCTGGCTCAAGGTTTACATCTATTCCCTGACTACCAGCCAAGCTTAAGTTCTTTACCGCATCTACGGTAAGAGAAAGATTCTGCACCACGCCAGTAAATGACATCGCACTGTCAATCATGTCTAACTGCCAGACACCCATCGCTGGTTCCCATTTGAAATCATTTAAGCTTCCTGGGCCATCTGTAAATAAGACCCCGGCCGAATCACGGTAACCTTGAGGCATATCCAGATCGTCATCGTATTGAAACACAAAATCAGTTGGATACGGCTCATTAGGTAGCGGGTCTGCTAATGTGTGGTCATTTAATACTACAGAGTTACGGTTGTGGCTTAATTGACCCCATAGGTCTCCAATTTCCTGATGATAAATTGAACTAACAGCAGTTACTTTACGGACACTTTCGTAAGGCTGACCAACGTAAATACCAAAAATAGAAACCCCACCTGGATCTGAAGCTGAACCATCAGGTATTACACCAGGTAATGGCATCATATTTAATCTCCCTCCATTATCTAATCCACCGAACGGACTACTACTCGATAAACCCACTATACCAAATTCGGCTGCCATCTGATCCTCTGACTTTACACCAATGTAAAAGACTTCATCTTCACCTACCTTAGCATCATCGAAAGTTATATACTCAGAACCAGCTCGCCCAGTAGATTTGAAAGCTGTGCCAAGGACAGCTGGATCCAAAGTTGTTAATTTGGGATCGCGTGACACATATAAATCTATATCTGCTTCTCGTTGACGAGGTGCAGACAAGTTGGGCGGCATGAATGTAATAAACGCAACGTATTTACCAAAGTCAGGTTCATCAGCATTTTCTTCAACATCATTATCGCCCAATCCATCTGAATCATCCTCTTCCTTTTCCGGTGGTGCATTTGTGAAGGTAAAGAAATGCCACTGGTTACTAATACCACGACGATTAGCGTAAACCGAAAGATTAGTGTCAGCAGTCTTGGCAAGCGCTGAATTTGCACCAACATGCTGCCCAAGCATTGGTGCCCCGTTGGTAAGAGTGGTAATTGCCGGTAATTCTATTTCTTCCGGCGACGCTTCCCTGAGATCAAAGGCACTCTCCACATCTGGATTACCACTAGACATAACAAGCGCAAAATCCTGAACTACATCAACATGATCCTTCGGTTCTTCTGAATTATAAAAATCAGATAAGGCATCCACATTCACACGCCGTGCGTAAACGGTGACACGATATTTTTTGGAGCCCGGCTCCTCTATGAAAACATTCTCAACATTATTGACCACATCGTTGGTTGCACCCACAGAATTGAATACGCTTGAACCAATATTATTACCATAATAGACATCTAATTCCTCCTCTTCATCGGAAGCCTGCCCAGATTCAGATCCCGGCTGATCAGAATCTGATAATGGAGTTATAATCAAATCAAGATCGTTCACAAGCTTCACCGCTGCATTTGGATTTCCTGCTGGATCTGTCCAAACCAAGGTAAAACGCAAAGGATACTTCATAGCATCTTCGCCTATCCTAATATCCCAAGAAAGACTTTGACCTGTGGCTAAAGCATTCTCCAAACTCTGATCGATTATCCTAGTTGGCCAAAGGTTTTCCCCATAACGATTAGCATCAGCCAAAGCTGGAGCAGCTCGCTGGAGATCCGGCAAACCCCAACCCTGGTGATTCACAGTACTATTAACATCGTGGGTATAGCGCCGATCGACTGACTGCGCGCTGTTGATCAACAAAGCCTTCATCATCGCCGGGCTGTTGGTGCGCTTTAATCGCTTGGTATAAAATTCCTGCATCAATGCCAGCATGCCACTCACAGCTGGAGCAGCCACACTCGTCCCTGACTCATAGCGATATTGATCTCCAAGATCATTATTCAACTTCTCTAACGCATCAGCGTCCTCCTGTGCGTTGGTAGATGTGATGGAACTTTCCCAATCGCTGGATCGTGTAGAAATAATAAACGTACCCGGTGCTACAACATCCGGTTTAAATCGGCCATAAGTACCTTCAACACCAATCCCAACATTACCTCGACTAGAAAATGCCGCCACCTGATTATTGGAATCCGTCATGCCAGCAAATGGCGTATTTGTAGTGGTAGTTACAACTTCCTTATCAACTTCTTTGCCGTCTTCATCAATCTCAGTGACGATATTAGTCACACTGGTGATAGATTCTCCTTCAATCTCTCGGCCACTCTCCAACGCCCCAACTGTAATAACATTCTTCGCAGTACCTGGAGCGGTAATAGTTCCAGGACTTGCGTTTAGTCCATTGTCAGTGCCAGCTCCTGAATTTCCCGCCGGAAACACATAAATCACCTGCTGATCCCCGGCACGTTCCGGCAAGGCATCGCGAGTTGCTGCATCATAGCTAGCAGCTGCCCAAGTGTAGTCGTTTTGATCCTCGTATTCCCAACTGTTATTAGAAATCAATACATTGACACCAGTTTTACGATCATAATTCTCATTGGCTGCCTCAGTTTGAAGCCAGTGATCTGAAACTGGATTGTTTACCTTGCTGTCATCAGCCTTGAGCACATGTAAACGAGCCTTTGGAGCTATACCTTTGAAATCGGGATCACTGAATGAACCCGGAGGCGGGTTGGTAATGATCGAATCAGAACCTGACCCATCACCAGCAATAATTCCCGCAACAAAAGTGCCATGACCGTTGGTATCAGATCCCGCCCCTGAACCTTCAACTCTTTTACCAAATGCCGCATGTTTGTCATCAACGCCAGAGTCATTGACGTTCACAAAAATCCCTAAACCATTCAGACCAAGATAATCCTCACTTACAACATTGGTTACAGTACCATCGGCTGCCTTCTCAGCCTTAAACACCTCTACACCCATACGTGGCCTAGTAAGGTCATTAGCCAAACGACGCGGTCGATGCCTTTCCAAACCCTGAACTTCGGTAAGCCTTGCCAAAGCTGTGAGCTGGTCTTTTGGCACTCGCGCCAACAGCTTGGTGCCAAATGGTGTACGATCCTGCGAAAGAACATCAACACCCAAGTCGGCCAAGTGCTTAACTGCAGTCGGCTCACTATCAGGGAACAACACTACATTAAGCAGAGCACCTGCTGGTAATGGCTGATCTATAATGGCCATCTCTAAAAGTTTCATATCTAACTTGTAGTATGGCTGAAATGGCAAAACGGACTGCGTGCCAGACCACTCCTTCAAACGACGGGCACCATCAACTCCCATTCGAACTAGGTAAGCATTATTAGGTATGTAAGAAATAATCCTGCCACCAGTGGCAGCTATATGTCTTCGAAACGCTGCAGTAACCGGCCCTTTTGCCTGTGCTATATAAGTCTCCGGATTATCCTCAGCCAAGAGAGATTCTGGGATCTCAAACGAGGTATCAAGCGAGGTGTCTATAAATGCGTTACGCAATAACACCGCCTTTTCATTTCGAACCAATTTACCGATGGGAGATTTCGTGTTGGTTAATCGGTAAGGAAAACTATCAGTTTCAGGTTTAACCTCTATAGATGCAGAAACAGCAGCTGGAAGCTTCGCTAAGTTAACTAAACCTATCGAAGGTGAAACCTTGTTAACAGGAACATTACTCAACGGATTTACAACCAGAGCATCCGGCCTCTCATTTAGGCCAACCAAAAAACTCAAATACGCCAAGCCGACAATGAGTGTCGTCAATAAAACCGCGGTGAGTGTTTGCCTATTTTTCATATTACTCTACTGCTCTTCCAATACCTGATAGTCCTCCACAACGGCGCGGTAGACCTGATTTGTACCTTCCCACTGTTCTTCAAATCGATACGTCGTTTTAGTAAAGACCTCACCAGTGATATTGTAGTTGGTACACATTCCGTAAAACTGCCCAGGTCGTGTCACTATTGATTGCTCAGCAGGCTTGAGTGTCTGACCAAAAGCATAAACCGTTACCCTTGGCTCATCCTCTTTAACAAGAGAAAGCATCTGTTGAGGCAACCATTCCATCACATTTTCGTGGATCGCATATTTTTGCTGCTCAGTCGGCACCCCACTAACGGCCAGCTGTTCACGACCCAGATTCAAAAATGGTGAAAACTCAGTTAACGTGGGAGTTGAAAGAATATCCCCTAAATTTCTGAATCCTCCCATTGCCATCCTCTGCTGATATAAACCATTTATAACATTCGATCTCCCATTGATCCACATGGTCGGCAATCCGTGAGTACCATTCAAAATCCAGTCCAACTGAGGATGCTGCGGATACTCTTTAGGAATTGATGGCTGTATAATTAAAGGAGTTTCTTTGGTGCCATTATAAGCAACATCAGCACCCAACGTTGGACTATCAGGCAGAGAATTAGACAAAACGGGCATCCCGGCGAAAACAGCAGCCCAAGCTGCGGAATTAGTTTGATTAACAGACAACAACCCCTTTGCAGCGTTTTCATTGGGAGCAGTGGTGAAAAGCTGAAGTAACCGCCAATCATTGGTCGGATGAGTGCCAACACTTCCTGCCCAAGACCACCAGTTTGTGAGTGAAGCCATACCGGACTTTAGATACATCGTCTGCCACGGTGTGCCGCGGTGCACACGGCCCAGCCAACCGATACTCGGAAATTTGTTCTCGGGAAATTTCCACGCATCACTATCCACCATCAAAGGATCTTTAAGATAATAATTAAATGCGTTAACGCTCGCCAACTGACCACTGCCTCCCCAAGGCTGATAACGCTCATTCTGCCGGCCCAAGTTCGAATTTTTAGCTATAACTTCCGCAGATGAAATACTTGGAGGCCTAATTTGAATCACGTTATTCGTACTTCTTGCATCAGTTACAAGAGGATCTGTTAGATCGTTGATTGTATAGTGAACAAGCGGATCGTTGGCTTGCCATGAAGTACGCTTATAAAATTTCCTAGCTGGAGTGTAAGGTGCCTGCTTACGAATAAGATCTGACGGGCGCCTTGGACGGTTACGACCTTGAAGAAAATCCTCAAAATCCCGAATTGCTTTGTCTTTGTTTCTTCCAGCATACGGATCACTATTATAACTGCGCCAAAAACCCTGACTAACTTGACGCTGCCCTCTCGAAACCTGAATTTGATCAACTACACCGAGTGTTGGACTCAGATTACCTTGCGTCGGATTCAACCGATTAGTTTTCCAAAAGGTTCCCTCATTAATTCCGGCACCTGCAAAAAGCCCAGCAGAGCCTGCCTGTTGGCCACTCAACTGCATGGTAATGTCCATCGAAGTAACCATATCATCTAGATTAACTACATCTATTAACTGGTCCTCCTCGAGATCTATCAAGAAATACTGGACTCGATTTGTAATGTGCAGCTTCCAATCCGGCACAGCAAAACCAGCCTCAAACACATTTGTAAATGCCCGGTTGGCCGGATAAAAACGCTTCCGGGCCGTGCTATAAATAGAGTTTGTGACCGTAGTTAATGCTGCTTGCAGAGGAACTTTGTATTCTCCACCTTTCCAGCCATTCTTTAGCGTTTCAAATTTCCTATAAGGCTTCGATACAATATTTGTGATTAGGATCGGACTATTCTGCCCAGCTGAACCTTCAATACTATGATCCCATAATCCAACTTCATAACGATGCCTGACGTCCATAGCTAACCGCCTAGGATAACCGTTTGTATTCGGAGCGTTAATATAAGAATTCCACGCCTCTATCCCGAAAACATTAGTGATACCAAGTGTATACATCTGGTTTGTACGCCAGTTACTACTCATTGAAGGAAGAATATTATTAACATGCTGCTTGTTTACCTCTAGACGACGAGAGACTTGAACAAGCGACTCCACCGAATATTCATTAAAATTGGGCAAGCCCTTCTTTGCACCCACAATCCATGGTACCCCATGAATACTAACATCTAAATCTGTATCCGGTGTCCCGTCATAGAACGGAAAACGATTTGAACTAATCACATTTGTCAGATCAAAAAACCTTTGCGGACGAGCAAATTTACGCCAGTCGTTCGTCACTTGGGCATAATAGGAAATAAATACACCTGGAGGTCCGTTATTTGGATCGCGAAACTTACGAAAAACTGGTCGCATCACCGTTGGGGTATCAGGCACATAATTATCCGGAGTCAAATCTGAAAGAGGCATATACTTATTAGCCCTAGATGCATCATAAATATTCGCAGATAATTGCATCAACCGATGTACATTAGCGGAATAAGAATTAGTTGGATAAATCTGAATACCTGTAGAAACCGCATTTGTCGGATTAAAAAACAGATAGTTTTGCGGAATAGGAAATTTAGGATGCTGCAAACCAGCAATACCAACATCAGGATTCACCAACGACTCTCCAATAGAGTAATTATTATAAGCTGCACCGGTTACCTTATTTGTTAAAAACTGTGAGGAGACACTCGCACGCAACATGGCATGGGCTGCCCTATTAATAAACTCGTTAGCAGTCCAATTCGTCTGTGTATTATAACCAGTATTCCAATCATTGGCGTAATTAACATTCAACTTCCCTCTTAAAGCTGGCGCAGAATCAACACCCATTTGATCCAACAGTCTATAAAATGTGTATCGGTCATAGGAATCAAGACGCTTCCGGGCCCTACTATTCTTAGGATGAACCTCCATCGATTGGCGTAAACGACTTACAAAGTTAGTAGCTCGCATCGGAGGATCAATGTACTGCTGAAACGTCAAAAATTGCTGAACATCAGTAAAGCGACGAGGGTTATCTGAACCCGGCCAAGGTGCTATTACCGGATCCATTCGCACACCGTCTTCATTATCAAATATTGGCGTATCATTTAATATTAGTGGACCATCAGAATAATCATCCACCTTATTTAATGAAGATCGAACTAGTGATGTCTGATCAAGTGGTAAACCGAGCGAAGGCATCATACCCATCAGGCCCTGAGGCACATTATCTCCCGGCACCCAGTCCCGCCTTGCACCATTATAACGGTACATCAAAATATCCCGGGCATCTGAAAATGATAGCCTGTCCGCTCTAGGCAAAGTTAATCCATTGGGATTAACCGGCTTAGATATCCAATCGTAATAGTACCACCATTGAATGGGATTCAATTGCGCAAGAAAACCTGCCAAGTTCAACTCCCAAGAACCAACACCCTGATTGCGCATATAAAGATACTGGTTACCTCGACCCTTAGGTATATCCAGACTTCGCTTCATGGGGTCCCTAGCCTGATTATGGATATGATTAATATCCAGTGAACGGCCAGTCGGCAGTACCATATAAGCGTAACGACCAATAAAACGATTAGTGGGCCCGTGCGGCCTAGAAGGATTATCAAGCTGACCAACCCATTCCGGATCACCAATAAAATAATCTGTTAACAGCTGGCCACTCTGATCAACAACTGGCCTCCCTGCAAAGTTAGTAACGACCTGTCGGCCAGTTGGCTCGTAAGCACGGTTTCTGTTTAAATCCAGATAAAAACGAAAATCATCAACTCTAGTATAATTTTTAGGCCTCCAGCCAAGTGCATTGGTATCAACAAACACTGGGGGCCTAGGTAAATGTTGTAATTTAGCCAAACTCACCAGCAAATCATTCTGAGATAATGAACGACCATTCGGATAAACATAACCGACATTGGTAGGTGATAAATTCCCAGGTTGATACCCGAATCGGTTGATGTAGTTGGTGGAAACCGAAAAGCCATAAGCCAACGGATTCTGCGTAGCCACCATCTCTCCAACAACTTTTGACAACGCTTGAGCTGCAGCCGTATCAGCCATTAATTGCGCACTGGTTTGATCCGTAATAACCGTTACCGATGCCCGCTCACGCCGACTGATAGAAAGAAACACCACTGCCATCGTGGTGACCATCCCCAGCATAATAAGGGTAATTACCAGCGCCGCGCCACGTTGTGCTCTAAAAAAATTCACCGCAATTGCCTGATTGGGACACGCTGACGGAACAGCGAGACCTTGTTAATTTTTTGTCCTAAGAAGTTAGCCTGAAACTGAGGAGGCAGTGCTCGAACTTGTTCAAGCACTTTAGGCTCAATGACTCCTATCTCTAAGTCAAAATACGAAGGCAAAGCCCCATAAAACCAAGCACGAGTTTGACCTCCTGCCTCTTGAACCAACGTCCCATCCACCGGCCGATCAGTGCGAACACCATACAACGGCTTACCTTGAGGATTAAGTCGCTGCAGATTTAGTCCAAGCGGATTTGACCAAGGAACAGTTGCCATAATTTCACGGCCAAATTGATCAAACGCCGTGATTCGAAAATGAATTACTCCATCAGTAATCGGTTGAAAGACTTCAGACTCAGAAGGCTGATTAACAATCGTGTCGAATTGCAAATTAAACGCCAAGGTTTTGTTGACCATTGAAGACCTAGGATCAGTCGAGTGAAGCGAACCACTTGTCACATAACGGCCAAGTGTGCCAATTCCATTCTCGGCATTCACCACCCTATAGCTCGTAATATCAAACCCTAAGCCTCCACGACTGGTGAATGTGAAATCCTGCAAAATATTAGTTCGAAAACCTTGCTCCAAGTCCTCACTAGTCCCCTCAGGCGTCAATGCATCTGGCTGATAAGCAAGCAATAATGGCGTGGTATAGGGAGTGGATCTAGAGTGGAAACTTTTACTACCCGAAAGAATTAAGCCGCTTTGTAAATCCATCACTGGCGGATAACCACTAACCTCCATTTGAGACAACTCACGAACAATCATTTCCATTGCTGCTCGACCTCCTTCATTAACATCGACCTGCGCAGCATTCTTTTTCAAAGCATCCTGAGTCTGGTCAAACAGCGCATACAACACATAGACGACCAGTGTCATCACAGAGACAGCAACAAGCATTTCCAACAGGGTAAATGCCCGCTTGAATCTGATCCGTAATGGACGGCTGTTAGCAATGAATTTCATCTACTGCACAATATACTTCGGCGTACTAAACTTAAGAGGCTCAAAAAAGAAAAATGCAGAATTAGGATTCTCCAGCCACTGCCCAGTAGCCGGATCTTTACGATTCAACTCACGGTTCACCAAACGACCAGCTAC
>Ga0115011_10002749_pt1 | contig 12116 bp, 8 predicted proteins | sample TroAtlMetagenome_2_FD_88705 | JGI IMG/M metagenome (GOLD analysis project Ga0115011, IMG submission 88705) | Marine eukaryotic phytoplankton communities from Atlantic Ocean - Tropical Atlantic ANT8 Metagenome | ecosystem: Environmental > Aquatic > Marine > Oceanic | place: Tropical Atlantic... | reverse complement strand
ATCTTTATTTAAAAGTACGTCTTTCATATTTGAAAAAATAATATTGTGTTTTTGACACCAAAACTTTAATCCATCTTCCTAAGGCATTATAAAAGCGGCTGGATGTTTTTCTCCTTCACCAATGACCATAATTTGTTCAAACTGATTAAAAAAGTCATTATATTTTATAACTTCTTTTTCATATTTTTTTAGAACTAGTTCGTTTTTAATTATGTCTTCATTATTTCTGAATGGCACCTGATTATTTGTGCACCAATCTTTTAGTATTTCAAAATCAGGGACAATAAAAGCTGCAGGATGTTTTTGGTTTTCACCAATAACCATTATCTGTTCTATGAATATAGATTGTTTGAATTTATTTTCCATTACTTGAGGCGCTATTTATTTTCCTCCTGAGGTTTTAAATATTTCTTTTTTTCTATCAGTAATTTTTAAATATTTCCCACCAACAAGTTTTCCAATGTCTCCAGTGTAAAACCAATTATCTTTATCAATAACCTTATTCGTTTCTTCAGGTTTATTATAATATCCTCTCATTACATTAGGTCCTTGAACTAAAATTTCTCCTTCCCCGTCTCTCATTCCTTCCTCGTGATTAATTTTAACTTTAACGCCTTGTATTACCTCTCCAACAGTTCCATAGCAAGGTTTTTTTGAATGGGCTAAATTAACAGACACGACAGGTGATGTTTCTGTTAACCCGTATCCTTCACTAACAGGCATTTTTGCCGCAGTAAATACTTTAGCAAGCCTTTCTTGTAATGCTGCAGATCCAGATATAATCATTCTAACTCGCCCGCCAATAGCTTCCCTCCACTTTTTAAAAACTAGCATATTAGCTATTGCAAGTTGGAATTCGTAGAATAATCCATTTCTTCCATTGTATTCATGCCTTAAACCTAAATTTAGTGCCCAAAAAAACATTTTTCTTTTTAATCCAGTTAGAGCTTCTCCTTTTGTTAGTATTTTATCATAAACTTTTTCTAATAATCTAGGAACAGTTGGCATAACAGTTGGTTTAATTTCTTTCAAATCATTACCAATATTTTCAATACTTCCGTAATAAATTGAAACACCTTTAAATAAATAATAATATTCTAACATTCTTTCAAAGACGTGAGATAAGGGTAAAAAACTTATTCCTCTGTCAGATTTTCCTAAATCTAATAAGTGTTCTATAGAATACAATTGACTTAGTATATTACTATGGGTTAACATTACCCCTTTTGGATTTCCAGTTGTCCCTGATGTATATATTAATGTAAATAAATCATTTTCAGAAATAGATTGTTGAATCTTTTCTGTTTCTTCATTTTTCGGATTTATTAATCCTATTTCTATTAGTTCTCTCCAATGTTTTACATTAGTAATTTTCTCAAATGAATATATATGTTCTAGGCTTTTAATTTCATTTTCAAGTCCATTGATTTTGGCGAAAATATCTTTGTTCTCAACAAATACTAATTTAGCTTCGCAATCATTTATAATATATTTATAATCTTTTCTAGTTGAATTTGGATATAAAGGTGTGTTAATTGCTCCTATTTTGTTTATACCCATGTCTGTCAAGCTCCATTCCGGTCTATTGTTAGATATTATACAAATTTTGTCATTTTTTGTAAGACCTGTATTTAATAAGCCATATGCAAGAGCGTCTGATGTTTGTATATATTCACTACAACTATATTTTTTCCACTTTCCATCTATTTTTCCAGCTAACATATCATCTTTATCATATAGCTCTGCGTATCTTCTATCTAATTCATATATTTTTAAGTTTTTCATAATTTTTTTGAATAGGGTATTAATTATATAAAATTAAAAAAATAATAATTTAAAAAGATGAATATTTATTTATATATTCTATTTGTTTTTTAAATATGTTTTTTAATGGAAAATAAATCAATTTCAGAAGGTACTGTTAATGAAGCAACTGATATGGGTTTGCTATTCGAGGAATATACAAAGATTTGTGATATTTTAAAGAGAAATCCAAATTATACAGAATTATGTATTTTTTCAGTTATGTGGTCAGAGCATTGTTCATATAAGAATTCTATTTTTTGGCTAAAAACTTTACCTAAAGATGGTCCTCGTATTTTAATTAAGGCTGGTGAAGAAAATGCGGGTTTAGTTGATATAGGAGATGGATTAGCATGTGTGTTTAAAATAGAATCCCATAATCATCCTTCTGCATTAGAGCCTTATCAGGGTGCGGCAACTGGTGTCGGGGGTATAAATAGGGATATATTTACTATGGGAGCCAGGCCAATTGCTCAGTTAAACTCATTAAGATTTGGGGAAATTAATTTGCCTCACACTAGATGGCTTGTGAAAGGTGTTGTTAAAGGAATAGGTGATTATGGAAATTCATTTGGTATACCAATAGTAGGTGGAGAAACATATTTTGATAAAAGTTATAATTCTAATCCATTAGTAAACGCTTTTTCTGCTGGTATTGTAAAAACTAAAAATGTTATTTCAGCTACTGCAAAAGGTGAAGGAAACCCTGTATTTATTGTAGGTTCTTCAACCGGAAAAGATGGGATAAATGGCGCGGCATTTGCCTCAAAGGATTTAACGGAAAATTCATCTGATGATATTCCTTCTGTACAAGTTGGGGACCCATTTCAAGAAAAATTATTACTAGAGGCCACGATGGAGTTGAGCAAGATTGATTCTATTGTTGGAATGCAGGATATGGGTGCGGCTGGTATTATTTGTTCAAGCTCAGAAATGAGTGCTGCAGGAAATTGTGGGATGGAAATAGATTTAGATCAGGTTCCTTTAAGGCAAGAAAATATGGAGCCTTATGAAATTTTATTATCAGAATCACAAGAAAGGATGTTAGTTGTAGTAAAAAAAGGAAAGGAAAAAGAAGTTAAAAAGATATTTAATAAATGGGATTTAAATTGCAAGAAAATAGGGCATATCACAAGAAAAAAAGATGTAGTTTTTTACTCTAGAAATATAAAAGTAGCTCAAATTCCAGCGGATTCTTTAGTCCTTGGAGGAGGGGCTCCTATATATCAACGTGAATATAATATACCTAAATATTATAATGAATTTAAAAAGTTTGATATTAATACAATCAGTATACCAGAAAATATTATAGATTACGCCTACAAACTTATATCTCTTCCTAATATTGCTTCGAAACAATGGATATACAAACAATATGATTCTATGGTTGGTACTGTAAATATGACTACTAACTGTCCTTCTGATTCTGCTGTTGTAAATTTAAAAGGAAATAAAAAAGCTTTAGCGCTAACAGTTGATTGTAATTCTAGATATGTAAATGCTGATCCAGAAATAGGGACTCAAATAGCTGTTGCGGAATGTGCTAGAAACATAGTTTGTTCTGGTGGAGAACCTTCGGCTATTACTAATTGTCTAAATTTTGGAAACCCATATGACAAGGAAGTTTATTGGCAGTTTGTTTCTGCCATTAAAGGAATGACAAAAGCTTGTAAAAAATTCAAAACACCTGTTACAGGGGGTAATGTTAGTTTTTATAATCAAACTCAGAAAGGTGATAATGTTCAGCCTTGTTTTCCGACCCCAACTATTGGGATGGTTGGAATTATAAAGGATAAAAATAATTTTATGTCTTTAGATTTTAAAAAAAGTGGAGATTTAATTTATTTGTTAGGGCCTTCTAAAGATGATATATCTTCTTCTGAATACTTAGTTAATATTTTAAATTTTCATAATAGCTCTACGCCTTTTTTTGATTTAGATATTGAATTTAAGTTGCATCAAATAATTCTCAAATTAATAAATAATAAGACAATTCAGTCCGCTCATGATGTGTCTGATGGAGGTTTATTTGTTTCACTTATTGAAAGTATGATTCCTAAAAAATTAGGATGTGAGATATATACAGATGCTAATTTTCGACAAGATGCTTATTTATTTGGAGAGTCACAAAGTAGAGTCTTAATTAGTTTAGAAGAAAATAAAGAAAAAGAATTTTTAGCTTTATTACGTAAAAGTAAATTCCCGTATTATAGATTAGGAACAGTTTCTTCTTCAGAAAAAGTTTTGATTGATGATGTTGACTTTGGGAATATTAAAAAACTGGAGTCTATATACTCAGATTCGTTAGCTAAAAATTTCAATTAAAATATTTATGACAAATCGTTTTTTAGACTCTTCTTTGGAATATCTAAAAGGTGTTGGTCCAGTCAGATTTAGATTATTATATCAAGAGTTAGGCTTAAAAACTTATAAAGATTTATTATACTTTTTTCCATTTAGATATGTTGATAGAAGTAAATTTCATTTAATTAATTCAATTGACAGTTCAAATATTGATGTGCAAATTAAGGGCTCTGTAGTACATGTTGATACACAGGGTTTAGGTAGGAAGAAAAGATTATTAGTTCGTTTTAAAGATGAAACTGGTTCAATTGATTTGGTTTTTTTTAAAAGAATATCTTGGGTTAAAAAATACTTAAAGAAATCAGTAAAATATGTTGTATTTGGCAAGCCAAACTTTTTTAATGGAAAATATTCTATAGTACATCCTGAAATTGAATTATATGAAAAAATAAAAAACTTGCCTCATCAAAATTTTCATCCCGTATATCATTCAACAGAATTACTAAGAAAACATAATTTAAACAGTAAGGGTATTTTAAAGCTAATGAATGAATTATTTTCAAGGTCAAGTCAATTTTTAGAAGAAGAGAATTTGTCAGATGAAATAATTGAAAAAAATAAATTAATATCGAGAAAATTAGCCTTATATAATATTCATTTTCCAAAAAACGAATCCTTATTAAATGATGCAATATTTCGAATGAAATTTGAAGAGTTATTTTTTCTTCAGTTGTCGATTTTGAAAAATAAATCTATAAATAAAAAGAACCCCTCATTCAAATTTGAAAAATTAGGTAATTATTTTAATACTTTTTTTTATGAATCCTTGTCATTTGAATTAACTGGTTCACAAAAAAAGGTTATTAAAGAAATCAGAAAAGATTTATTAAGTGGATTTCAAATGAATAGATTGATTCAGGGAGATGTGGGCTCTGGTAAAACTGTAGTAGCAATTATTTCTTGTATGATTTGTGTTGATAATAATTTTCAGGCTTGTTTAATGGCTCCGACCGAAGTTTTAGCTTTCCAACATTATAAAAATATTACTAATTTTTGTCAAAAAATGGATCTGAATATTTCTTTAATAACAGGTTCAATAAAGTCATCGGAAAAGAAAAAGATATTGTCTGATTTAGAGAATGGAAAAATAAATATTATTATAGGAACACATTCTTTAATTCAACCTAATGTTAAATTTAATAACCTGGGCCTTGTAGTAATAGATGAGCAACATAAGTTTGGAGTTGCTCAAAGAGCTAGTTTGTTAACGAAAAGTAAGTTATTGCCACATATCATGATATTGACAGCTACGCCTATTCCGAGAACTTTAGCTATGACTTTTTATGGAGATTTGGATGTGTCTATTATTGATGAAATGCCTCCAGGTAGGAAGAGCATTAAAACAATACATAAGTTCGATAAGGATAAGGAATCTATATTTTCTTTTTTACTTGAAAAAATTAAATTAGGCCAGCAAGTTTATATTGTATATCCCTTAATTGAAGAAAGTGAAAAATTAGATTATAAAAATTTAATTACAGGTTATAATAATTTAGAAAATTATTTTTCTAAGCACGGAGTTTCTCTCTCTATGTTACATGGAAAAATGAAGATTGAAGAGAAGAATAAGGAAATGAATAGATTTCTATTAAAAGAAACACAAATTATGGTATCTACCACTGTTATAGAGGTTGGTTTAGATGTTAAAAATGCTTCTATTATGTTAATTGAAAATGCTGAGAGATTTGGTCTTTCACAATTACATCAGCTTAGAGGTAGAGTAGGTAGAGGTAATATTCAGTCATACTGTATATTAAAAACTCCGTATAAATTAACACATGAGGCTAAATATAGAATAAATGTTTTAGTGGAGTCATGTGATGGATTTGAAATAGCAGAGGCAGATTTAAAATTACGTGGACCTGGTGATTTGATGGGGACTAGACAAAGTGGTTTATTGAATTTAAAAATTGCTAATTTAGTTAAAGATGGATCTATTTTAATTTTAGCCCGTAATTCTGCCCAGGATATTTTACAAAAAGATATTGAATTGAAGGCCTTTGAAAATAAATCAATTTATAATTATTTTGTTAAGAATTTTTATCAAAAAATAAAATGGATGAAAATATCCTAGTAAACAAAATAAATGAATAATTAATTTTTTACATTTACTACAAATATTTTTTACAATGAAAATATCTTACAATTGGTTAAAGGATTATCTGAATTTTGATCATTCTCCTGAACAGATTTCTGACATACTTACTAATACTGGATTAGAGGTTGAGAAACATGGGTCAGTATTTAAAAATACTTCAGGATTTCATTCTTTAGTTATAGGTCAAATACAATCTATAGAACAACATCCAAATGCAGATAAATTAAAAATAACAAAGGTTAATATAGGTAAGGATGTGAAAAGTATAATTTGTGGAGCTTCAAATATTCAAAAAGATAACTTTGTTGTTGTTGCTCAATGTGGTTCGACAATTACTAGTTTGGATGGTAATATATTACAGATTCAGAATGTGAAAATAAGAGGAGAGATTTCTGAAGGCATGATTTGCTCTGAATATGAAATAGGAATAGGCTTTGATAATAGTGGTGTAATGATTTTAAATCCAAATAATGATTTAAAAATAGGCTTAAAGATTTGGGATTATTTGAATTTAAAACAAGATTATTATTATGAAATTGGTCTAACTCCAAATCGAACAGATGCCTTTGGTCACATAGGTGTTGCAAGAGATATTCAGTCAGTATTAAATTTATCAAAAAGAAGTTTTGTTTTACAAAAGCCTAAAATTGATTTTAAAATTGACAATCAAGACTTGCCCTTTTCTGTAGAGGTGGTGAATCAAAATTTATGTCCAAGATATTGTGGTGTTACCTTAAAGGGGGCTAAAGTAACTAGTTCTCCAAATTGGTTAAAACAAAAATTAGTTTCAATAGGTGTTAAGCCTATTAATAATATTGTAGATATAACTAATTTTGTTTTATTTGAAACAGGTAACCCTTTACATGCTTTTGATTATGACAAAATTGATGCTAAATCAATCTTTGTCGGTCAACAAAATAAAATTAAAAAATTTAATAAATTGACAGGTGGGGAAATAGATTTAAATAAGGAGGACTTATTGATTTATGATAAGAAAAATGCTCTTTGTTTAGCTGGAATTATTGGTGGAGAGAACTCTTCTGTCTCAAAACAAACACAGAATATATTTTTAGAGTCAGCTTTTTTTGATCCAACTGTTGTAAGAAATTCTTCAAAAAGGCATGCTATTTCAACAGATGCTTCTTATAGATTTGAGCGAGGTGCGGATATTAAAAATTGTCTGTATGCTTTAAAAAGAGCCTGTATGCTTATAAAATCAATTTCCGGAGCTTCTATTAGCTCTGAAATTTTTGACTCATATAATGATAACAAACAGAATTCAAATAATATTTCTTTTTCATTTGATAGATTTAATAAACTAGTTGGTTTTGAAATTGATCAGTCCATAATTAGAAATATACTACAAGATTTAGGATTTCAAATTATTGATAATGGCACTAAAAATGATGACTTTTTTGTTATAGCCCCTTCTTATAGATTTGATGTTAATCGTGAAATTGATGTATTTGAAGAGGTTCTGAGAATATATGGTTATAACAATGTTCCTGCTGCGCAAAATATTTCATTTCCTTTAAGTTTTAATAGTGATTCTTTCAAAAGTTTTGATTTAAAAAATATAGTTTCAGATACTTTGATTAATAGTGGATTTTTTGAAATAAAGAATAATTCTTTGATGAGCTATTCTTTATTAGAAAAAATTAGTGCAGGAAAAGACTATGTAATTAAAATTTTAAATGCATCTAGTAATGATTTAAATGCTTTGAGAACCTCACTTCTCTTTGGGGGTTTGCAGTCCATTAAACATAATTTGAATAGACAAAATAAGAATTTACGTTTTTTTGAATTTGGATATACATATTGCCAATTTGCTACTGAAGAGTATCTGCAAAACAAAAAATTATCTTTGTTTTTATGTGGAGAATCAGTGCTGGAAAGTTGGAATGAAAAGCCCTCTAAAATGGATTTATTTTGGGCAAAATCATTTGTTGCTAAAATTTTTAATCGTTTAAATATTAGTCCTAGTTTAGAATTGATAAATGATGAAAATGGACAACAATCGTTTGAGTTTAAATTAGATAAAAAAGAACTTGCTTATATTACAAATGTCTCTTCTGATGTTCTAAAAAATTTTGGTATTAAAGAGAATGTTGTATTCGTAGATATGAATTGGTATAATCTTATAGATTTTTTTAAAACTGAAAAAATTACCTTTAATAAGTTGCCTAAATTCCCAAAGGTTCGACGTGACTTATCTCTTTTACTTAATAAAGATGTGCTTTTTGGTGATTTAAAAAAAGATGCTTTTAATTCTTCAAATAAAATTTTAAAAGATGTTCTGATTTTTGATATTTTTTCTTCAAAAGAAATGAAAAATAAAAAATCCTATGCATTAGGATTTGTATTTCAAGATTTTTCAAAAACTTTAACGGACGATGAGGTCAATAAAGAAATTAAAAAAATTTTTAAAAGCTTTCAGGATAAATTTGATGTGCAATTGAGAGAAGGTGAGTTAACTTAAAAATATAATTCTACATCTTCTTTAGTAACTATATCTGAAGAAAGTATAATTAATCTTTCAATAACATTACGTAACTCCCTAATATTTCCAGACCATTTTTTGTCTTGTAATAATTTAATGGCGTCTTTATCTATTTTTTTTTGATTGACTCCTTGTTCTTGGCAAATAGATTGAATGAAATAATTTATTAATAGTGGGATATCATCTTTTCTCTCTCTTAATGGAGGGACATTTATTTTTATGACACTTAAGCGATGATATAGGTCTTCTCTAAATCTTCCTTCACTTATTTCATGTATTAAATCTTTATTTGTTGCGGCAATTACTCTGACATTGACATCAATGCTTTTTTCGCCTCCTACTCTTGTGATTTTATTTTCCTGCAAAGCTCTTAAAACTTTTGCTTGAGCAGATTGGCTCATATCTCCAATTTCATCTAAAAAAATAGTTCCTTCGTCTGCAATTTCAAATTTCCCTTTTTTTTGTTTATGAGCGGATGTAAAAGATCCTTTTTCATGCCCAAACAATTCACTTTCGATTAATTCGCTAGGTATAGCAGCACAATTAACTTCAATCATAGGTATTTTGTTTCTATTGCTATTTTCATGGATTGCATGAGCAACTAATTCTTTTCCTGTTCCATTTTCTCCATTTATTAAAACTCTACTATTAGTAGGTGCAATTTTATCTATTATTTGTTTTACATTTTTTATAGATGATGACTCACCAATCATTTCATATGAGTTCTTTTTAATTTTATTTTTCAGTATTTTATTTGCAGTTTCTAAATTAGATTTATTCAATCCATTCCTTACAGCTGTTAATAATCTATTTAAATCAGGTGGTTTGGAGATGTAATCAAAGGCCCCATTTTTTATACATTCTACCGCTGTTTCTAAATCTCCGTGTCCGGAAATCATAATAAAAGGGACTTCGTAATCAAGGTTTTGTGCTTTTTTTAATACATCTAAACCATCCATATTAGGCATTTTGATGTCACATAGTGCTAAATCATATTTTTTTGAAAATAAAAGATTAATCCCTTCTTCGCCATTTTCAGCTTCATCTATTTTATAATCTTTATTTTCTTCTGTTAAAATATTCTTTAAAACATTTCTAATTGAAACTTCATCTTCTATAATAATAATTTTAGCCATATTTTTTAATAATTATGTTTCTGTTCAAAAGAATAATTTATTCAAACATATCTTTTATTTTTTCGAAAAAAGATTGTTGATTTTTATCAATTTTAGGAATAAATTCTTTGGAATTTATGTTTTCCTTAAAAAATATTTTTTGTTCAGAATTAATTTTCTTTGGAATCCATACATTTACATGTATTAATAGATCACCTTTATTTTGTGGATAATTGATGTCAGGAATTCCTTTTGACTTTAATCTTAGAACTTTTCCATTATCAATGCCAGAATGTATACTGATTTGAACCTTTCCATTTATAGTAGGTATTTCTTTTTTGCAGCCTAAAATAGCTTCGGGAATATTGATATATAGCTCATAATGAAGGTTTATTCCATCTCGTATTAATTCTTTATGTTTTTTTTCTTCTATTAGTATTAGTAAGTCTCCATTTATTCCATCAAAAGGTCCGGCATTTCCCTCTCCTTGCATTTTTAGTTGCATGCCCTCTGATATTCCAGGTGGAATTTCTATTTCTGTAGTCACTTCCTTCATGACCATGCCATGTTCATTTGAAAAAGAGGGTTTTGAATTAATTGTTTTTCCGGTTCCGTTGCATCTAGAACAGGTTGAATTAGTTTGCATTTGTATGCCAAACGCATTATTTATTCTACTCACTTGCCCCCTTCCATTACATGTTGTGCAAGTAGAGTATGTGACATCATCAGCTTGAATCAGTTTTTTTACCTTTATTTTTTTAGTTATTCCTCCACAAATCTCTTCAAGATTTAATGATAGTTTTATTCTTAAATTAGATCCTTTTATTTTCCTTTCTGTTCTTCTGCCTCCTGATCTGAAACCGCCCCCAAAAATGTCTCCAAATCCAAATCCTTGTAAAATGTCTTCCATGTCCATATTTCCAAAACCACCAAATCCTGCCCCTCCTGGTCCTTGATGTCCAAATTGGTCATATTTTTGTCTTTTTTCAGAGTCACTTAATATACTATATGCTTCTGCCGCTTCTTTGAATTTTTCTTCAGCCTGTGTGTCGTTTGGGTTTTTATCTGGATGATATTTAATAGCCAGTTTTCTATAGGCTTTTTTTATCTCTTGAGAAGATGAATTTTTTTGTACCCCTAAAATATCATAGTAATCTTTTTTTTCCATTTTTATTTTCCAATTACAACTTTAGTAAACCTAATAACTTTTTCATTTAGTGTGTATCCAGATTCAATCTCATCAACAATTTTGCCCTTTAAGTTTTTTTTTGGAGCAGGTACTTGAGTTATTGCTTCGTGTTTATTGACATCAAATTCTTTTCCTATACTTGATTCTATTTTTTGTAAACCTTCTTTTTGTAATGTGTCGATTAATTTCTGTTGAATTAATACAAAACCATCATTTTCCTTAGACTTTTGATTAGCTTTTTTTGCCCTTTCAAAGTCATCCAAAATTGGAATAACTGATTTTAAAATTATTTTTTTTCCATTATCAGTTGCATCTAATTTTTCTTCAATTGCTCTTTTTCTATAATTATCATATTCAGCAGCTAATCTTAAATATTTATCTTTACTTTCGTCTATAATTTCCTCAAGATCTTTAATTTTTTTAAGTCCCTTTGTATTAGATTTTGTTTTTTTTGCCATAATTATTTTTATAATTTTTTATAATTCTTTAAGAACAAAATTCTTGCCAAACCCATCATTATGACAATTTGTCATCCTACTCTTTGTATTTTTGCTCCAATATTTTGTAGCCTTTTAACAATATTTTCATAGCCTCTGTCAATTTGGTTTACATTATGAATGACGCTTTTTCCTTCAGCAGAAAGTGCGGCAATTAACAAAGCAATTCCTGCTCTTATGTCAGGAGAGCTCATCGTGGTTCCTTTTAATTTATATTCTCTATTGATGCCGACTACAGTAGCTCTATGAGGATCACATAAAATAATTTTTGCTCCCATATCAATAAGTTTGTCTACAAAAAAGAGTCTACTTTCAAACATTTTTTGATGTATTAGTACACTGCCTTTTGCTTGTGTTGCTAAAACTAATATTATACTTATTAAATCAGGAGTGAATCCTGGCCAAGGAGCATCAGATATCGTTAAAACAGATCCATTCATAAAAGTTTCTATTTCTATTTTTTTTTGTTTTTTAATAAAAATGTCATCTTTTTTAGTACTGATTTTTACTCCAATTTTTTTAAAAACTTCTAATATAATCCCTAAATCTT
>Ga0115011_10002747_pt1 | contig 12124 bp, 11 predicted proteins | sample TroAtlMetagenome_2_FD_88705 | JGI IMG/M metagenome (GOLD analysis project Ga0115011, IMG submission 88705) | Marine eukaryotic phytoplankton communities from Atlantic Ocean - Tropical Atlantic ANT8 Metagenome | ecosystem: Environmental > Aquatic > Marine > Oceanic | place: Tropical Atlantic... | reverse complement strand
CATTATAAAATCATGGAAGCCGGACTAAACTTTATTCGTGAAAAAAAAGATAAGCCATTTTTCTGTTATTTTCCGATCACACCACCTCATGGTATGTACGACATTCCTATGGATGATCCAGCTTGGAAATTATACGAAAGTGAAAAATGGATTAAAGATCCATCTATATCACAAGACATAAAGAACTATGCAGCCATGGTTAGTATGGTAGACTACAATGTTGGCCAGATTCTTAATTTATTGAAAGAATTGAATCTTGAAAAAGATACTATTGTTTTTTTCACCGGTGACAATGGTGGACAAGACCGTTTTCGTAGCCCAAAAAATCCGCGTGGATTTTTTGGGCCAAATGTAAACCCAAAAACCGGTGTGGAATTTAGAGGTGGCAAGGGGAATCTATTCGAAGGCGGATTAAGAATTCCTTATCTCGTACGTTGGCCCGGAAAAATCAATTCAGGGCAAGTGAATGATCTAATTTTCTATCAACCTGATGTGCTACCAACATTAGCTGACCTGACCGGAGCAAAGACACCAAAAGATATTGATGGCATCTCATTTCTGCCAACACTGCTTAATCAAGGTCAACAGAAAAAACATGAGATGCTATACTGGGAATTTCGAAGCCAAACCGCAGTAAGGCAAGGACATTGGAAAGCAATACAAACTAAACCAAACCGCGCCTGGGAACTGTATGACTTAAATAAAGACATTAGTGAGGCTATAAACATTGCTGAAAAATATCCAAATTTATTGGCTAAAATGAAGTCTTTTGCAAAAAAGTCGAATACACCAGTTGTCACAGGTAAATATCTAGATTCCAAGCGATCCAGACATGAACGGGATCGTCAGGCCAAATGGGGAACTTCCAAACCACAACCAAAAGCTAAACGCAAAAAATAGCCCAATGGTTGATTCGATCACAGTTTCTGTAAAAGAACTACACTCCTATGGTGTGTCAATATTGACATCAATTGGAATGAACAAACAGGATGCCCTGACGGTTGCTGATAAATTGGTGCTAACAGACAGCTGGGGAACTTTTACACATGGAAATAAACTACTAGGAGATTATGTCACTAGGCTTCAGGCAGGAGGAACCAACCTATTAGGTCGACCTAGGATCGTTAGCGAAGGTCCAGCATGGGCAATTGTGGACGGTGATAACGCAGCGGGACAAGTTGGTTGTGACTTTGCAATGCGCAAGGCAATCGAATTAGCCAAATCGGCTGGCATATGCTACGTGGGTGTGAGAAACACCAGTCATTTTGGAGCTGCTGGGGTATATCCGGCAATGGCAGCAGAAGCAAACATGATTGGCCTCGCAATGGCTAACGACATTCCAAGTGTTTGTGCTCCCGGATCCCGAAAGGCAGTAATGGGCACAAATCCACTAGCGTATTCAATCCCAGCGGGAAAATACCCGCCGATCCTTCTCGATATTGCCACCAGTACCGTAGCAGGAGGAAAAGTTTATGCTGCATTCCAACGTGGAGAAACAATCCCAACAGACTGGATCGTCGACTCGGATGGCAAACCAACGACCGATGGCTCACTCTACCCGCTAAAAGCCGCACTGGCACCAATGACTGGGCACAAGGGCTACGGAATGGCGCTACTTCATGAAAATCTGGCTGGCGTATTGACTGGAGCAAGTATTAGTTGGCAAGTGTTAAATTGGATCTTCGATGACCAAACCAAGCCAACGGGTCACGGAGCCGCATTCATTGTTATTAACCCTGAGGCAATGATGCCATTGGCTAAATTCTTCCAGCGCGTCGACGACCTAATAAATGAAATTCATACCGCCCCCACTGTCAATGAAATCGAGCATTTATTGGTCCCTGGTGAAATGGAGTGGAAAAGGCGAGAAGAAGCCTTAATCAAAGGAATAAAAATGCCATCCGATGTAGTCAATAAAATGCGTGATCTAGATAATCAAATCGGCCTTAATACTCACTGGTTGAATTAATTCAAGAAGGCTTTTCCTTGTAGCGCAATCAACAGCACTGTTAATTTACCAGAGCTCAATTCAATAATGAAGATTGTCCGATATATAAATGATCAAGATGAATCCCAATTCGGGTCTCTACAAGATGATGGCTCTATAAATCGCATCGAAGGCTGCATTTTTAGCAACTATAAGGAAACCAATGAGAAAGATTCAGTCAAAAAACTGCTTACTCCAGTTAAACCTTCAACGATTTTGTGTATTGGCTTAAATTACCGAAGACACGCTGAAGAAGGCGGAGCAGAAATCCCCGAAAATCCTGTGCTATTTATGAAAATGCCAAGCACTGCACAAAACCCGGGAGACCCAATTCTATTACCGCGAAAACTCAATAGCGAATCGGTAGACTTCGAATGTGAATTGGCTGTTGTTATCGGAAGAGACTGCAAAAATATTTCCAAAGAAAACGCACTAGAATATGTACTTGGATATACTTGCGCAAACGATGTTAGCGCTCGTGACTGGCAAAAGAATGGCGGAGGAGGACAGTGGTGTCGTGGTAAAACTTTTGACACTTTCTGCCCTCTCGGTCCATCATTAGTAACTCGTGATGAAATTCCAAATCCAAACAATCTCAACATCAAGACTATCTTAAATAAAAAGGTAATGCAGGACTGGAACACAAACGATATGATATTCGATGTGCCAACACTAATAGAATTTCTCAGTGGCAGTACTAAGCTAGCTGCCGGCACAGTAATCCTCACTGGCACCCCTCACGGAGTTGGCTTTGCACGCACTCCCCCTGTTCTACTCAAGGAGGGCGATGAAATATCTATTGAGATTGAAGGTATAGGAACTCTCACCAATCCGGTTCAAGACGAATAATGTTTCAGCACATTGAAAAAGCAGATGAAAAAGAGTGGATCCTAGGACCCTACGAGGGTGTAAAACTTAAGATACTTCACAAGGATGAAAAAACGGGTGGTATTATCGCACTTCGTAAATTCGAGGCAGGCACTAAAGTGCCCGCGCACACACACCCAATAGCCAATGAATGGGCTTATATAATTTCTGGCGAATGGGAAGAATCAGATACTATATACTCCGAGGGAACCTTATTCTACGCTTCAAAAGGAAAAAAACACGGACCACACATTGCTAAAACCGATGTTATCAGCCTCACACACTTCGACGGACCACTTACGGTGGAGTAAAAGTCTATTTCTATTGATTATTAACGAGGACTTGTTTGGTTCAATATTGCATGTCATTTTTCGCTTAGAATGAAACGTACTTTAGTCTTACTTGCTTCCCTCTTTTCAATTCTTGTCGAATCGCAAGCGACAAGCAGGCCGAATATACTATGGATATACCTTGAAGACGTGAGCGGATGGTTCAACTGCTATGGGGATAAAATTATTAAAACTCCCAATATTGACAAGCTTGCTGAAAACGGGATTCGATTTGATCGTTTTTACACTCCTGCCGGCGTTTGTTCAGCAACTCGTTCCTCAATTATTACAGGGGCAATGCAGACTAGCCTCGGTATCCACAACCACCGCAGTGGCAGAGCGGTTTTCCGAGGGACAAACCTTGGGCCAGTCTTTGACGATATTCGTCTACCTAAAGGCGTAAAAACATTACCTGAAATATTTCGTGCTGCTGGTTATTGGACATTCAACGAGGGCGGAAAGGACGACTATAACTTCAAACATGATACTAAAAAAATGTACGATGTAATCCCCAAAAAAAGAGGATGGGGACCGGCGGCATTGGTTTCGGGAGATTGCTGGAAAGGACGCAAAAAGAACCAGCCATTTTTTGGGCAAGTACAGCTTGGAGGCGGAAAACTCGGGAAACGTGCTAAAAAGATAATCGAAAGAAACAAAGTATCAGTACCTCCATACTATCCTGATATTCCTGAAGTGAGGGAGGAAATAGCACATCACTATGATTGCTTAATCGAGACAGACAAACAGGTCGGTCGGATTATAACCGCACTAAAACGAGATGGTCTTTACGAAAATACATTGATTTTATGTTTTAGTGATCATGGTTACAAACTACATCGACACAAACAGTTCCTCTATGAAGGAGGGATTCAAATGCCATTGATAGTAACCGGCAAAGGTGCACCGAGAAAAAAAGTGCGTAACGACCTGATTAGTGGAATAGATATAGCTCCTACCTGCCTAGCTGCAGCAGGAATAGAGATCCCTAAACATATGGAAGGGATGAACTTTCTCGGGAACTCTTATACTCAAAGAAAATTCATTGTTGCAGCCCGTGATCGCTGCGACTACACGATCGAAAGAATTAGAGCCTTGGTAACGCCTCGCTTCAAATACTTGAGAAATTATCTACCTAATAGATCATTTATGCAACCGAGCTATAAAGACCCATGGCCAGTCTCAAAACGCTTCCGAGAAATGATGGCTAAAGGCGAGATGAACGAAACACAAATGATTTTCTTCAGCTCAAAAAAAGAACCTGAAGAACTTTATGATTTATCCCTAGACCCACATGAAATAAATAATCTAGCAAAGGATCCAAAATTCAAAAAAGAATTAAAAAAACACCAAGACCTTCTTGATGAATGGATCAAAAAAACCGGAGATAAAGGGCTAAAAACAGAAAGTAATCCAGGTCTTTTAGCCGTGCTTAAGCGATGGGGCGATAAATGTGTTAACCCCGAATACGACCGTGTCCGCAATCTACTAAAAAAACAAAAATGATCATCTATCATAATCCGCGTTGTTCAAAAAGTCGTCAAGCGCTTCAACTATTAAAGGAAAACGGTGAAGAACCAGATGTCATCGAATATCTCAAAAACCCACTTAACCAAACTGAACTCGCTGACTTGATCAAAAAATTAAAGATCAGCACTCACGAGATTCTTCGCAACAATGAGGATGAATACAGCGAACTAGGCTTATCATCTGAAACATCGGAGGAAGATATATTAACCGCTATCGCAATAAACCCTATATTACTCGAACGCCCAATTATTGTTAAAGGTCGCAAGGCCTTAATTGCGCGGCCCCCTGAGTTATTAGAGGATTTACTTTAAAAATCTTAGCTGCAAGTTGCTTAGTAAGTTAAGTAAGAGTAGATTCCTCTCCCAAGAAACTTAATATGTCGAAGCATATCGACCCATTGGCAGCCAGAGAATGGACTCAATTTACCCGCCGTGATTTTATGGCTACTAGTGCCAGCGGTATTGGTATGGCCGCACTCGCTTCATTGATGCAGCAAGACAATCTTCTCGCTAACTCAAACGATCCATCTACTGTAAATACTCCTCACTTTGCACCTAAAGCTAAACGCTGTATTTTTATTTTCATGGCAGGAGCACCAAGCCATGTTGACCTTTTTGATCCAAAACCCAAACTAAATGAATTAAGCGGGCAACCACTACCAAAGGAGATGACTGCAAATGTACGTTTTGCCTTCATCAAAAAAGATTCAGCCGTGCTAATGGGAACTAAACGAAAATTTAAACCCTATGGCCAATGCGGAATGGAATTTAGCGACCTGCTTCCAAATATCGGATCTGTTTCAGATGAGATAGCATTGATCCGCTCTATGCATACAGACCAATTTAATCATCACCCCGGGCAGCTCATGATGAATACCGGATCACCGCTATTCGGGCGGCCCAGTATGGGTTCATGGTTAGCCTATGGACTTGGTAGTGAATCAAAAAATTTACCGTCATATGTAGTGCTAACGGCTGGGCGAGGATCTAGTGGTGGAGCTTCACTATGGTCGAGCGGATTCTTACCCTCAAATTATCAGGGCGTATTATTTCGTAATCAAGGTGATCCAGTATTAAATCTGGGTAATCCTCCCGGCATAACCCCCGAAATGCAGCATTACGGATTGGATGCTATTAACGATCTCAATCGAATAAGGCACTCAGCTGTAGGCGATCCCGAAATTGCAAGTCGGATTGCAAGTTACGAATTGGCATTCCGAATGCAATCAGCTGCACCGGAATTAATGGATCTCTCCGGAGAAAGCCAATCAATACTCGACCTATATGGGGCTGAGCGAAAAGATACACTTTCTCCGGGTCGAGGAGGACCAGCTGGGCAATATACTAAATTTGCCCGCAACTGCATCTTGGCCAGGAGACTTATTGAACGAGGCGTTCGCTTTGTAAATTTGTACCATGCCTCCTGGGATCATCACAGTGATCTTGATAAAGAAATTTCTTATAACGCAACCATGGCAGACCAGCCGGTAGCAGCACTAATCAAGGATTTAAAACAACGAGGATTACTCGAGGACACTCTTGTAGTTTGGGGTGCTGAATTTGGACGAACTCCACTCGGCGAAAATAGAGGCGGCCGTAAAATGAATACAGGCCGGGATCATCATCCATTTGCCTTCTCCATGTTTATGGCAGGTGGCGGCATAAAAGGAGGTCAAGTCTACGGTAAGTCAGATGAAATAGGCTGGGGAATCGATGAAAATCCAGTACACATCAACGATCTTCATGCAACATTACTTCACCAGTTTGGTATTGAGCACACAAAACTAACTTACCGTTTTCAGGGACGAGACTTTCGCCTAACCGACGTTGGAGGAAATCTCATACAACCTCTCATAAGCTAACGGTTAAAAAAACTATTTGTAGTCCTTGAGCACTTCAAACCTTTGACTACCATTGCTTTTTATATGAACTAAAACACCTTTTTTGAGATCTTCATTTTCAATTGACTTATTAAAAGACTCAATCGAACTAATCTCAGCACTATTAATACGAGTGACTACATCTCCAGGTAAAATGTTTTTCTCTTCAGAAACACTGCCCTTCTCCACAGAAACTACAATAACTCCTTCTTTTTCATCGATCTTAAATCTTTCAGCTAAGTCTTCGCTAATTTCCTGCACTTTCATCCCAAGCAACTCCGCCTCTAAAGGCTCTTGAGAGGTTTTCTCCTCAATACGCCGAGTACGAGCCACAGCTGTGAACTCTTCAGGAAAGGCCCCAGTCTCAAATTGAATCTCTTTAGGCTCTCCATCACGCATCAACCCTATTTGAACCGAATCACCAGCGGTCTTATAGCGAAGAGCACGCTTAAGCTCCTCAGCAGTTTTCACCTTTTTACCGTCAACGCTTGTAATTATGTCAGCCAATTGAAGATCAGATTTTTCTGCCGGACCACCCGGAATAAACTGCCGCACTACAATCCCATCCTCTACCCCTACTGCTAAATCACGTAATTCTACGTCTTCACGCAAAGTAGTAATGCTTACACCCAACCAAGCACGAGTTACTTTACCGTCCTTGATCAACATATCCGAAATACGTTTAGCCAAATTGATAGGCACAGCAAACCCAATTCCAGTGTTCATTCCACGGATCAGTGTATTAATACCAATTACTTCTCCATAAATATTCACTAATGGCCCACCACTATTACCAGGATTAATACTAGCATCAGTCTGAAGAAAATCCTGATCAAACATTTGCTGATCCGTTAAAACTCGGCGACCCTTTGCGCTGATATGTCCAACTGTTACACTGTACTTAAGCCCAAACGGCGAACCAATAGCAATCGCAAACTCACCAGCCTTTGTTTGGCTAGAGTCGCCTATCTTGGCAGCTTTCAAGCCAGTTGCATCGATTTTAATCACCGCAATATCAGACTCACGATCAACACCGAGAATTTTACCATCGTACTCCTTCCCATCCTTAAAAACTATTTTAACTTTGTCAGATCTTTCAACAACATGGCGATTAGTCATAATAATGCCATCTTCTCGATAAACTAAGCCTGAACCCTGTCCATCAAAAATCGGTTCACGTGAACGATTTGGCTGCTCACGTTCCTGTGGCTGTTGTTCAAAAAACTTACGAAAATCTTCGGGTAATTGGTCAAAAAACGGTGTGTCCCGGAATTGCTCTCCTTGCATCCCATAAGCTCCAGGCTTATTAGCCACTCGAACCTCAACAACCGATTTTGAAACACTTTCAGCTACCTCAACAAAAGCTTGATTCAATTGCTGCGCAAGTTTCAATGCCTCGGACGGCTCAGCTGCTTTTAAGTGCGTTTTTTGGGATATAATCGCAAAAACAACAGTGCTCGACATTAAAACAAAAACCTTTTTCAAAATACTATTTTTCATTATTTAGCTACCTCCCAATCTTCGTTAGACTTCGATTTGACTCAACAAAAAACGTTCAAAAAAAATAGAATTAACAGAATCACTCGACACACCCCCCGGTTTATGGATTACTATGCCGAGTTTGCCTGATTCATTCCAGGCTTTATGAAATGGACCAAGATTTGTTAACCAAGGCCAAGTCACTCGGATTTTCCGATCGACAGATTGCTTACCTCACGAAACACACCGAAGAGGAAATACGTGCCAAACGACAGGCTATTGGTTTGGAACCTAGCTACAGACTGGTCGACACCTGTGCTGCAGAATTTGAAGCATACACTCCCTACTACTATTCATCTTACGATCGTGACGATGACGAAGTCTCTCCAAATAAAAAGAAAAAAGTTATAATTCTTGGAGGTGGACCTAACCGTATTGGCCAAGGAATTGAGTTTGATTATTGCTGTGTACACGCCTCCTTTGCACTGAAGGAGGAAGGATTCGAGACTATAATGGTTAACTCTAATCCGGAGACCGTTTCCACTGACTACGACACGAGCGATAAACTATTTTTCGAACCACTAACCCTTGAGGATGTCCTACATATTTATCATCGCGAAGAATGTTGGGGTGCGATTGCTCAGTTCGGAGGACAAACACCACTAAACCTCGCGCTTGGCCTGCAAGCCAATGGAGTTAACATTATTGGAACTTCACCACAGAGCATTGAACGGGCTGAAGACCGCAAAATGTTTGCGGAAATGCTTCAAAAATTAAAGATACCGCAACCGCCCAATGGGCTAGCCATCAACGAGGAACAAGCACTCGCCGCAGCAAGTAAACTTAGCTATCCGGTATTAGTGCGCCCATCCTTTGTTCTAGGTGGTCGTGCCATGAAAATCGTTTATTCTGACAATGAACTTTGCGAATACATGCGCTCAGCAGTTGAAGCCTCACCAGAACGACCGATTCTCGTAGACAAATTCCTTGAAGACGCAATTGAAGTAGATGTTGACTGTATTGCAGATGTTGGTCATTACACAAACCCGACTGAAGCCACGGTAGTGATTGGAGGCATGCTTGAGCATGTGGAGTTTGCTGGCGTACACTCCGGCGATGCAGCAATGATCCTACCCCCAAACACTTTGCCTGACGAAATTCTAAATACCATACGACAATACACAGATTCCATGGCTAGAGAATTGAAAGTGACTGGGCTGATGAACGTCCAATATGCTATCAAGGATAAGATAGTTTACGTCTTAGAAGTAAACCCTCGCGCTTCACGTACTGTGCCGTTTACAAGCAAAGCTATTGGTAAACCTTTGGCAAAACTAGCCGCAAAGGTAATGGCTGGAAATAAACTAAAAGAACTAGGTTTCACAAAAGAAATAATCCCGAATTACTGGACAGTTAAGGAATCGGTATTTCCATTTAATCGATTTCAAGGACAAGACATACTCTTATCTCCGGAGATGAAATCTACTGGAGAAGTAATGGGGATCGATGCTGACCTCGGAATTGCATATGCCAAATCTCAGATGGCAGCAGGTGGATCACTACCTTTAGAGGGCTGCGTTTTTATCAGTGTAAGCGACGCCCACAAAGATGCTGCAATCGACTTGGCTAAACGCTTCATCGATTTAGATTTCAAAATAATATCTACTAGCGGCACGGCAACTTCTCTTAAAAGTGCCGGACTCAAAGTTGATCGTATTTACAAGCTCTCTGAAGGCAGACCAAATACAATCGACCTTCTAAAAAACAACGAAATCCAATTGGTAATAAACACGCCATCCGGACAAATTCCTCGAGAAGATGAAATCAAAATCCGAACGACCGCTGTATATACAAATACCCCCATCATCACTACCATTGGAAGTGCCAAGGCCGCACTAGACGGCATAGCCGCCTTAAAAGAAAGAGGCTACGGTGTTAAACCTCTACAGGAATTTCTTTAAATTAATTTCAAAATATAAATCACTGTAATCACAGAGGTTTAGATAATCAAAAACGAACTTAATAGTTTTATTCTTTTTAATAAGACAAAAGTATGATGTTGACCCATAATAAACTGATCTTTATTTTCCCTCCACGCCAAAAATTAGGCAATTTAAATAAAGATTATCATGAAATCTAAAGTAGTAAAATGGCTCGGAACCTTTTTGGGTTTCTTGAGTTTAGTTTTTGTAATCAGTGCTATAGCTGGCCCTGTAAATGAAAAATGCCCACTTAGCGGCAATGCAATAAGTAAAGATGCCACCTACTCTGTGGGTTTCTGCTGTGGCAATTGTCAGGGGAAATTCAGTAAAGACCCTGCTAAGAGTATTGCGAAGGTTAAGGCTGCTCCGATTAATGACGTATGTCCTTTGAGCGGCAAAGCCATAAAGGCAACAGCCAGCTACAAGGGTGATCTCGTCGGTTTATGCTGTAACAACTGCAAGGGGAAATTTGAGAAAGATGCAGCTAACCTTATTAAAAAAGTTAAAGTCGTCCGCACAACTGTAAACGATAAATGCCCACTAAGCGGCAAGGCGATCGACCCAAAAAAAACCTATACGGTTGGTTTTTGCTGCAACAACTGCGCTGGGAAATTTAAGAAGGATCCAGCCAAGAATATTGCAAAGGTTAAATAGCATCTCATTAACCTAAAATTTGACCGCTTCTTTTTTGAGGCGGTTTTTTTTTAATTTGAGTAAATTAAGTTTTAATGGTTTTGAGAACCAACGCATCGTGCATTAAACTAAAAGGCTGAAACCTATCGAGTAATTCCTCGGCTACTTTTCTCAACAAATTTTAGGAAATGTTGCACCTCAGGCAAATCTGGTAATTCCGCGCGGATAGCTTGAATAGCACTACTCACCGCTAAACCTTTACGAAAAAATAATCGATGCAATCGGCTAATGGCCTTCCTGCTATCCTCTGAAATCCCATTTCTCTCCAACCCAATCTTATTTGGCATTCGTGTTCGAGCAGGATTACCATCAACCATCATATAGGGTGCCACATCACTAACAACCTTTGAACATCCGCCAATAATAGACATTTTACCAATACGACAAAATTGATGCACCGCCGACAAGCCGCCGACAATAGCGTAATCTTCTACTATAACATGGCCTGCTAAAGTCCCGTTATTGGACATAATAACATGATTCCCCAACTCAACGTTGTGAGCAATGTGGCAATAGGCAAGAATGTAATTATCAGAACCAATCAATGTGGCTTCCCCGTCACCGGTCCCACTGTGAACTGTAATATTTTCTCGGAATGTATTGCGATCGCCAATGCGAGTCCAAGTTGTTCCCCCTCTCCACTTTAAATCCTGTGTTTTAAGTCCAACAGCAGCAAATGGGAAAAATTCATTGCCAGCCCCCACCTCCGTGTAGCCATCAATCACAACATGCGAATGCAATCGATTACCTTGGTTAAGAGTCACATGCTCACCGATAACACAGTAAGGACCAATATAACAATCATCGCCAATGCTTGCTTGAGGGTGAATGATTGCACTTGGATGAATCTCTGACATTTAATGTTCTTTAATTTTGATCGACTAAAGCAAAAGTAATCTCAGCTTCACTAACCATTTGCTGTCCAACCGTACACTTTGCTTTTGCTTTTCCTATTTTAGTCCCTGCCTTGATTAATTCGATATCAATTTGCAAAACATCCCCAGGCTGGACCGGCTTACGCCACTTCACTTTGTCTGCAGCCATAAAATAAGCAATTTTCCCGGCGTTACCAGCCTTCTTCAACATTAATATTCCTGCAACTTGAGCCATCGCCTCAAGTTGTAATACCCCTGGCATTACAGGATGACCTGGAAAATGTCCCTGAAAAAAAGGCTCATTTATAGTGACATTCTTTTCTGCAGTTATCTCATTTCCTTCAATTCGAGTTACACGATCCACCATCAAAAAAGGATAGCGGTGCGGTAAAATCTGCATAATTTGTTCAGAGTCCATTGGTAGTTTAGTTAAATCGCTCACATTAAATAGATTAGATTCTTTTAAGCAAAGACTTAGTCAAAGTCAGTTTGACAAAAGTAAATAT
>Ga0115011_10002744_pt1 | contig 12143 bp, 27 predicted proteins | sample TroAtlMetagenome_2_FD_88705 | JGI IMG/M metagenome (GOLD analysis project Ga0115011, IMG submission 88705) | Marine eukaryotic phytoplankton communities from Atlantic Ocean - Tropical Atlantic ANT8 Metagenome | ecosystem: Environmental > Aquatic > Marine > Oceanic | place: Tropical Atlantic... | reverse complement strand
GGTTTATGGTACAATGGGAACTGTTATAGCAGAGAATACTTCTATAATCTCTGTTAAAGATATTAATATATCTTGTCTTGGTAAATTTGGATTATCAACAAATAGTGATTGTGATATATATGTTAGTGGTAATACTATATCTAAAACCATTGGGTCGTATTATTTACAAAATACAGGTCCAACCAGATTACAATATAAAAGTACATTGGATGAAAGACAAGAAGGGCATTATAAGTTATATGTAGGTGATGATACATCAACTGTTAAAGTATCTGGTAAAGATGACCACTCTTGTCCAACTACGCGTAATGGCACAAATAGTTGTAACACAGCAGAGTCTGTACCATAACGGAGAACTAAGATGATAGAACTACCAAAATCTTGTGGAATCAATTTAAACTTAAATAACCTGGGTGGTGAATTACAAGCTCAAATTAGTGGTTATTTGAATTTAGACCTTGGTACACCAGCTGGTCTTGCATCACTTAAAGGTACATTGGAAAGTGGTTTAAATACTCTTAAAGGTAAACTGACTGACCTCATACCATTACCAGATTTACCAAATATTTCATTAAGAGATGAACTTGCAACTTTAGCTTCATTACCATTAGCAAGTACAGCTGCAGCTGCAAAGATTGTTGAATTAGCTGGAAGTTTTGTTGGTATTACTAATATTGCTGGATTTGCAAATCTAAATTTAACAGATTTAGCAAAATCTGTTTTTTCTCTAAGTGGTACGTTTGACCCTTGTGCATTATTAAATGGTGCATCATTACCAAATGTAATGAAAGACCCTGTAAGTGGTTTATTGAAGAAATTACCAGAATTGCCACCATTATTGGGTTCAACAACAGAAATGTTACCAGTTGATTTACCAATACAAGATATTCAAGATAACTTACAAGCTGCAATAAAAGATAATATGCCAATAGTTAGTTCACAGGCTAAAAGTTTATTAAATGCTAATATTGCTAATTTTAAACCTAAAATACCAGGAGGCCTTGATAATGTAATTGAGGGTGCTACAAATTTTGCAGGTGGAGCTTTACCATCTTCTGTAATGGATAATTTTTTAGCTGGAGCTACTGGAAGTGGTGGGCTTGGTGGTCTTAGTGGTTTACTTTCTAGTTCTGCAAGTAGTTTAACATCACAAGCAACTAGTACGGCATCTGGTCTTGCTGGTGGTCTAAGTAGTGTAGCAGCTTCTGCACCTGGATTGGTGGATGAGTTAGTTTCAGAGACACCAGCACTATTAAGTGAATTACAGGCACAAGCACCAGAAGCAATAGCAAAAGTTTCAAAAGAAGTTACTAGTGCGAAATCTGCATTAAGTACAAATGTCTTAACTTCTATTAGTGGAATGGGTGATACTATAAGGAAATTACCAAATGGACAAGAAGTAGTCGAAACAAAAGACGATTATTTAAATGAAGTGAAAAATGTAAAAAAACCAATAATGGTAGAAGTACCTTTAACTGGAGGAGTCTTTGGTATTCTTCCAAAGAAAGGATATAGGGAAATATCTCAGGAAGATGCAAATTTATCGCCAGACGAAGTATTAGATAAATTTTGTGGTGATGCATATGCAAACATGACAACCAAAGCAGAAAGAGAAAGAGCATTTGTAGTAAGAAAATACCATGATGAAGCTATCCGAGTACATCAAAACGCAAAAATTGATAATTACAGAGCAGCACATCCAGAATTTGATGACCCAACTAGTCCCGATTTTCATAAATATCCATCTCCTAGCACAGGCAAAACTTATAAAATGAACTTAGGAAAAAATCAATTTAATGGAAAACCAGAATGGGAAGTTAAAAGATAAGAATATAAAATATTGGAGACATAATATGGGTGTTAGAGATTGGTCAAACGATTCACAAACACATACACAAATTTGCATATTAGAATCAAGAATAGAAGAAAAGAATCAAGAGATACAGAGATTAAAAGAAGAAAATGAGAGATTGTGTAAATTAGTAGATGCTCTGCATGGTATAAAAGAGAATCTAAATACTGGTGATATACTAGATAGATTTAAATAAAGGAAAACGACATGAAAAAGTTTATTTTGACATTAGCACTATGGTTTTGTTTAGCCTCAACCGCATATGCAGCTGAGTTGATAATGTTCTCTATGAAATCTTGTGGCTATTGTCGTTCATTCTTGGAAGAAGTAGCACAAGAATATAAGAATACAGATAATGCAAAAGTATTACCATTACGAATCATTAGTATGGATAGACGAAATGCACCGAGATGGTTTGATACAGCATACAAAGCAGGAAAGATTGACGGAATTGCTGGTACTCCAACATTCATAGTATTTGATAGTGGAAAAGAAGTTGCAAGATTAATAGGATATAATGGCAAAGAAAGATTTTATGATGATATAAGTCGTTTTATTAAAGAAAATCGTGATAAGCTTGCAGCTCGTGTTGGTGTTAATCCAATACCATATGAAAAAGATACAGAAATGACACCAAAACAAGCACTAAGAGAGACAATGGGTGAATTAGCTAACCCAACAAGTCAACATAAACAAGAAGGCTCACATTCTAATAACACACCAAAAGAAGATAGACCAAATATTCATAATGAAAAGCTAAAGAAATTTCCTAATGGTGTAGTTAATAGTAGAGATATAATGGATCACATATATAAGACTGAAACAGAAGCACAAATAGCTGCAAACTGGTTAGGCTGTCGTGGGGTTCATTCACACAATTTACCAGATAAAGGATTAATTTTCATGCCATGCCAGATGAAGTAGAAGTAGATGTAAGACCGAGAGATAATGATTTACCTTGGGGAATAATTTTTTTATTATTTAAATGGGAGTTTTAAACAATGCTTGATTATGCAACAAAATCAGTTTTAGAAGCGATTGAGAATTCAGAACTACAACATAACTCACTAGTGAATACTGTTGGTACACCTAAGTATTTTGCTAGTGTTATTGATGTTGGTGACTATATAGCTCATTGTACAGATGGTGTTGGTAGTAAAATTAAACATCTCATGGAATATGAGTTGTTTAGCACTATTGGTAAAGATTGCTTTGCTATGAACTACAATGATATATTGTGTGTTGGTGCAAATGCCGTATCATTTCAAGATCACATAACATCCACAGATAGTGATGCACATATAATACCAGAGGTTGTTGAAGGTATTGCAGAATATTGTGTTGAGACATTCACACTATTATCTGGTGGTGAGACAGAAATATTAAAAAACACTAATTTCCATGTATCTGGCTCATTAACAGGCACCGTACAAAAAAACAATTTACTTGATGGTACTAAAGTACAAGACGGTGATGTTATTATTGGATTGGAGTCTAGTGGTATACACTCTAATGGTTGGACTGCAATAGAAGAAAGAGCACCCGAATTAATTTTACCCGAAACTCTCACAGCTACTAAGATATACAATAGAGATATATTGAAACTAGTAACACAGATGGATGTTAGTGCTATTATCAATATAACAGGGGGTGGATTTAGAAATCTTGAGAGAATCCCCAACAATTTCCAGTATGGTATATGCCATGAATCTCATAATAGAACATGGGAATACTTGGAAACAAAATTCAACCATCAAGAGCTATACACAACATTTAACATGGGTATTGGTATGATGGTAATAGTAAGACCTGATATTGTAGACAGAGCATTGGAAGCTTTAACAAGTAATCCAAAGGTTATTGGTGTAGTGACTCAAAGTGATAGGCCCAATGTAGTAGTGAATGGTCAAGATATTTTTCTTGGTGATACTGAGCCATATGTGTTTAAGGAAGATATAGTGTATGATTGTGATATTAATTTAACAGATAATTGAGGATATGATGGAAGAAGAATTGAAAGCAGAAATTGCAACACTAAAAAAGAAGATAACTGAACTTGAAAAGATTATTACTAATTTTAAGAAATACTTTGACTGTTGGCCGAGATTTGCCACACAGCTAGGAATAAAAGATGAACAAAAATGATTTAGGTAAAATGATAAAGTTAGACAATCTAGTACCAATAATACTAGGCGTTGCATTATCTGGACTAAGTACATTGATGTCATTCGCATACGATAATATGGAAGAAATGCATAACGAGATAGTGGAGCATAGACTACTACTATCCAGACTAATTTCACCAGATGGTACTATAATCCAATCTCCAACATCAGCAACAGCTAAGGCTGATGTTATCCAGACGCTAAATAAGATGCAACAGGATATAGTGAGATTAGAGACTAAAATTGACTATATTGAACGTAAATGAATTGTTAGAGAATATAAATATAGTTGTAAGAGAACAAACCAATGCATATATTAGCATATTACTGGTTATCAATGTCAAATGATCCAAGAGCAAAGAAAAACTTGGAATATTTGGAATCAATAATGACACCAGAACAATTAGAGAAAGCACGCGATTTAATAGCAAAACATGAATTAACTAATATTATTCGTAAAAAGGGAGAAGAACTATAATGGAATATCTCATAATTATATTGGTAGTAACCATGTTATATTTTGTTGTATCATGGAAAATAGACCCAGATAAGTGGTTAGATATGGATTTAGATGGTAATAAATATATCAAAAAAATGGAAATAGAAAAGAAAGCCGTAAAGAAGCGTACACGCAAATCAACAACTAGAGATAAGACTAAAAAGAAGAAAACAACAACTAAAAGAAAGACTAAGCGCAAGACAAAGAAGAAATAGATAATGATTGAACTGACTATATGGTTATGGCTAATATATAGTGGAGTGATTATATATCTAATACGTTCAAAATAAGGATAACTAACATGAGAGTTTTATCTGACCTCATTGTTATTGTTATAATATCGTTCACTATAAGTGTAGTTGTCTATTTGAGTTTGATTCCTGAAGACAAGAAGCCAACCACTTATAAAGAATTTACATTGGAGCATTTCTTAAATCAAAAGTGAGGTGAATAACTATGCAAGACCAAATGTATGAAGGCAAAGCGAAGATTTTATATAAAACAGAAGATAAAGAGATTTTCTTGATGCATTTCAAGGATGATATTACTGCTGGAGATGGTGAGAAGAAGGACACCATGAAAAATAAGGGGTCCTTAAACTGCACCATATCCAAGAAAATCTTTGAATATCTTGAAAAACAGCGTGGTGTGCATACACACTATATTTCTTCACCAGCAAAAAACGAACAATTAGTGAAGAAAGTTGAGATATTACCAGTAGAGGTAGTGATAAGAAATCTTGCAGCTGGTAGTATATGCAGACGTTATGGATTAAGAAAAGGCCATACGTTTAAAACACCACTATTAGAGCTCTTTTATAAAGATGATGATTTGCATGATCCTCTAGTGAATGAAGCTGTTGTAATAGAAATGGAATGGTGTACTGCATCACAATTACGAGAAATCAAAGAACAAGCTCATATAGTACACCAAAAAATGACTGAATACTGGGAGTCTTATGAGTTAAAATTAGTTGACGCAAAATACGAATTCGGAGTAACATGCTCAGGTGAGATAGTCTTAGCCGATGAAATAACACCAGATTCGCAACGAATATGGGATAATGATGGAAATTCTCTTGATAAAGACACATTCAGAACTGGAACTGATATGCACAAAGTAGAAACTGTATATAATTATATACATGATCTGATTCATGCAGACGCTATTGAATGAGTTAAATCCACTATCGTTATTGTTTATCATATATGGATATATAATATATATGCTATTTTTTAATTATACCAACCCATTAATGAAATGGCTTGATAAGTGGTGTAAAGGAGATAATAATGAAAACGATACATAAGAAAAAAGGAGACATAATAGTTACAGAAGGACAAGAGGATAGTGATGCATATATTATTCTTGAAGGTGAAATTGAAGTCACTAAAAAAGGCCGACATTTAGCTACTCTATATGAGAATGCTATTTTCGGTGAAATATCTATGGTAGATAATCGCCCAAGAACAGCAACTTGTACTGCAAAAACACCATGCATATTAGGTATGGTAACAAGAGACAATTATAAGCAATTACTTTCACATAGACCAGATGCAATAAATCCACTACTAAGAATAGTAGCCAATAGAATGAGAAATCTTACTGAATTTATGGAGGATTTATACGATCTGAAATAAACTAAAATGGACTATCAATCCAAATCCAAGAAAATAACACTATCACTATTAACATCACCTGAGTATCAAAAATCACGTTCAATCCATATATACCAATCATTCAGTAGTGAACCAGATACACAATATATCATTAACCATGCGAAGAAATCATCCAGAGACATATACTATCCAGAGAAAGACCCATATTATAATAAAATCACCATTGATATAGCCATCATACCTGGCACATTATTCGATACACATATGACTAGACATGGTAGAGGCGGAGGATATTATGACAAATTTCTTGCAATAACAAGAGCAATTAAAGTAGGGCTAACATTCTATAAGAACATAAGAGATAAGATAGAAAGAAAGCCTCACGATATACCAATGGATGTAATCATTACAGAGAGAGGTATAATAAGACCATGTTATAAATAATTATGTAACCTGGTGAGGTCCTTACAAAACTAGCCCATCCAGCGAATTCTATATATAAAGACCCTCTAATGGTGAGTAGAGGGTCTTTTTTTTCTTTGAGGTATTAGATGTTTACACTATATTCCACTATACACACAATATATAGTATAGTTTCTTTAATGAAATACTTAAATAGGTACGAGGTATGGTGTGTTGTGGTACTAATGTGTACGATTGTGTCTCTTAGTGTATCATAGTGTCATTTTATCCAACTTAGTCTACGCCCGCCGGAGCCCATCCAGTATGCCTCTGAGCGACCTTAGAGGTATTCAGCAATGCTCAGATATTCCTCCGAGATCCTCTGAGAGACACGAAGATTTTACCGTCTGAAGTAAAAGTGAATTTTTCAATGATTTTCAGTTATGCTTAGAGCTTATCTTTAGGCTAAATAGGAATATTCACAGAAAGGCTCGGAGGATACTTAGAGGAGCTTAGTGATTGGAGATGATATACAGAGATTCACAGAGTACCACAGAGGAGCGAAGGACAGTTATGGCACAGCGCACCCCCGCGAATATCTGAGCTTACACGGCAAGAATGTTTTTGTATATAAAAGTTTTCAAAATTTCCAGAGAACCTCAAAGGTCCGCAAAGGTCCGCAAAGGTTCCTCCAAGAACCGCCAAGGTTTTCCATATTTCCATCCTTAAAAATTTCTCAGAGAAAAAATCGGGGTGAGAGGATTTGAACCTCCGACTCCTGCGTCCCAAACGCAGTACTCTAACCAGACTGAGCTACACCCCGTTACAATAAGATAGAGAGGAATGCCAAGATTAAACAGAGGCATTGAATAGTGACGCCCCAGACCAGACACCAATACTCCCAGCGTGCCATGTCTTGTTTGGGGGTTTTATTGCGAGTAAAAAGAGAGAAACTCACTTGTTTCTCCGAATAGCATCCATAACAACCCAGACTGTTAGCCCTATAAAAACACAGAGCAAAACACCAACTTCCAAGAATGTAATCCATGCATCTATCATTTTAAATAATTAAACCATCCAGTTATTATATATTTTCTATGCTCCCCAGAGATATGCCCTTTATGCGTATGAGTCCAATCTGGTGGCCAAATAAACGTCAGACCTTTCTCAGCAGGCGTAGATAAATCTTGGTATAAAAAATCAGTACCTCCTTCTGGTACGTCATTCAAATACGTCATAAAAACCAGACACCTGCTCATATTCGTTTTACCTCTTCTTTCACAATGCCATTTATGGAATCCCTCACCTGGTTCATATTTCTGTATATTAATAGATTCCAAGATACCATAGCGTTCCATATGTTTTGCACGTTCAAATCTCTTTTCATATAGAGATACACAGTTATTTAATTCTGCTATATAATCTTGCAATAAAACATAATCTTCTGGATTATCTGCATATAGATTAATGTCAGTTGATTCTTTGGTGAGTGGGTCTTTAATTAACTTATGAGAATGCTCTTCACATCCTCCAAAGACTTCACCAGAGTTATGCCTGTCTGGATTGTTATCAAAGAAACTCACTAGATCATCACATATAGATTCTTTGATATATGCACCATGCATAAAGTGATATGTTGGTAAATTGTATTGTTTCATGTGTAACTCCATAAAAAATTAGTACCAATGGAGGACCTTCGACCCGATTTACTTACACGCCTCATGGACGCACGACCCTTAGAGAATAGAAGCGTTGCAACGTTCTATACCTGCATAGAATGAGGAGCTCTCATAATTCTCTCTAATGGGGGCAGCGTCTGCCCTTATCCACAGGAGGGTCCTCCTAACGACAATGGTATGCCGAGCCTCATCACCGGCTTAGCATCTACTATTTGGCGTCAACCAAACTTCAATCATGTGTAGCACACTAGCTGAGAACTACCTCAGCATGTCTCTTTATACTTGGAGTTACAATAACCTTTGTAACTACTCTATATCTTTTTCTCCAACCTGGTGTATTCTCATCACGCCAGGCATCCATTTCTGGTTTTGTGGGGAGTTGCACCCAATCGTTTATTTCTGCATTAAGTAATCTGTATCTAAAATTTCTCACCATTGATCCTCGCAGAAAATCTTCCAATATGTTTGATCGTCTAAGAATGGGTCTTCTACAAGTGGGCTACTGTATAATGCACTATGCCAGAACCCTAAATGTTTTTCTGTAAGCTTCTCTATCTTATCGTTATTCTCTTTTTCTTCCTCTAGTGTTATCTCATTCTGTTTAAGTAAGAATGCGTCATAATGTATAATTGTCTCAAAAAACTTATATAATTCTTCGTCACTTGTATGTATCTTCATGCCTGCATCAAGAACACCTGTCATATTCGATTCACTCAGAGATTCCTCAGAGTCCCAAAACTTGATGTTCTCTTCAGCTGACTTCTTGGCACATGGATATTTTTTGTATACTTCGTTTATGTCAGTTGCCATTTTCGTCCTCGTAGTGTTGACGTTCTATAAGTTCTTTCGGGGTTGTCATATGTCCACAACGCTTACATATGAGAACCTCATTAGGTATATCTGCATGGTATTTTATATGTATAGAGCTATCCATAAAATTAGTAAAGTTATGAACTCCTATTTCACATCTGCGTTTTTCCCAATTTACTCTTTCGTTCATATCCATAGTTCGCTAAAGTTATTACCGAATAATTGTAAGCACTTTTTAATATATGCTCTGCGTGTTTCAACAATCTTGACCCATTTTGTGGAGTCCATAGAATTGTCAGAGTCTTTAATCTGGTTAAAATATTTATCTGCGTCTAGCCAGTTTTGGCTGGTATCAGATAGTTTATCAAAAGCAAATACCATCTTACGGAGGTCACGTTTCCAGAGTGAAACATATTCGTAATTGTCTGGCATGGTGCATAAGTCCGTTTTGCATAAACTTGTATTTATCTTTTCGTATGCCTCAATGCGTGCGTGAATAATCTTTGCTAAATTACGGTCGAGATTGTATAAATCTGCGTCAGAAAAACCACGCGTTAATTTATCGTATATTGCTTTAGGCGTTATGCGTTGCAACGTCGGACTGTAATTATATAAAAAATCGTCATAAAAATCTTGTAAAAAAGAAAACATTATATTGTACCTAGTTTAAGAATTCATCATCTTCCATATCATTATAAACATGATCTTCTAACATTTCTAATCTACGCCCTAAGTTCGTAGTAGCTTTACCAAGAATTTTTAGAATATCAGATGTTTCAGTTAAACTGTATTCAAATGATTTTGCTAAAGCATCTATTAATAATTTTATATCTTCATTTGTTACTTCTTTTTTATCTTTCATAGTAACCTCAAAACCATAAGTGAATAACACCCCATATAATTCCAATCAGTAGGGTAACATCAGCAACTACACACCAAACAATATAAATCTTGAGTAATGTTTTAGAGTGCTTTGATTTTTTTATTTTATCTATTAACAACATATTTTTCTATATTCTCTGAACGAAACATTTGTGTAATCCAGTATGTAGTACGCAATTTTTTCATAACTCTTTTATCGTCTTGCTTACGAGCAAATGTTGCCAAGTGAGCTCTTTGATCTTCCGTGATACGAAACTTAATGGTATCTTTTTCTGCGTCAAAACCAATAAACCAATCATCTTCCCAATCGAATGCGTTGCCTAATCTATCGTATTGGTTTCTCGGTATCTCTAATATATAGTCCTTCATTATATCACCTCTCTTTTTTTTCATAAGTTAAAGTTGTTTTAATATCTGCAACATACATAAGTCCAGACTTATTATATGCACAAGTTACACGGCTCTTCTTTTCATTTATTTGATTTTTAGCAGACTTATCACCACAAGATAAACAAGTACGATAGCCAAGTTCTTTTCTTGCCTTTGGATAAGAATGTCCACAAGTTACACAATTGCTCATCTTTTTCCTTTTGCTAAAGAGTTAATAATTTGATAATCAAAACTACTTGGCAGACTACAAAGCAATTGATGCAATTCATCTTCCTCATAATCTTGCTCAAGTAAACTTAAGCGTTTAGAATTAACCAATTTGGTAACACGATAACGCTGAATGCCTGATGGTGTTTTTTGTAATTTTTGTATAACTATTTTAGGTCTCATCTAAAATGCTCCCAGTCAAAATTTTTATCATGGAACCGTTGAATCCAACGGCCGTTTTTTGGATTGTCTATTGATTGTAAATTAATCCAATCTTTACCCTCGTCAAAAAGTACAGTATCTTCAAAGCTCAATATTTCAAAAATGTCTCCATCTCGGTGAATGACTTGTTTGCCCTTGCCCGTTTTTGCGTGCAATTTTACTTTGTCTCCAACTCGCATTTCTTTTCTCCTTCATTTCAATTTCAAGTTTATTCAATTCATCAAAGCTCATGTTGTCAATCATTTCCAAGAGCCATTCCATTTTCCATGTAACGCCTTCGTTATCATACCAAGTGCCTATATTATGTTTCCGACGTTCTTTTCGGAAATCATTTACTTCCATATAAGCAGTCGCATATCCTTTTTGTGTTAGCATTGAGCTGCCTCCGCGTCTAAGTAGTTTTCAAGTTCCGTAACAGTATGAATGCCGTATTCGGCCCAATGTTTCGGATCGTTTGTGAGTTTGCAGATAACTATACCGGGGTTATCTTTTGAAACTTGGTCAGCGACCTTATTCATTTCATTGATATATTCTGTAAGCTCTTTTGCTTTTTCAATATACCATTCTAAATTAGATTCTTCCATATAATTCATAATTAGTCCTCAAGTTGTTCGTTATGTGATGCAGCGTCAAACAATTCACGCGCTGCTCTTTCAGTTTTACAATTCCATGTTTCAAATGGATTAGAGTGTTGACAAACGGCCCACTCTGCTAAGACCCAATTATTGTATAACCAGAATTTTGTTCCAGAAGGCCTTACGCAATACATGGTTGCGTTGTCAATCGTATTTCTATAAACAATTTCATTATCATTTACAGTCAAATTTTTCAAACTTTTTTCTGTTTTTGTATCGTGCATTATATTCTCCTATTTATCGAGGGCCGTAAACTGGTTTGCGTGGTTTGCCCTTTATTACATTTTTGTTTTTTGGTTTTACCATTTCATATCGTTTTATGGTAATACCGTTTTCTTTATATTCTTTAATTAATTTCATAATTTAATCCTCTTATGCGTAAAATGGTAGATCATTAATATTAACTTCTTTCATACGCTCGTTATCATTCTCGGGCGTTACAAAAATTGTTTCCATTTGGAATGGTGCGAATGTTACATGACAGGGCGACCAGTAATGTTTTGGACCGCCGTTGATAATGTTATAAAGCCCTTGTAACATTTTCTTGCGTTTTGCACCATATCGTTCATAAATTACATTTGCAATAAACGCTTCTGGTGAATTTCCATTTTGTAAAAAAGTTCCGTATAGATTTTTTAATAACATATTATATTCTCCGATTAATGATTTTCTACTGCTCTATTTTGTTGTGCTGCTAATGGATTTCTACCGCGATGTTGTAATTTTCCATTGAGCTGTTTATCGTCGCCATAAATTCCAGAAACAACTTTTAATGAAGGGC
>Ga0115011_10002743_pt1 | contig 12145 bp, 24 predicted proteins | sample TroAtlMetagenome_2_FD_88705 | JGI IMG/M metagenome (GOLD analysis project Ga0115011, IMG submission 88705) | Marine eukaryotic phytoplankton communities from Atlantic Ocean - Tropical Atlantic ANT8 Metagenome | ecosystem: Environmental > Aquatic > Marine > Oceanic | place: Tropical Atlantic... | reverse complement strand
CTGTAGAGGAAGCTCCTGTAGAGGAAGCACCAGTTGAAGAAGCTCCTGTAGAGGAAGCGCCAGTTGAAGAAGCTTCTGTAGAGGAAGCTCCTGTAGAGGAAGCGCCAGTTGAAGAAGCTCCTGTAGAGGAAGCAAAAGAGGAAAAATAATGACAAGCGAAGAAAAAAGTACAACTACACCAAGACTTCCATCAGAAGTTTTTTCAGTTGAATTTAATGAGTCATTAGTTCATCAAGCTTTAACCAGCTATATGTCAAATCAAAGACAGGGCTCAGTTATGTTAAAAAATCGATCAGATGTTCGAGGTGGAGGTAGGAAACCGTGGAAACAAAAAGGGACAGGAAAAGCTAGAGCTGGAACTATCAGAAGTCCACTATGGGTTGGTGGAGGAGTAACTTTCGCACACACAAAAAATCATGATAAAAAAATCAATAAAAAAATGGCAAAGAAAGCTCTTGCTTCTATTCTTTCAAAATTTAAAACTGAGAAAAGATTAACTCTTGTTGAAGATGTAAATTTTAAAGAACCTAAAACAAAGATAGCAGCAGATTATTTCAACAAAACAGGCTGTGATTCAGCACTTCTTATAACGAATGATGCAGATGAGAATACAATTCTAGCTATAAGGAATCTAAAGAATTTTAGCTTCTTAGATGCAAAAAATATTAATCCATACGATCTTCTTAAAGCAAAACATATTTTATTAACGCATTCTGCAGTACCAGTTATTAAGGATAATTTAAAATGTTAAGTGAAAAAATTTATACAACTCTTAAACATCCTGTAATAAGTGAGAAAGCTGCAATAGAAAAAAGCTCTTCTAATACTTATATATTCAAGGTTGCAAAAGAGGCAACCAAACTTGATATTAAAAATTCAATTGAAGAGATATTTGGTGTAAAAGTTGATTCAGTCAGAGTTCTAAATACTAAATTTAAAAATAAAAGAACAAGATTTGGAAAATATAAAACAGGCACTTACAAGAAAGCTTATATAAAACTGGAGGAAGGGAAAGAAATTAATTTAGAGAACCCTTTTAAATAATGGCTATTTTTAAAGCGAAACCAACATCACCAGGAAGAAGGTTTAGAGTACATATCAAGCAAGATCTACATAAAGGTAGACCAGAAAAATCTTTAACTGAATCAAAAAGAAGAACATCAGGCAGAAATAATAATGGTCATATTACAACAAGACATAAAGGCGGTGGCCATAAGCGACTTTATAGAATCATAGATTTTAAAAGAAACAAATATGATGTTGAAGCTATAGTTCAGAGAATTGAATATGATCCAAATAGATCAGCCAATATAGCTTTAGTTGAATATGAGGATGGTGAAAGATCTTACATAATTGCCCCAAAAAATCTTAAAGAAAAAGCAAAAATAATTTCAGGAGATAAGGCGCCAATAAAAGCTGGAAATTCATTGCCTTTAAAAGAAATTCCTCAAGGCACAGAGGTTCATTGTATAGAAATGAGACCAGGAAAAGGAGCGCAATTAATACGATCTGCTGGCACGACTGCAAGAATTGTTGCTAAAGAAGGTAAATATGCAACATTAAGATTGAGTTCTGGCGAAATGAGAAAAATATTATTAACTTGTAGAGCTACAATTGGTGTAATTTCTAATCAACAACATAATTTAATCTCTCTTGGAAAAGCTGGAGCAAAAAGATGGAAAGGCGTAAGACCAACTGTTCGTGGTGTTGCAATGAATCCGGTTGATCACCCGCATGGTGGTGGTGAAGGTAAAACATCTGGAGGAAGAAATCCTGTTACACCATGGGGAATGCCTACAAAAGGATATAGAACAAGAAAACCTAAAGCAAGCGATAAATTGATTGTTAAGAGGAGATATAAATAATGGCTAGATCAAGTAAAAAAGGACCTTTTGTTGATTATTCATTAGAAAAGAAAGTAATCAAAGCAAAAGAAAATCAAGATAAAAAACCTATCAAGACATGGTCTAGAAGTTCAATGATTACTCCAGATATGGTGGGACTTACTATAGCTGTCCATAATGGCAGACAACATATTCCTGTATTTGTTAGAGAAGACATGGTTGGTCAGAAATTGGGTGAATTTTCAATGACAAGAACATTTAAAGTGCACTCTGGAGATAGAAAAGTTAAGACAATAGTTTAATTATGGAAATTAGAGCGTATTTAAAAGGAGCAAGATTATCACCGCAAAAAGCATGTCTAATAGCTGACATGGTTAGAGGACTAGATGTTGAAAAAGCTCTTGATGTGCTTTCATTTTCAAAGCAAAAAGGCGCTAGATTAGTTAAGAAACTCCTTGATTCAGCAATATCAAATGCAGAAAACAATGAGAATGCAGATATAGATAATCTAAGAATTAAATCAATTATCGTAAACAAGGGATTAGTAATGAAAAGAATAAAAATAAGAGCAAGAGGTAGAGCTGACAGAATAGCTAAACCTATGTGTCATATTGAAATTAAATTAGCTGAAAAGAAACAGGAGGAAAAGAATGGGTCAGAAAGTTAATCCTGTAGGTTTTAGGCTTGGGACTTCAAGAGATCATGATTCTATATGGTTTGCGAAGTCTAAAGATTATTCAAAACTAGTAATGGAAGATATAAAAATAAGAGAAAGAATTAAGGAGATCCTTCCTCAAGCGCCAATAAGTTCAGTAATTATTAAAAGAACTATGGAGGAAATGATAGTTGATATAAAAACTTCTAGACCTGGTGTTGTAATTGGTAAGAAAGGTGAAGAGATAGAAAAAATTAAAAAAGAGCTTAAGAAGATTATTAGTGAAGGCGTCAAATTGAATGTTGTTGAAGTAAAACAACCAGACCTAGATGCTCAATTAGTAGCTAGCTCAGTTACACAGCAACTTGAGAAAAGAATAATGTTCAGAAAAGCAATGAAGAGAGCTGTACAGAACACAATGAGGCAAGGCGCTAAAGGAATAAGAATAGAGGTATCAGGTAGATTAAATGGCGCTGAGATAGCAAGATCTGAATGGTACAGAGAAGGAAGAGTTCCATTACATACTTTAAAAGCAGATATTGATTACGCAACTAGTGAAGCTTTAACAACTTATGGAATTATTGGCGTAAAAGTTTGGATTTATAGAGGAGATAAAGGTGTTACAACCTAAGAAGACAAAGTATAGAAAACAGATGAAAGGTCGCAATAATGGTTTTGCGTCTGCAGGCTCATCAGTTTCATTTGGAGATTTTGCTCTTAAAGCAACTTCACATGGAATGCTGACATCAAGACAGATTGAAGCAGCAAGAAGAGCTCTTGTTAGATATATAAAAAGAGGCGGAAAAGTTTGGATAAGAGTTTTTCCTGACAAACCAATAACAAAGAAACCATTAGAAACAAGACAAGGAAAAGGTAAAGGAAATGTTGAATATTGGGCAAGTCCAATAAAACCAGGAAAAATAATTTATGAAGTTGCTGGAGTAAGCGAAAAGGATGCTAAGAGAGCTTTTGAATTAGCTGGCGCTAAGCTTCCAATGGGCACAACCTTCGTTAAGAGAGGTTCAAATGGCTAAGAACAGAACAAAAGATTACAAGAATATGAAACAAGAAGATTTAAAGAACGAATTAATAGCAAATAGAAAATCATTGTTTGAGAATGGCTTCAAGCATAAAATGGGCCAACTTAAAGAAAGTCATTTACTAAAAGAGACAAGAAAAAATATTGCAAAAATAAAAACGGAGCTAAGCAGAAAAGATGGCAGCTAAAACTTTACAAGGCGTAGTTACAAGTCAAAAAATGAATAAAACAATAACAGTAGTTGTTGGCAGAAGAAAGAAACATCCCAAATATGGGAAATATATAAATTTATCTACAAAATATCACGTTCATGATGAAAAAGAAGTTTCTAATGAAGGAGATACTGTTGTGATACAAGAATGTAAGCCTATTTCTAAAACAAAAAGTTGGGTTTTATTAGACGTTCTTAAAAAAGGAGAAACAGTAGAGTGATTCAGACACAAAGCATGTTAAATGTTGCAGATAATAGTGGAGCAAGAGCCGTTATGTGTATAAAAGTTTTAGGAGGCTCTAAAAGAAGAACTGCCAATATTGGAGATGTAATTAAAGTTGCTGTTAAAGAGGCATTGCCGCAAAGCAAAATTAAAAAAGGTTCTGTTATGAATGCATTAATTGTAAGAACAAAGTCTGGTGTTAGAAGATCAGATGGCTCAAAAATTGGTTTTGATGAAAATGCAGTAGTTCTCTTGAACAATACAAGAGATCCAATAGCAACAAGAATTTTTGGCCCGGTTACAAGAGAATTAAGAAAAGCAAAATTTATGAAGATTGTTTCTTTAGCGCCGGAGGTACTTTAATGAAAAGCAAGAATACAAAACTTAGAGAAGGCGATGAAGTGATTGTTATTTCTGGCAGAGAAAAAGGCAAGAGAGGAAATATTAAGAGTATAGTCGGAGAAAAATGTGTCATTAATGATTTAAATCTTTCTAAAAAGCATACAAGACCCAACCCTCAATTAGGAATTACAGGCGGTATTGTGGAAAAAGAGATGCCAATCCAATTATCTAATGTGATGATTTGGAATTCTTCGACTAAGAAACAAGACAAAGTATCGTTTAAGGAAGAAGAAGGAAAAAAAACAAGAATATTTAGATCTACAGGTAAGGATATTAAGTAATGAGTTTAAAAGAAAAATATAACAAAGAAATTGTGCCAGCTCTTAAAGAAAAGCTTGGGTACAAGTCTGTTATGCAAGTTCCTAAACTGCAAAAAATAACTATTAATATGGGCGTAGGAGAAGCATCAAAAGATAAAGGTGTTCTGGCAAATGCAGTTAAAGATCTTGAAGCAATAGCAGGACAAAAAGTTGTAGTAACTAAAGCAAGAAAAGCAGTAGCAACTTTTAAAATAAGAGAAGAGTATCCAATTGGATGCAAAGTTACTCTAAGAGGAGAAAGAATGTACGATTTTTTCCAGAGGTTAATAGATCTTGCAATACCAAGAGAAAAAGATTTTAGAGGTTTGAGTGAAAAATCTTTTGATGGTAAAGGAAATTACAATATGGGAATAAAAGAACAAATCATCTTTCCAGAAATTGATTACGATAAAGTCGATAAGCTAAGAGGTATGGATATTGCAATTACAACTTCAGCAACTAAAGATGAAGAAGCAAAGGAATTGCTTCATTGTTTTAATTTTCCATTTAGGGGTAAAAATGGCTAGAAAATCTTTAATAGAAAGAGAAAAAAAGAAAATTAAACTTGTTGCAAAATATGCAGACAAGAGAGCAGCATTGAAAGAAGAACAAAGAAAAGCAGCAACATTTGAGGAAAAGATGGAAATACAAAGAAAATTACAAAAGCTTCCTCGAAATTCAAATCCATCAAGAGTCGTTAGAAGATGTGCCTTAACAGGAAGACCTAAAGGAGTATATAGAAAGTTTGGTTTAAGCAGAACTAAATTAAGAGAATTAGCTATGTCTGGTAAATTGCCAGGTGTAAAGAAATCAAGTTGGTAGAATTATGACTGATCCAGTAGCAGATTTATTAACACGAATAAGAAATGCACTTATGAGAAAAAAAATGAGTGTGAGCGCACCCTATTCAAAACTTAAACATGAATTGGCAAAACTTCTTGTAAAAGAAGGCTTCCTTAGTGATGTTAAAAAAGTAAAAAAAGATTTTGAAGAATTAGATATTACTTTGAAATATCATAATGATGAGCCAGTAATTAAAGAATTAATAAGAGAATCTAAACCAGGGTTAAGAAAATATATAAGTTATAAAGATATTAAGCCACATAAAGGCGGTCTTGGTCTAAAAGTTTTAACAACAAGTAAAGGTCTTATGACTGATAAAGATGCCATTAAAGAAGAGGTTGGTGGCGAAGTTATTTGTAGGGTATTTTAATGTCAAGAATTGCAAAAGATCCAGTAGCTATACCAGAATCAGTAACAGTAACTGCTGAAGGTAATACTTTAAAATTTAAAGGCCCTAAAGGGGAGCTTGGTCTTGATGTTCACGAATCTGTAAGTTTTTCTATTGAAGATTCAAGCATACAAGTTATTTGGAAAAGTAGTGAAGAAGCAGCTATGGCAGGAACAATGAGAGCCCTTATTAACAATTATGTTCTAGGAGTTAGCGAAGGATACAGCAAAACTATAACGTTAAATGGTGTTGGTTATAGAGCTAAAGTTCAAGGCAAGCAGATAGTATTGACTTTAGGCTTTTCTCATCCAGTTGAATACACTTTACCTGAAAATGTTGAAGCAAAATCAGAGAATCAGACGGAATTTAGTCTTTCATCAAACAATAAGCAGATTTTAGGCCAGGTTTGCGCTGAAATAAGAGCATTTAGACCACCAGAACCTTATAAAGGTAAAGGAGTTTTTGTTGATGGCGAACATGTAGTAAGGAAGGAAAGGAAAAAAGCAGCAGCAGTAGGATAATTATGGGTAAAGAAGCAGCAAGAATAAGAAGATCTAAGAAACTTAGAGCAAATTTATATAAGAATGGAATTATGAGAATTTCAGTATCCAGATCATTAAAAAACATTGCCGCTCAATTAATTGATTCATCAAATGGTATTGTTCTTGTAACAATTTCTACTCAACAAAAAGCATTTAATGGTGCCTCAGGTGGAAATATTGAAGCTGCAAAGAAAGTAGGAAATGAAATTGCTAAAAAAGCTTTAGATCTTGGTCATAAGAAAGTAACTTTCGATAGATCTGGATATAGATATCATGGAAGAGTAAAGGCTCTTGCTGAAGCAGCTAGAGATGGAGGTTTAGAATTCTAATGGAAAATGCAGGATTAAATAATATGATTCAACAAGACACTCTGGTAGAGAAACTTGTCCAAGTAAATAGAGTTGCAAAAACTGTTAAAGGCGGAAGAGTCATGTCTTTTACAGCATTAACAGTTGTTGGCGATGGAAATGGAAGAGTAGGTTATGGTAGAGGTAAAGCTAAAGAAGTCCCAGTTGCTATACAAAAAGCTCTAGATGAAGCAAAGAGAAGTCTTGTAGATGTAGAACTAAATGGAAATACTCTCTGGTACCCAATTACAGAAAAAAGCTCAGCAACAAAAGTTTATATGCAGCCAGCTTCAGATGGTACCGGTATTATTGCTGGCGGAGCAATGCGTGCTGTACTTGAATTAGTAGGCATAAAAAATGTTCTAGCTAAGTGTTATGGCTCAACTAATCCTATTAATGTTGTAAGAGCAACAATTAATGGTTTATCTAGAATGGAATCGCCAGAGAAAGTAAAAGAGAGAAGAAAATAATGGCAAAAATAAAGGTAACACAAATTAAAAGTCTAATTGGAAGAAAAAAGAATCACAGGCTATCAGTAAAAGGCTTAGGCCTAAAGAAGATTGGAGATAGTAAAGTTCTTGAAGACACTCCATCAGTTAGAGGAATGGTAAACCAAGTAGATTATCTTTTAAGTGTTGAGGAAGTTAAGTAATGGACAAGATAGCTTTAAATAGTGTTTCAGATTCAAAATCTAGATCAAATAGAAAAAGAGTTGGAAGAGGTGCTGGATCTGGTACGGGAAAAACAGCCGGAAGAGGACATAAAGGTCAAAAAGCAAGATCTGGCGGAAATATAAGGCCAGGTTTTGAAGGTGGCCAAATGCCATTACAGATGAGAGTTCCAAAATTTGGTTTCTCATCAAGGATTTCAAGATTAACAGAAAATATAAATGTAAAGAAACTAGAGAAAGTTAAAAAGATTGATATAGAAAATCTAAAAAAACTTGGATTAATCAAAAAATCTACAAAGAAAGTTAAAGTCTTCGGTGAAGGCAAATTATTATCAAAACCAACAGACGAGAACATAAAAACATCAAAAGGAGTAACTTTTGGATAATTCAATGTCAGAACTATGGCGAAGATTAGGCTTTGTTGCTTTAGCTCTAACTGTTTATAGGCTTGGCACTCATATACCTGTCCCTGGAATTAACCCAGAACAGGTAGCAAGTCTCTTTGCTCCCACTGATGATAATGTAATACTTCAGTACTTTAATTTATTTTCAGGCGGCGCATTGGAAAGAATGAGTATATTTGCTTTAAGCGTTGTTCCATATATATCAGCAGCAATTGTCATGCAATTGTTTTCTAATTCTCTTCCTTACTTGCAGGAATTAAAAAAAGATGGTCAAAGTGGCAGGAATAAGATCACACAATATACGAGATATGGCACAGTTGTTTTTGCTTTAATTCAATCAACTGCTTTAACCTTCACCTTACAAACAGCAGGATTAATAGATGCAGGAAGTATATTTGGCACTGTAGTAGCTATCTTATCTATAGTTACAGGTACTGTGTTCTTGATGTGGTTAGGAGAACAGATATCAGAAAGAGGTATTGGTAATGGAATATCTTTGATAATTGCAACAAGCATAATTGTTGGTGTACCAAGAGCATTTGGTCAAGCTTTAACTCAAACTCAAACTGATGATAGCGGATACCTTCTTTTAATCATTCTTGCAATATTGACACTTATATTAATTGCTTTTGTTGTATTTGTTGAAAACGCACAAAGAAGAATAACAGTAAATTATGCTCAAAGGCATCAGGTTCGTGGCATGGTTCAAGCTCCTGCTAGTTTTTTACCGCTTAAATTAAATATGTCTGGAGTAATACCAGCTATTTTTGCTAGCACATTCCTATTATTTCCAGCTTCTTTATCACAATGGTTTGGTACAGGATTAGGTTTAGGAGGCTTAAATGACTTTGCTACACTCTATCTTGCCCCAGGATCGCCACTGTATATGCTGTTATTTGCAATTCTAATTGTTTCCTTCTGTTATATATGGCTAGCTTTAACATTTAGTTCAGATGACATGGCAGATAATTTAAAAAGAGGAGGGGCTTATATACCTGGCATTAGACCTGGAGAACAAACAGCAACATTTATAGACACAATACTCTCAAGATTAACTGTATTCGGAGCTCTATATTTAACATTAGTATGTCTTTTACCTCTTATGCTTATAAACAGTTTTGGCATTTCTTTCTATTTAGGAGGTACGTCAGTCTTGATTGTAGTTGTTGTGATGCTTGATTTACAAAGACAAATTCAATCGTATGTTATGAGCCAACAATATGCATCCATTCTAAAAAATGCTAATATTTCGGGCTCAAAAAAGAGTAAAAGAAGATGAAAGTAAGATCGTCAGTAAAAAGAATTTGCAAAGATTGCAAAATAGTTAAAAGAACAGGGACATTATTTGTGATCTGTAAGAATAAGAGGCATAAGCAAAGACAAGGTTAATTATGGCAAGAGTAGGCGGAATAAATATACCAGATAACAAGCATATTGATGTTGCTTTAACTCATATCTATGGAATTGGCAGAAAGACTGCTCAGAATATATGTAACAAATTAGATATTGAATTTAGTAAAAAAGTTTCAAAACTAAGTGAGAAAGACCTCGATAGAATAAGAGATGAATTAAAAAACTTTCAGATTGAGGGTGATCTGCGAAGAGATATTAACTTTAATATCAAACGTTTAATGGATCTTGGCTGCTATAGAGGTATAAGACATAGAAAAGGCCTACCTTTAAGAGGGCAAAGAACGAAAACGAACGCAAGAACTAGAAAAGGCCCAAATAAGGGTAATACTGGAAAGAGAGCATAATATGGCTGGAAAAAAGACAAAAAGAATAGTTACTGATGGGATTGCTCATATAAAAGCATCTTTTAATAACACAATAGTGATGATTACTGATATGGGGGGCAATGCTTTATGTTGGGCAACGTCAGGCGGCCAAGGTTTTAAAGGTTCAAGAAAGAGCACACCTTTTGCTGCACAGATTGCAGCTGAAAGAGCAGGAAATATGGCAAAAGATTTAGGTATGGTAAACCTTGAAGTGAGAGTTAAGGGTCCAGGAGCTGGAAGAGAGTCTTCAATTAGAGCTTTGAATGCTTGCGGGCTAAGAATTAATAAAATAACTGATGTAACTCCACTTCCACATAATGGATGTAGACCACCAAAGAAGAGAAGAGTTTAATATGGCAAGATATACAGGACCAAGATTAAGGCTTTCTAGAAGAGAAGGCACAGATTTAATGCTCACATCTGGAACAAGAGCAATTGAATCAAAATGTAAATTTGAAAATAAACCTGGTAACGCTATGTCTCGAGGAAGATTATCAGATTACGGCACACAATTAAGAGAAAAACAGAAAGTTAAAAGAATGTATGGCTTATTAGAAAGACAATTTAGAAATTATTATCTTAAAGCTGCAAAATCTAAAGGAAATACCGGTGATAACTTATTGAATCTATTGGAAACAAGATTAGATAATGTTGTTTATAGGATGGGTTTTGGAGTAACAAGAGCAGAATCTAGACAAATTGTTTCTCATAAATCAATCTTGGTTAATGGCGAAGTTGTGAATATACCATCTTATACCGTTAAACCTAATGATGAGATATCAGTTAGAGATAAAAGTAAAGAACATCTTAGAATTAAGGCTGCAGTTGAACTTGCAAAATCAAAAGATCAAGCAAGCTGGATTGAAGTCAGTTTTGATGAAATGAAGGGTATTTTTCTAAGTCACCCTGATCGTTCAGAACTAAGTTCAGAGATTAACGAGAACTTAATTATTGAGTTGTACTCAAAGTAATAGAGGAGAATATGGAAGAAGATAATAGAATGAACGTTTTAGCACCTGAAGTTGCTAAGGTAGATGAGTTAGATAAAAACAATCTTAGAGTTGTTTTAGAGCCTTTTGAAAGAGGTTTTGGCTATACAATTGGCCATAGTTTAAGAAGGATTATGCTTTCTTACATGCCTGGTGCAGCTATTACAGAAGTAAAAATTGATGGCGTATCTCATGAATATGGAACAATTGAAGGGATAAAAGAAGATATTTTAGATGTTCTTTTAAACCTTAAAGACTTAGCTATCAAATTAGATGGACCAGCTGAAGCTGAACTAAAGTTAGACATTAAAACACCAAAAACAATTACAGCATCAGATCTACAATTACCTGCAGGGGTTGAAGTTATGGATCCTGATCATGTAATAGCCACTCTAGTTGAGCCAAAAAAGCTTGTGATGACTTTAAAAGTTGAAACTGGAACAGGTTATGTGCCTTCAGAGAGTAATAAAAATAAGAGTGTTGATTCTTTGCATCTTGATGCAATATTTTCTCCAGTCAAAAGAGTCAATTACAAAGTTGAGAATACAAGGGTAGAGAATAGAACTGATTTAGATAAATTAATTTTAGATTTGGAAACTGATGGAACAATTGATGCAAAGCAAGCAGTTAAATATGCCGCAACTATAATGCAGCATCAGTTAGCTGTATTTGTGGATGAAGAATTAGTCTCAAGAAAAGAAAAGAGAAAAGATAAATATGATTTTGATCCACTTCTTTTAAGGTCAATTGAAGAGCTAGAACTTACCGTAAGATCTACAAATTGTTTAAAAGCAGAAAATATCTTTTTAATTGGAGATTTAATACAAAGAAGCGAAATGGACTTATTAAAAACTCCTAATCTTGGAAAGAAATCCTTAAATGAAATTAAAGATGAATTAGCGTCAAGAGGACTTTCTATGGGAACCGTCCTTAAAAATTGGCCACCAATGTAAAAATGAGACATAGAAAGCTTAGTAGAAGATTTAGCAGGACCTCATCGCACAGAATTGCAATGATGAGAAATCTTTCTATTTCATTAATTGAGCATGAAGTAATAAAAACAACTGTTGAAAAAGGTAAAGAGCTTAGACGTTTCTTTGAGCCTCTTATTACTAGAGCTAAAGAAGATAATCTTCATAACAGAAGATTAGTTATTTCTGAACTTAATTCAAAAGAAGCAGCTACTAAGCTTTTTTCAGATCTAGGGCCAAGGTTTAAAGAAACTAATGGCGGATACATAAGATTGATAAAAGCTGGATTTAGAGAAGGAGATAAAGCTGATATATGTTATGTGGAACTAACCTGCAGAGAGGAAGCTGAAAAAGAATTAGCTGATGATGCTGTAATTGAAGAAAAAGTAGAAAAAGATTTAGAAGATAAAGTCTCTACAAAAACTAAAGAAGTAGAAGCGAAAGAACCTGAAACTAAAGAAGTAGAAGCGAAAGAACCTGAAACTAAAGAAGTAGAAGCGAAAGAACCTGAAACTAAAGAAGTAGAAGCGAAAGAACCTG
>Ga0115011_10002739_pt1 | contig 12155 bp, 11 predicted proteins | sample TroAtlMetagenome_2_FD_88705 | JGI IMG/M metagenome (GOLD analysis project Ga0115011, IMG submission 88705) | Marine eukaryotic phytoplankton communities from Atlantic Ocean - Tropical Atlantic ANT8 Metagenome | ecosystem: Environmental > Aquatic > Marine > Oceanic | place: Tropical Atlantic... | reverse complement strand
GAAACATTCAAAGAATGGAAGAAGGAAAAAAATATAACTTCGGATATTCAATCTATCTACTTAGATACTTTCTTATTTCAAAACTTAGATGTGTTTTTCGAAAATGAGGAAATAGTCCACAGAGAACACTTCGAGTCTAAAGATATTAAACCATTTCGTTATGTATGTTACAATGGAGACCCAAAACAGCATCGTGTAGAATTCGTTGAGAGTTTACAAAGAGAAAAAATTGATAAATTCGGATTAATTTCTTTACTTAGAGAAAACAACCCTTTAATATTAGACAGAGAAAAGATAGACCATTCTGATATGACCACACAAAGGTATCCTATTAATCACTATCGTGACACATATTTTAGTGTAGTTACAGAAAGTTATTTTTGGAGTGATCATGGAGAACATTATAAATACATCACGGGTATAAGTGAGAAAACCTATAAGGCACTTTTACTCAACCCTTTTATAATTTTGGGTGGCAGGCATACTTTGAAACATCTTAGGAAGTTGGGATTTGTAACTTTTCCTGAGTTGTTTGATGAGAGTTATGATGATATATTCGACACAAAAAAACGACAAACTAAAGTTTTAGAGTGTGTTCGAAGTGTGTGTGAAATGGATGTAGAGGAATTAAATAATCTATATCATACTAAGTTAATTAATAAGGTAAAGCACAATCAAAATTTATATATGGAATACGATAGAAAAAAATTATTCAATAAATTTTTAGACCAAATAGATTGGAATTATGAATCATAAAAAACTTGACCATTTAGTTGATTTTGATAAAATTAATATTTTAGAACAAAAATATCATGATGAAATCAAAGATTTAGTTTACCAAAAAATGGAAGGTGAATGCTCACATGGGTGTGAAATAAAAGTACATTGGGACGAATCTATAGACGGAACTCTTCAACCATATCATACAAATATGTTTACTTGGCAGGTGACCCAAGAAGAAACTAAAGAGTATATTTTTTTTGAAGAAATTTTTGATTGTATTGAAGTTAATTTACCTCGGTGGGGAATCGAAATACATTATAGATTTGAAATGCCTTTTAAAGATATAGGATTCGAAGGAATACATAATGATCCTGACAGAAAATATTGGTTAGGATTTTCACCAACGAAAAAATTATATACTTGTGATAGACTGATACAACCAGATGAATCCGATGATTTGAAAAAGGTATTGGATTCTCGTTTTTTATGGTGGGATGAAACTTTTCTTCATGCTTCATGTTACGGTAGTCATGGTATATCTTTATCATTTACGGGTGACGAGGAAGTTTAAGTTTGGAACAATTAAATATATTTTCATTTAACGAAGAAGTCTTTGTCGATTGTAATGGAAATGGGCCTTATGATAACCTGTTCAAGAGTTTAAAAAGATTTACTAATGGACAAGAATTACCAAAAAAATATATTATTAATATTAGCACTTGGGAATTAAAAAATAATAATTTTATAGATATTATTTCACAAGACCAAAAATTAGTTGATGATTTAAAAAATAAAAGGGCAAAAATTTTAATAAATAGAATTGGAGAGTTTGATTCTTTTTTGGATGGAAAGATTCTTGGAGAAGAATATGAAAGACTATTCACATTTCTTGATAAATTGGGTGTGTCAAAAAATCATATATTGTATTGTAATTTTAATTACTCAATAAATGAGGCGTTTTATAATACTGAGATAAAAGTTAAGTACCATAATTTCACAAGGTTTAATTTATACAATATTAATAAAGATGAAAAAGATTCAATGTTAGAATTTTTTAATTTACAAAAGAAAAAGTCGAGAGAAAATTATTATTTATCCTACAATAATCACGATAAACCACACAGAAAACAAATTGTAGATTTTTTAGAAAAATCTGATGTCAAGGGTTTACTTTCCGCATCTTGGAAAGGATTGATATTGGATGGTTCATTGGATAAAGAAAGTTGGTCAACAGAAAATAGTAATTTGTATTATTACCATAATAGAGAACATTTTTTTAACTCTTACTTTAGTATAATTACAGAATCACACTTTTCTGATACATTGGGCAGTTTAAACTTAGGATTCACAGAAAAAACTTGGAAACCTATAATAAATTTTCATCCTTTTTGTATAGTAGGTGCAAAAAATAGTTTGTCAAAATTAAAAGAACTTGGGTTTGAAACATTTACAGAATTGTTCGATGAAAAATATGATGAACTTGAAAGTGCATCAAAATTTGGTTCACCGAGAATCAAGTATATTCGTAATGATTTGGAAAGAATATTTTCTAAATCAATATATGAGTTGGATGATATATATTATAGTATAGAAGAAAAGGTTATACACAATTTTCAACATTTTTTTAAGTTATGTGAAACGGAAATTAATGAATTTGAAAATTATTTAATAAATTTTTGTAATTCTTGAGGAAAACATGATAAAATGGTTTAAATATATGTTATACAAAATCAAAGTTTGGTATGCGTATAAAAAGAAGATAAAAGAGTTGAGAAAACGAGACCCATTTATTTACAAGTAAATGAAATATAAGCACATAATTGGTTCTGGTTGTAGTTTTAGTGATTCCCATGAACCCTGGTTAGATAGTTTTAACATCGAAACTAAGTGGAATTTGTCACGAGGTGGATGTGGAAATAAACATATTCAGGATTCTGTCATAAAGCAAGTCTATTATCTACTTGAGCGCGATGTTTCAGTAGATGATATATTAGTCGGTGTTCAATTTACTGGCATAGCCAGACTTGATTTTATTGCCTCTAAAGAAACTCCAACACTTAATAATTCCTTAAAGGATTTTAATTTTTATTCCGATATTAATGGAAAGAGTGCATGGATTCATTCAGGTGGTTCTAATTCTTTTGTAAGAAACTTAGAAGCAAAAACATTTCAAGATAGATACTTCCTTAATTACTACAAATATTTCATGACTAATATGGAAAATTGGTATAATTTTTTAATTCATATTATCACATTACAATCTTTTTTAAAAAGTAATAATATCAAATATTTTTTTCATACTGGTTGGAATTTAATAGACAATTGGATTACACCAAATGGTGGTTTCCAAAGTAATTTTGTTAAGTTTCACCAATTTGATTATCTATGGAATCAAATCGACCATGACAAATTTATTTTTTACGAAAGTTATTATAGAAATCATAGTCGTCATGGTTCAAACAGTAATTCAAAATATGGTGGAATGTGGCAGTATTTAGTTGAACGAGATGGAATAAATTTCGATAATGACCATCCGAATGAATACGGACAGAAAATATGGGGAGATTATTTAAAAGAACAGGCAATATCGAGGAATATAATATGATTGTCGTTACATCAGGATGTAGTTTTACAAATTGTGGAATGTCATGGCCTTATCACATAGAAGGACATGAAGTTCATAATAAAGGTGAGGTTGGTGCAGGTAATAGTTATATAACGAGGGCAGCCATATGGCAATGTGAGGATCTATTATCAAAGGGTATTCCATCAGATGAAATTTACTTGATTGTTATGTGGTCAGGAATCAATCGTAAAGAGGTTTTATCCACTAAGGATGATGCTCTACATAGTAGCTACTATGGTGATAGTAATTTAGAAAGATGGTGGTTAAGTAATTACAATCATAATATCGATGAAAGAGATTCTGTTTGGTTGAAAAGTAGCGTACCTGATATGTCGTGGGCAAATGGTCATGTGATTAATTTATTTAAGCAATATTGGAAACATTTTTATACCGAAGAAGAAAGTTTATTAAATACATTAGAAAATATAATAAGAATACAAAACTATTGTGATAGTCGAGGTATTAAATATAAGTTATCATGTTGGCAAAATATATTCAACAATTATTCACTTTTAGTTCCAAGTGGTTGGGCATTTGAGAATCAAGAAATATTTGCACAAGAAATTTGGATTATGACTTGGAGAGATGGTGGTCATTGGAAAGATAATAGATACTGGCCTGATGAAATGACGGATAAAATATCTAAAGATACTCCATTGTTAAAAGATTTATACCCACAGACCCAACATCTATGGAATATGATTGAATGGGATAATTGGTGGTTTTATGAAGATGACCAAGTTGAGTATGGTGGTTTGGCAGAATGGGTAGTATTAGGTGAAAAACACAACATGGGAATGCAACATGACCCTGCACATCCATCCGAATACTCACATAAACAATTTACTGAAAAGGTTGTAAGCAAATGGATATCTTAGTATTAGGAGATAGTTTTACGGCTAATTGTGAAAGTTGGGCAAATCACCTGTCTGATTTTCATGATGCGGAAACAGAAGAACCAAACATCAAAGTTAAAAATTTAGGTCAAGGATGTAATAGTAACCATTCAATTGCAAGAAGATTGATAGAAGAACTTACAGAACATAAAAGTTCATACGATTATGTAATTATACAATGGACTATTGATTTTAGAGGTAGTTATAACCCGACTATTTTTAAAGAACCATTTAGTGATAGAATAGAATACGGTGTTGCAAGCTATGAAAATTCAGATACTTTCAAAAGACCTGAGTTTTTGACACAAGAAAGTCTAAATTTAAGATGGTTAGAACACATATTATTGGCACAATATTTCTTACAAATGTACAAACTGGATTACAAAATGTTCTTTGGTTGGGATGTTCAATTTTCAAAAAGTTGGGAATCATTTCCGAAGCTATACGAGAAAATCGATTTTAGTAAATGGTGGGGACAACCTCATAACATCGAAAATTTTTTACCACAAAATCATAGAGCACCAGGTGAGTGTAACTATCCCCCAAGACACGAATTAATAGAAAAAAATATGTGGTATGATTGGGGAATGGCCGAATGGATAAGGTGTAATGTTGAAGATGGTATGCAAGAAGATGCCCATCCAACCAATTATTCACATCAAAGGTTTGCAAAAGAAGTTGTAAAAACATGGATAAAATAATACTAACATCTGGTTGTAGTTTTACAAGTCAACTTCATCCAAATGATGGAGGACCTTGGAACAGACCTAAGTTTAATGACGAATGTCCTACATGGTCAGATTATCTATATCAAGATGGTCATGATGTAGTCAATATAGCATTTCCGACAAACGCGAATACAAGTATTACTCGTGGTTTGATTTGTAAGGCCCATGAGTTATTAAATCAAGGGAAAAAAGTTACCATTATTGCACAATATACGATGGCCATCAGAAGTGAAATTTTTGTTAGTTCAAAAGAAAGTGTTGATTTTGATTATTATTTACCAAAGAAATTTGGTGGTAAACATGAATTTTCGTGGAACTTAAATAATTGGAAAGAGTCAGATTTCAAAGACCATTTTTGGATTTTAACAGGCGGTAATCTTGGGGATGACCCATTTGACAACGAATTTATAGTTCAGAAGATTAAAAGGTGGGCAAAATATTTTTTTAATAGGGAATACCAAATTTTGAATACTTTAGAAAGAGTAATTGATTTACAGATGTTTTGTAAAAAAAATAAAATTCCTTTAAAAATATTTTTTCTCGATGGTAAAGATTGGGATAATGAATTATTTTTTCATTATGATTACAAACAGACACATTTTTATAGAGACCTTATCAATTGGAATGATATTTGGTTTTACAACCTTACAGAAGATATACAATTAAAACCATATGGTATGTGGGGCGAACGAAGTGTCACCAAAACAAAATTTGGTGGTATTGATGAGTGGATGCATGACACAATTCATGATGATAAGAAAAGGTATTATGATGTTGATGACTCACATCCTTCTGAATTCGCTCACAGAAAATTTGTAAACGATATAATTTATAAGTGGAATATATTATGAAACCAATAGATTTTTTATCAGATAGTCTAATAACATTTCCACAATATGTCAATCAAAATATTGACAAAATGGCAACAGATAAAAGTGGAAATATAAACTATAAAATGAACGAACATGGATTTCGTTCCACATCAATTTCAGAATCATCTAATTTTAACATATTGACACTTGGATGTTCTTGGACAATAGGACTTGGTGTTGAACAAGAAAAAATCTGGCCAACACTTATTCAAGATAAGTTCGAAGATTCAACACTTTGGAATTATAGTATGTATGGAACATCTACCGAGTATATTGCAAAACAATACTACAAGGTATTGAGTAATGGATATAAACCCGATTTGATATTATTATTGTGGCCTGGTTTTTCTCGTAGGGATTATCTAAGGGATGATGGTGAGTATAGAAGAATTGGTGGATGGAGAAGGTCATATGACCCAAACGATACCATATTTAAAAACGACAAAGAAGATTTGGCATTCTTAACTTTACAAAATGATTTTCAAGATTTACATATTTTTTGGAATTCATATAAGTTAGTGGAACAGATTAATAAAAATTTTGAAATACCAACATTTCATAGTGTTGCTGGATACTATTATGAGATTTTTCAAAGTCATATGGATAAAATAATTAATTTTATAGACATGGAAACTTTTTTAATCCCAAAGAGTTGTTATAAAAATGATATGAAAGCTCAAGATAAAAAACATCCTGGTCAAACATGGCATAATCTTTTTGGAGACGAGTTTTATAATTTTATAAATCGGAGATTATAGTGTTTACAGCAGATGGAGTTTCTATTTTTCAAAACTCGGAAGATATATTCCGAAAGTATGAATTAATTGATTTAGATCGTACTCCTCAAAATTTTGGTGAACTTGACCATAAAAAAACAGATTTTATGCCCACTTATAAATGGGTCAAATCGAGAATTAAAAAAACATCAAAACCAAAAATTATCATTCATAAAAAAGGTGAAATTTTTGGTTTGGTTACTTTCAAAGAACATATCTTAGACAAAATACTTGAAGATAATTTGGGTAAGGAAATTATTTTGATATTTAACGATTACCAAAAATTTGATTTACCTGTCAAGCTTGTTTATGACCTATCATGGTGGTCTGATGTACTTTCACAGAATAGTAAAAATATAAATAAAATTAAGAATATCAAAAATGTAAAAAGAACAAAGTTATTTTTGAGTAGAAATAATAAAGAAAAAGAATATCGTGTAAAATGGATAGAATTTTTAGAAAATCACGATTTAAAAAAAGATGGATATGTTAGTGAAGTATGGAATAAAATTTATATAGAAAAAAATCTTCCAAGTGATATTAATATCGATGGAGAGATAAATTATGATTGGACTTATAATAATGATTTTAATTTATTTGACAACTACCAAAATGTTTTTTGTGAGGTCATTACTGAGTCGGGTGTCAGTACTCCTACATTTGGACATTGGACAAGTGAGAAAACATGGAGACCTTTTTTATTTGGTGTGATTCCAATGATTATAACTTTTAAAGATTGGGATTTTTATTTGAAAGATGCAGGATTCGATTTATTTGAGGATGTGATAGATACATCATTTTATCACACTACGAATTTACATCAAAAATTTATGATAATCAAGGAAAATTTTAAAATAATTCAAAATGAACTAACCGAGAATGGAAGGTTTCGTGCTGATATTTTTCAAAGATTAAAAAATAATCAAAATCATTTTATGAACCACGACAATTATGTAAGGTATTTAAAAAAAAGAAAAAATGGTTAAATTAGGTTTTCAAGATAAAATAGGAGATTTATTTATTCCCAATGGTATGCCCAATGAGGTGGTCAAGAGGATGAAATCTTTAGTGAAACCAAGAGATGTTTTCGAGAATGGATGTATACAAGAAGATACATCTTTAGAACTGCCCGTCACACACATACATCATTATAAAAATTTACTATCAAGTTATGATATTAGTTTTGAAGAAGTACTGATTGATGATTTGGATGAACCCTATTATTATGTTATAGCACCATATGGTTCTCAGCGTGGTTTCATAGGGTTAACACAAGATGGAACACTTAAACAGATAGTCAGTAACTTTACTTCATTGATGTCTGATAGAGTAAAATCTGATATAAGAGATAATAGGTGTAAGGTGTTATTGGATGGGTTGACTGAAGGTCATCCTTTTTCCAATGAGTGGACAGACCAACTTCATAAAATTCTTGATAAGGAAAAATTACCAAGAGATTCTGTATTTTATTTGACTTGTAATAATAAATTTGAAATTGATTATAAAAGACATTATGGAGACGAAATTTTAATAAATTTAGTACCAATAAATTATTTTGAACTCAATCTATACGATACATATTCAAAATATTTCTCTATAGAAAAACCTAATGAAAGTGTCATCAAAAGAAAAAAACATTACATGAGTTTAAATAGAGCAAAGCGTCAACATAGAACCGATTTGATAAATTTTTTAAGAAAACAAAATTTTGTAGACAAGGGATTTGTCAGTTATTGGCCTCAAGAACTTTATCTCGATACTAATTTTGTTGATAATGACCATTTGATAAGTACTTCGGATGATTTGATGGAAGATATTAGTGGAGTTCAATATTACGAAAACTCATATTTTAATTTTGTAACAGAAACCTTTTTTTACGAAGATTCATTGTTTGTTTCTGAAAAGGTTTTCAAACCAATACTTTTCAAACAACCATTTATCGTTTACTCATCTCCATTTACATTAAAACAATTACATAAACTCGGATATAAAACCTTTTCTGAAGTTATAGATGAAAGTTATGATTCAGAAATAGACAATTCAAATAGAAGAAAAATGATTGAGCAAGAAATTATAAAATTATGTAACATGACAATTGACGAGATTCATGAAATTTATTGGAGTATGAAGGATATTTATGACCACAATTTTAAACACTTTACAAAATTGATTGATAGAGGCCTTGATGAAAATATATTTAGGATATGATAATTTCGATGAAAGGGTAAATTACCACAATGGTTCACCTCAACCAAATGTAGATTATTTACAATATCACGGATTTTATCATGTATGTAATGATGATATAGAATTTGTTGAAGTTGATGTAAATGACTATTTCGAGGACTATATCTTTCCAATCAACGCAAAATATGGAGATACTAAAATATTATCGAAAGAAAATTTCTTCGGTAAATATATTAGTAAGAAAGTTTTACGAGATTTAAAAGAAAATAAATGTTTATTACATTTGAATTGGGTTACAGAGGCATATCGATATAATGACAATCAAATTAAATTAATTATAGATTTTTTAAACAAACATAACATCAGAAAAAATAACATTCTGATTACATCAGATAATTTTCAAAAACATAAATATGATTTAAATATCAAAAGTATACCAATAGCAGAAAAAGGTATAGAATGTGATAACAATTACATAGGTTTCAAAAGATTAGATTCAATAAATAAAGATAAAAGAGATTGTAAATTATATTCCGTAGGACGAACTCCTCACCAACACAGATTAGATTTGGTTGATTATTTTGAGAAAGAAAACTTTAGTGATGAAGAAATACTATGGAGTGCGTTGTGGAAAGACAAGAGAATATCCGAGAAATATCATTGGCCTGATTCAGGTGAAAGTGGTATATATCATGGCTCCAATGATTTTGATATAATGGAATTCCAACAAAATCCATATTTCCATGTATATTGTGAAGTCGTGACAGAAACTATTTTTGATAATTCTGCTGTACAAATTTCAGACAAACCATTCAAACCAATCTTAAATTATTTACCATTTATATATGTGACAAGTTTTGGGGGATTAAATGAGTTAAAATCTATGGGATATGAAAGTTTTGACTTTATTGATGAGTCTTACGATGAAATTAAAGATTGTTCTAAAAGGTTAGAAAAAATCAAACAAGAAATTTTAAAACTTGCAAAAATGGATAAGAATGAGTTACATTATATTTATAATAGTAATATACCGACTTTTTTGCATAACAGAGAGGTTTATTTAAAAAATAATACAACACGAGTAAAAGTAATGTTCAAGTCCATCATTGATGATTGGAAAAAATAATGAAAAATGTTTATCTATCACAAACAAATTACCTTCACGGTCCTGAAAATAAAAATATGTATCTACCATATGCCGTTGGTTGTTTGTGGGCTTACGCATCAAAAGATAAATATGTATCAGATAACTACACATTAAAAGAAATTTTAGTTCTTAGGGAAGATGTAAAGAAAGTAGTTGGGAGAATAGAAAATCCATATGTTGTTGGGTTTTCTTGTTATGTTTGGAATGAGGAATATCAACTTGAATTGTCAAAACAAATCAAGAAAAAGTTTCCAAATTGTTTAATTGTATTTGGAGGACCTCAAGTTCCTGATGAGCCTAAGCAATATTTAGAAGATAATACTCATATAGATATTTGTATTAGGGGAGAAGGTGAAGAACCATTTAGGCAGATTTTACTTGGTAATGAATTAACTTCTATTAAAGGAGTTCATACTAAATTCTTTCAAACAGGACATTCTGAAAGAATAGAAGATTTAGATGATATACCATCACCATATACTAATGGTATATTTGATAACTTAATTGATAAACATACCGATATTGATTGGCATGTGATGTTAGAAAGTAATAGAGGATGTCCGCACAGATGTACTTTTTGTGATTGGGGAGCCTTAACATTTAGTAAAATTAAAAAATATAGTATGGACAGAATTAGAAAAGATATAGATTGGGCAGCAGATTATGGAAGTGAATATTTATTATTTGCAGATGCTAACTTTGGTATATTCAAGGATAGAGATGAAGAAATTACGGATTATGTTATAGAATTAAAAGAGAAAATAGGACAACCAAAAATGTTTTCAGCATCTTGGACTAAAAACTCTAATCAATCTGTGTTAAATATGGCCGAAAAATTATATAACTCTGATTTGTTAAGGTCATTGACATTTGCAGTACAAAGTATGGATGAGGCTGTGTTAAGTGCGATTAAAAGAAAAAATATGAAGGTAAATGATTTAGATTACTTTCTCGAAGAATGTAACAAAAAACAAATACCATATTATACTGAACTCATCTTAGGATTACCCGAAGAAACTTATGATTCATGGGTAAATAGTATATGTAAGTTATTGGATGCAGGACAACACTCTGCAATAGAAACTCATTTCTTACAGATACTTCGTAATTCTGCACTTAATAATGAGGGTAGAGATTTGAAAATAGCCAAAACCAAGACATACTTTGATGGTTCTCAAAATATGGATAAGTACCAAGAAACTGTCGAGATAGTCGTTGGAACTGAAACTATGGATTTTGATGACTTTGTAGAATGTGTTGTATTTAATTGGTTGGTAGTTAATTTTCATAGTTATGGTTGGACTCAATTGGTGAGTAGATATCTTGTAAAAAAAGGAATTGTCTCATATAAAACTTTTTATAAAAAATTATTAAATCATATCAATGACACTACTTATTTAAAAGGTGAAATGGTTAAAATCAAACAAGAGGCCAGACATTATTTTACTAAAGGTTCTTTCAAAAATCTAAACATACCAGCACAAAGATTAATTTATAGTTCTCAGTTTGATTTACATAAAAATTCAAAGATGACTTGGTCTGAACTCAATATATTTTTGAAACAATTCAACTTGGATAATGATTTACTGAAGTTACAAAAATTGTATGTTCGTGATTTAGACCACGAATATCCATTTAAAGCAAAGTTCAACTACAATTGGTTTGAGTATATCATAAATGATACTGAACTCATAAACAAACCTTTTTTGATGGAGTTTGATGTTATTGATGAAGTTAAAGACTTGAATGAATATAGGGAAAACCTATATTATAAAAAAAGACAAAGTTGGGGAAATACTTTTATTAGATAAGAGGTTTTATGAAAATATTAGGAATAAACGCACTTAATCATGACGCTGCTGTAGCGATGATACAAGATGGGGAAGTGTTATTTGCTGGTCACAGTGAAAGATATAGTGGGGTTAAAAACGATTCTGATTTAAATAAACAATTGATGGGTGATTGTTTTCGATATGGAAAACCTGATAAGATTGCATACTTTGAACGACCATATTTAAAGAAATTAAGACAATTAAAAGCAGGTCAGTACGATGAGGTTCTATCCACAAAAAACTTACCATCAAATTATTTAAAGGAATGGATAGGTAATAAACCAATACATTATGTTCAACACCACCAATCTCATGCTGCAGCAGGATATTACACGAGTCCATATGAGGAATCGGCAATTGTAGTAATT
>Ga0115011_10002738_pt1 | contig 12158 bp, 9 predicted proteins | sample TroAtlMetagenome_2_FD_88705 | JGI IMG/M metagenome (GOLD analysis project Ga0115011, IMG submission 88705) | Marine eukaryotic phytoplankton communities from Atlantic Ocean - Tropical Atlantic ANT8 Metagenome | ecosystem: Environmental > Aquatic > Marine > Oceanic | place: Tropical Atlantic... | reverse complement strand
TCCTATGATCCTGAGGTTTCGCCTCCTTTGCCAGAGAAGGACCAAGCCTCAGGGATGTCGGGGCAGGATGCCTCTCTCTACGACCGTATAGTGGCAACTCTAATCGACATGCTGGTAGCTATCAGTGTGGGGGGGATGGTAAACTTTGCTATTGGAAGCCCTTTCTGGCTATTTGCTTCTCTCTGCATGTTGTTCCGGGAGTCTCTTCCTGTCCTTGATGGGCAGAGCATAGGCAAGAGGGCGATGCAGCTCCAGACGGTGACTCTGGATGGAGAGGTTCTGAAAGGAGGCTGGGATGCGAGTATGCTCAATGGGAATCTGCTTCGAAATGTCCCACTTATGTTACCTCTGTTTCCGATGGTAGAGTTGATCGTGTTGTCTACCCGGGCCAACCAACATCATGGAATTGGTGGTCTTTGTCGGCAGTGCGCTTGCGAAATTGAACGGAAGCCTGAATTCAAGCCCTTACTCCGATTGGGCGACCAGTGGGCGGGCACAAAGGTTATTAGCCTTAGTTCCCGGCCTGAAGTTGGCGGCTCAGCTGGGTGAGCTGGAAGAGGGTCTCGCTCTCAGGCCGGCTCTCCCCGATATCCCTGGAGTTCGCTCCTTTGTGGGGCATCACTTGACACGGGGGGGCTTTTAAGGAACCAGAGAGTGATGAGGATTCTCTTCTGCCTGCTGATCCTGACTACATGCTCCGTGGCGGAGGATTGGCCTCAATATCTTGGCCCTGGGCGCGATGCGGTCTGGAGGGAGAAAAATGTAGAGCTTGATTTTGCCAAGCGATCTCCGCGGCTACTCTGGGCGGTCCCAACGGGCGGCGGTTACGCCGGTCCCTCGGTGGCTGAAGGCAGGGTCTTTGTCGTGGACCGCCTTGCCGAACCCTACGTCGCCGGGAAGCTGAAGCCTGGGAGTAATGTGAATTTTGTGCGAGCCCGTATCCCCGGTAAGGAGCGGGTTCGCTGTCTCAGAGAGAGTAACGGAGAGGTTCTCTGGGAGCATGCCTACGAGGCCGACTACTCCTCAGTCTACCCTTACGCGATTGGGCCCCGAACGACGCCTCTGGTGCACGAGGGAGTGGTCTATACGCTGGGAGCGGAGGGCCACCTGCGTGCCTATACAGCGAAAGAGGGCAAGCTGGTGTGGCACCGGAACATTTTGAAGGAATACAAATTGGAAACTCCGCTCTGGGGAACGGCCGGCCATCCTGTTGTCGAGGGTGAGCTTCTGATCTGTCCGGTTGGTGGTAGCGGAAGCACGGTGGTTGCTTTCGATCGCATGACGGGCAAGGAGCGCTGGAGGGCGTTGGATGTTCCCCAGTCAGGCTATGGCACCCCGGTGATTGAAACGATCAATGGCCATCGTCAGCTTCTCGTCTGGGATGCGGAAAACCTTAATGGGATGGATCCCGACAGCGGGAAGGTATTTTGGAGTGTTCCTTTCAAACCGCAATTCGGGATGGCCATTGGTGCTCCCCGGGTCTGGAAGGATCTCGTTTTCATCATGGGCTACAACAATAAGTCGGGAGCGATCCGGGTTGCTCCTGATGGAAAGTCGGCGCGGTTAGCCTGGGGCCGTAATCTGCGCAAGGGGGTGGCCGGGGTTATGAACACGGCATGGACCAGCGGCGGATATATCTATTCGGGGGGGCAGCGGGGGCTCTTTCGTTGTGTGATGATGGAAACGGGAGAACGGATCTGGGAAACGCCTCGCCCACTCCTGCGGGCCGATGGTTCGGGTCGCGGTCCGTGGCCTCATGCCTTTACCGTGCATCACGAGCCATCTGGGCAGACTCTGATCTTCAATGACCACGGGGAAATGATCAGTGCGAGGCTCAGCCCGGAGGGATACCTGGAGGTTGCTCGGACTTCGATCATTGAGCCTACCCACACGGTGGCTGGCCGGCTTCTGGTGTGGTCCCACCCGGCCTTGGCCAATGGTCGGGTTTACTGTCGCAACGACAGGGAGGTTCGCTGCTGGGATCTTGGTAGGGGGGAGCCCTGATGGTCTTTTCGGGACGGATTTTAGCTGTAACGAAGCAAGGTTTTGGTGCGTAATATCTCCGTGCAAAGCCGGTGCCGGGTCACAGTGTTTCTTCTCTTCTTTGTGGCGGGGATCTTTCCCGTCCTCGCCGAGAAGGAAATCGTCTGGAAGAAGGCTCGTGAATTCTGGTCGTTCCAGCCGCCGCGCTCTGGACCCCTGCCCGAGGTGGTGCGCAAGGAGTGGCCACGAAAGGATCTGGACCGGTTCGTTTTGCGAAGGCTCGAAGATGCGGGGCTGCAACCTGAGAGCGAGGCGGGAAAGAGAACCCTTCTTCGGAGGCTGAGTTTTGATCTCACGGGGTTGCCTCCCCATGTTGACGAGGTAGAGAGCTTTCTGGAAAGCAAAGAGCCTCAGGCATACGAGAAGCTTGTGGATCGGTTGCTGGCACGCCCTCAGTTTGGGGAGCGTCTGGCCAGCATGTGGCTGCCTGTCATGCGGTATGCGGAAGACCAAGCGCATCAGGTGGGGAATAATGGTAAGTTTTTCTATCCGCATGCGCACCAGTACCGGAAGTGGGTGATAGCCGCCTTTAATCGTGATCTCGCCTTTGACCAGTTTGTCCGCTTGCAGCTGGCTGCCGATTACCATGGGGAAGAGGATCTTGCGGCCCTTGGCTTCATCGGGCTGGGTCCGCAGTATTACAATCGTGGACGACTGGACGTCCAAGCAGAGGAATGGGAGGACCGGGTCGACACCGTGACAAGGGGGTTTCTTGGTCTCACGGTTGCCTGTGCCCGCTGCCACGACCACTTCTACGACCCGATCACTACCGAGGACTACCATGCCATGGCGGGTGTTTTTGCCAGTGTCTCCATGGCTAGCCGGAAGGTGGGAGAGGAGACCTTTCATGTCGTGAAGGATGCCAAGGCCCGTGATCTTAATGTTTTTATCCGTGGCAACGTGGAGGATAAGGGTGCGGTGGTGCCGCGGGGGTTCCTTCGCGTTCTGGCGAATGGCGAAGAGCGCCAGACTTTCGGGGAGGGCAGTGGGCGCAGGGAACTGGCGGAAGCGATCATCGACCCTGGCAATCCCCTGACCTCCCGAGTCATGGTTAATCGCCTGTGTGGAGAGATCTTTGGGGTTTCTCTGGTGAAATCAGCAAGTAATTTTGGAACTACGGGAGATCACCCCAGCCATCCCCTCCTACTTGATTACCTGGCGATAAAGTTTCGTGAGGAGGGGTGGTCCATGAAGGCTCTTGTGCGTGAAATGGTTCTCTCAGCTACCTACCGGCAGGCCTCTACCCGGAGGGAAGACAATGCCCTGCTGGCCGGGATGAACCGGAGGCGACTCAGTGCTGAAATGCTCCGGGATGCCATGCTGGTGGCAAGCGGAGAACTTGTGTTCACTGACCCGGGGGGAGAGTCCCTGAAGGTGAGTGATAAGAACAATCTGCGGCGGACCGTATACGCCCGCATCAGCAGGAAGGAGCTGGATTCCTTTCTCAGGCAGTTTGATTATCCGGACGCCAATGTGCATGCGGCCGGAAGGGGGGTTACGACCACCCCGATGCAGAAGCTCTATCTCCTTAATAGTCCCTTTGTCGCAGCCCGTGCTGCCAGATTGGCAGATGCCGACGAGGATCTTGAAAAAGAGCAGCGTATCGAGCGACTCTTTCGCAGGATACTCGCTCGCAGTCCGAGTCCGAGGGAGTTGGCTGGGAGCCTTCTCTATTTTGAAGATTCCACGGGCAATCGTGATTGGGCAGGCTTCGCACAGGCGTTATTGTGCAGCAACGCATTTCTCTACCGTGATTGATTCTCGATATTCAGGATTCAGCAGGCGTCAGGTGCTTCGCCGCCTTGCCGGCGGTGCGGGCCTTCTTGGGCTTGCGGGTGTTTTGCAGAAGAATGCTGGGACGGCGCTGGGGGCCAATCCATCCCTTACCCTCCAGGGAAACCTTCCGGCCCGGGCCAAGCGGGTGATCTTTCTCTTTCTCAACGGAGGCCCTTCACATGTGGATACCTTCGATCCGAAGCCCTCCCTCCTGAAGTATGAAGGTCAGAAACCCCCGGAGAAACTGTATAGGGAGGGTAAAAAAGGAGGCTTCATGCCTTCTCCCTTTAAGTTTACCAGGCATGGAGAGAGCGGACTGGAGTTCAGTGAGAGCGTCCCACACCTCGCCAGAATGGCTGATGACGTGAGCATTGTGCGATCGATGCACACGGATGTGCCCAACCATGAGCCCGCGCTTCTGCAGATGCATACCGGAGCGGTGCAGCCTACCCGCCCGTCGCTTGGGTCCTGGGCGCTCTACGGACTGGGTTCAGAGAATGAGAACCTTCCGGGCTACGTGGTATTGCGACCGAGCCCGAGAACGGTAGTGGGCCCTGCCCTCTGGAGTAACGGCTTTCTTCCCGCACGTTTTCAAGCCACGAGCATCATTACGCGTGAAATGAATATCAGCAAGTTGCTGCCACATATCAGGAACCAGTCGCTGGACAGGGCCACGCAACGTCGTCAACTTGATCTGCTGGGAGCGCTGAACGAGGAGCACCTTCAGGAGCGGGGGGGCGACGCGGAATTGGAGGGTGAGATCCGTGCCATGGAGACTGCCTATTCAATGCAGATGGAGGCCACGGAGGCACTGGATCTCAGTGGAGAATCCGGGGCCACTCGTGAAATGTATGGCTCAACGAATTTCGCGAATTCATGTCTGTTGGCCCGCAGGCTCGCAGAGCGGGGCGTGCGGTTTACCACCGTCTACTATACCAACGACAAGAACAATCAGCCCTGGGATACGCATAAGAATCATAACGAGGGGCACAAGGGTCTGTGGGCGGATGCCGACAAGGCTGCGGCAGCCCTGATTGCAGATTTGAAGCAGCGCGGCCTGCTGGATGAGACACTCGTTATTCTTGGTGGTGAATTTGGCCGTACTCCCTTTGCTGAAGGAGGAAAAAAAGGAGCCCAGCCGGGACGTGACCACCACAGCACGGCCTTCTCCTACCTGTTAGCAGGTGGCGGAATTAAGAGAGGATTCGTCTACGGGTCCTCTGATGAGTTTGGCATGCATGCGCAGGATAACCCGATGCACGTGCAGGATTTTCACGCTACCGTGCTCCATCTTCTTGGGATTGATCACACTCAGCTGACCTACCACTATGCTGGACGGGATTTCCGCCTCACTGATGTAGGTGGCAGGGTAGCGTCCGGTCTCCTGCTGTAGCCGGAGACGAGCAAATCGACTTGCGATAGGCTTGTCCTTTCTGTGCTTCGTTCGTCCATGGAGCGGCAATTTCGTTGCATGAGGATGGGGATGTGGCCACCTTTGGTCCTGCCATGAAAGGTCTCCTTCCCATTATTCTTCTCGTTCTTGTTAGTCCCTTCGCCGAGGCGGAGATGAGGGAATGGAAGACGGCGGATGAATCGAAAACGCTTGTAGCGGAATACGTCAGCTCGAGAGATGGTAAGGTAACGATCAGAAGGAAGAGAGACCGCCGGACATTCACCCTCGACCTCACTGCTCTTTCTGAAAAAGACCAGGATTATGTCAGACAGCGCGAGGACAGCCCGGCCGGAAATGATCCGGGGGAAGCAGGAGATGCGGATGGCGAATTCGCCAAGCTTCTTACGGGGGACTGGGAGCGTGCTGAGGGACATGGATTGAAATATCGAATCTTCGGGGCAAGAAAATTGAGGAAAGGCAAGGGTCCCGGCTATCCCCTGGTAGTCTATCTGCACGGCAGGGGTGGTGATGTAATGACCCCGGAAGAGCCGTGGGGAGCCAGAGCCTTCACCCGGGATGATAACTACCGGCGCCGGACCTGCTTCGTCATTTCCCCACAGAATCCGGACCAGCAGGGTTGGGTAGGGGCCAAGGCCGATGGAGTATTGGAAATCGTAAAGGAACTTCTGAAGAAGCTCCCGGTTGATCCTGACCGGATCTATTTGACTGGTTATTCGATGGGGGGATATGGAACCTTTCAGCTCCTTTCCCAGGAGCCTCGCATGTGGGCTGCCGCCGTTCCGGTGGCAGGTGGTGGAAATCCTGGAGCTGTCAGGGACTACCGCAAAGTACCTATCTGGGTGTTTCACGGAGCAGAGGACAAGATCGTCCCGGTTAGTCAGAGCCAGACCATGGTGGAAGCCCTGAAAGAGGTGCGATCAGGAGTAAAATACACCGAATTTGCCGGTGCGGGGCATGGCGTTGCGGATAGGGTATATGACGACGAGAAGGTTCACGAGTGGATCTTCGAGCAGGGAAGGTAAGCTTCTGTCGATGGTTTTGGTGCTGAGGGAAAAGATTGTCTGAATATTGCCAGGCCACCACTGGTCCAAGGGGTATGATGAAAAGCCCCTTTGTTCTCCTGATGATTGCGGCGATTGCTGCCGCGCTGTCCACGAGTTGCACCACGATGTATGATTCTTCAGGCCAGCCTGTAGACGTTCTTACTCCAGGGGGGGCGGCCCTTGCGGTGGTGGCTGCCGGGGTCGTTGGCTATGCCCTGGCTGATGAGGAGACCCATGGGGGCAGGGCCCATGGGCGCTACCGTCGCGGCTCTTATCGTAACTACCCTGGGAATTGCGGGTGTGGGGGTAATCACTTCAGCAGGGGTCGTCATTGTCACCATCATCCACGCTATTGATTGGCCAGCAGATTTTCGGATTTCGGTGGCCGGCAGGAGCCGATAGGGTTTCCGGGTGCGCGTAATTCTGATGGGATTGCTGGTGGGAATGTTCCCTTTGGGAGCAGAACCTCTTCCGCAGGGCGTGGGTGACGAGATAACGGGACTGATCACGTTTAAGAACTGCCGGTTGATTAAGACAGAATGGTCTGATGGGGATAGTTTTGGGGTTCTTTTTCCAGATGGGTCCTCCCACACCGTGCGGCTGTATGGAGTCGACTGTTTCGAAACCTCGGACCGGAATCCCACGGACCAGCGGAGACTCAGGTCACAGCGGGCCTACTTCGGAATTGCTGGAAGCGGGGGCGATGAGCAATCTTCCATTAAATCGGCGATAATGCTTGGAGGTGCGGCAAAGGAGCGCGTGGAGGAGTTATTATCTCAGCCTTTTCTTGTACATACGGTCTGGGCGGATGGCAGAGGACATCCCCAGCATAAGCGCTACTATGCTTTTATTACGGTGGCGACTGGAAGGGACCTCGGCCGGCTGCTGGTCAGGGAAGGTCTTGCGAGAGCCTTTGGGGTAGCTCGTGCGCGTCGCGTAGGCGTGAACCGGGAGGAGTATCGGAAGCGGCTTGAAGATGAGGAGCTTGCTGCAGCTTCCCGGCGGGTTGGGGCGTGGAAGCTCACGGACTGGGAGTCCTTGCCTGAGGAGCGGCGGGTGGAGCGGGTCCGGGAAGAGGAGGAACGATTGCGGGCTTTGCCTCTTGAGAGAGCGTCGCTGAATCCCAACACGGCTTCAAAGCTGGAGCTCATGCGGCTCCCAGGTGTCGGCGAAGTGATCGCAATGAGGATCATCGAGGCGCGGGAGGAGCAAGCCTACCGAGCGCCCTTGGATCTCCAGAGAGTTGTGGGAATCGGTAAGCACACCATAGAAAAAATGTCTCCTTATCTCTCTTTCGAGGGAAAGACCCCATGAGGATGAAAGCTTCTTTTTTCTCCATCACTCCCCGCCCAAGGCCTTCCAGTCATGGTGCCGGGAAAATCATGAAGTGCTAATGACAGAAGTGGAGTTGACGCGAGATCTCCTGATGGATGCGGGAGGCTGGAAGGAAATGAAGGCGGCCCGGGAGATGCATCGTGGCGGTCTTGTCCGTAGGGCCGAGTATAAGAATGGTTGGCTGGATGGTCTCGTCCTGATGGGGGGCAAAGAAAAAAGAGTTAGGATGCAGGTCCTGTCACGAACCCATATGGAGAACAAGTGCGCCTGTATGACAGCTCGCCGGGAGGGAAGGGTATGCGCTCATGCGATTGCGATCGGTTTGGAGGTAGTGGATCCATTTCGGCGGGTTGAGGAGGAGGCCCCTGAGACGAAGCGAGAAGAGGTTGAGTCGTGTTGGCCCCTAATAGAGGAGGAGTTTGAGGCAGAGGCCTATCCAATCCAATGCCGTGTCATGCTGCCACTCAGGGTGAAGGACTCCTGGGACAGGGGGCAGCTCCTTGTAGTTTTTGCGACGGAATATGAGGGGGAAGAGCATCTTCTCAGTTCCTGGAGTGAGGACTACGCCCTGCAGGTAGACGAAGATGACAGTCGTTTGCTGAGCACCCTGCGCCGCCTTTTTCCGGAGACTCCCCCCGGCGCAGTGAATCTTGGGCGACAGCAATTTGTCGAGGTGCTGGATTCTCTCGTGGGTCATTCCGGGGTTTCTTTTGGGAAGAGGGATGGGGCTTCTATTTCAGGTCAACCTCTCCGCCTCTCCATCGAGTGGGAGCAGAAGCGGCTGCGGGCCCAATGGCCCGAGGGAATGCAATCCCTGATCGAGGGAAAAGATGCGTGGGGCCTGGATGTCGAAAATCGCGTGTTCTACCCGATAGCCTCAGGACTCCCTGAGTCTTTAAGGCCGGTAATCAATAAAGGACTGCGTCCTGATCCCATAGAAAGCCCCTCACTGATTGCCTCCCTCGGCTATTGGTTCGACATTGAGCAGAGTGTCCCTGCGTCTTTGCCGCAGCCTGCTTCACCGGTGGTGGAGGTAAGGTTTGAGGGTTCCTTCAATCAACTCGAAGCAAAGATGACCTTTCTCTACGGTGCAAACCAGCGGTTAGCGGGTCAGGCTGAGGGAGCGCTGCTCGCCATGGGGAATGAGGAGAAAGTGCTGGCGAGTACGGCCCTGGAGAGGCTGGCAGAGGATTCACTCCGGCAGTGGGGTTTTGAGGGGCCCGGACGCGGAGGTAAGTTCGTGATGCGGAACTCGGAGGAGATCCTGCGTTTTTTTGCCCACGGATTACACCGACTCGATCCGGACTGGATCGTGATTAAGGGAGACCGGTTTACAGAGTTCGCGAAAGATGTGGTTCCTATCCAGCCGGTCTATCATCGGACCGGGAGCGGGGAGAATTGGATGGAGGTTGAAGTCAGGTACGAGGCTGGGGATGGTGCGGGTATCCGACGGGAGGAAATACAGAGGCTCCTGAGAACCGGGCAATCCTCATGTTCGTTGGGGGGTAACCGGAAAGCTGTAATGGATCCTGATCAGTTCGATGATGCCATGGAATCCATTGCTGATTGTGATCCTCAGCAGGCGGTTCCCGGAGTCTTCCGGGTGGATGCCGCGCAAGCGGCCTATCTTCAGCACAGTGCGGTGGACCTTGGTTTGCCTTCTGCGGACCAATTGCGCCCGGTAGAAGAGGGTCATCCCGAATTGCATCTCGGGTCCCTGGAACCGGTTCTCCGCCCGTATCAGCGAGAAGGCGTTAAGTGGCTTTGGAAGCTGGCAGAAATGCGTATGGGAGGAGTTCTCGCCGATGATATGGGATTGGGGAAAACGCTGCAGTCTCTTGCATTTATTGTAGCGCGAGGTGGGCCTGCCCTTGTGGTATGTCCCTCATCTCTGGTTCAGAACTGGCTGGAAGAGTCCGCAAAGTTTGCGCCGGAGCTGGAAGTGATTGCGATCGAAGGGCCGAAACGCGCAGAGACTCTCGAGAAGAACTCCGGGGCAGACCTGCTTGTGACCAGTTATGCCCTCCTGCGCCTTGATATCGATCTTTACCGCGAACGGAACTTCAAAGTCGTTATTCTGGATGAAGCGCAGAATATCAAGAATCCGGAGGCTCAGGTCTCCCGGGCGGCTTTTCGTCTCCGCGCGGAGCATCGCTTCGCCCTGACCGGCACGCCAATGGAGAATTCCGTAACGGACCTCTGGTCCATCATGAACTTCGCCCTGCCCGGGTATCTGGGTGACCGATCCAGATTTGCAGACCGCTTCGAGAAGCCGCTTGCGCGTGGCAATGAATCGAGGCTGCAGCGCCGGCTGTCGCGGCGGCTGCGGCCAGTGGTGCTGAGACGGCTCAAGAAGGAGGTCGCCAAGGACCTGCCTCCAAAAATCGAACAGGTGCGCTATTGCGACCTGAATAAGGCACAGCGTGAAGTTTACCAGTCTCTGCTTGAGGAGGGTCGGAGAATGATTGCTGGATCAGAGGGTGGGCAGAGGAGGATGTTGGCTCTGACTGCCCTTTTGCGCCTCCGGCAGGCCTGTTGTGATTTGCGGCTTTTGAATCTTCCGGACGTGAAGGAACAGGATGGTTCGGTGAAAATACAGGAGTTGAGTGGATTGCTGGACGAGGCGGTCGAGGGAGGGCACCGCGTTCTTGTCTTTAGTCAGTTCGTACAAATGCTGCAGGGGGTTGTTCCAATGCTGGCAGACCGCGGGTTCGAGTTCTGTTACCTCGACGGCCAGACTCGCAACCGAGGCGAGGTGGTAAGGCGTTTCCAAGACTCGTCTATTCCCGTTTTCCTCATCAGCCTCAAGGCTGGAGGGGTAGGGTTGAACCTGACGGGCGCGGACACCGTGATTCATATTGATCCCTGGTGGAATCCGGCAGTTGAGGCACAGGCCACGGATCGTGCTCACCGCATTGGTCAGAAGCGAGTGGTGACTTCCTACAAGTTAATTGCGCGGGATACGGTTGAGGAGAAAATTCTGGCCCTGCAGGAGCGCAAGCGAGAGATGATTGCCTCGACTCTGGGGGATGGGTCTTCCGGAGCCGACCTGGGTCTCGACGAAGAGGAGATTCTCGGGCTTTTTGGTTAGCCTTGGGAAGCTTGCCATCCCGTGGATAGAAGGAATCGAGGCTCCCGCTCGACAGCTAGAGCACAGTTGTGATCTCGGTGGTTACCGAATTGGCAAGGAAGCACTCCTCATGCGCCTTGTGGTGAAGCTCTTCAAGCTTTTCAGCTGAGACAGTGACACCATCCGCCCATACCGTTTCAGGATGAAGCTCAACCCGGGCGAGAACGGGCTTTCCGCTTTCACCTTTCTCGAGAAATCCAACCGCCTTGTCGACGTAACTTTCAAGGGTGAGATTCTGGAGGGAGGCCAAGGCAAGAAAGGTCAGCATATGGCAGCTTGAGAGGGAAGCGACAAAGGCCTGCTCGGGGTCAGGAATTTCGGCTGTGCCCAGGTAATCTGCAGCGGCGGAGGCCCTGATAGAAACTCCGTGTCCAAAATCAAGATCGTGATCACGCGAGTAGCTCTTGTATCCGAAGTCCTTGTCGTCGCGGTTCCAAGAGAGGGTTATGGGGTGGGAGCTCATGTTCAGTAGTCGGTCGGAATTAAATTCAGATTTGTCGCAGTTCCTTTGTCTACAGCGAAGGGTCTTTTCTGAACACCCTAATTTGGATTCAACTTCTGGTGAAGCTGCTGCAGGGAGGCAATAATTGGATTGAATCCGGCCAACTCCTCGCCCGAATTCACCTTCACGCTGGAGGCAACCCGCTTGGCAATCAGGGACTTGATATTCTCTATGATGACGGGCTCGTTCTGGATGAGGAGGTTCAGCTCGGCGGCTTTCTGGAGCGAAAATATATTCATGTTACACGATCCCGTGAACACCAGCTCATCATCAAAGAGAAGCAGCTTGGCATGGATCATGGTGTCCGTGAGATAGACTTCGACAGGAGCTCGGCTGTAGAGGTCGTGGATAGCCCAGTAGTTCACGTCGTTACCAATATTGGCTTCTCTGGAGAAGAGTATTGTTATGTGGATTCCCCGGCCAGCAGCCTCCACGAGGGCATCAGAAAATTCAGGGTCTCCAAGATAGGCGACCTCGATGTAGATGGACTTCTTGGCCTCCCTGATAAGGTCTAGGACTGCAGGTTTAATCTCAAAAGAAGATTCGCCCGTTGAGTGATGGGAGTTGCAGAGGAACTCGATATTTCGCTCCAGGTCGAAAGTAACATCGCCCTGCATCCTGGCGCGAAGTCTCCGGACAAGCTGAGGGTCGTCGAGCGCGACCATGTAATCAAAGTAGTTCTGGTGCCGGTCTTCGATATTGATGCTCCCGGTGACGAGGAGGCGTTCATCAAAGATGTAATACTTGGTATGGGTCTTGTTGACCCACTCGACCGTTACGTTGGGGTGGTTAAGGAGGTCGGCACCTAAGGACTGGTCATGGTCGTCCTCCACGAAGGTATCGGGGAAGCTGCGTCCGATGAGCTTGTAGATGATTTGCTTCAGGAGTGGAATTTTTCGGGGAAAGAAGGGTTTG
>Ga0115011_10002735_pt1 | contig 12167 bp, 5 predicted proteins | sample TroAtlMetagenome_2_FD_88705 | JGI IMG/M metagenome (GOLD analysis project Ga0115011, IMG submission 88705) | Marine eukaryotic phytoplankton communities from Atlantic Ocean - Tropical Atlantic ANT8 Metagenome | ecosystem: Environmental > Aquatic > Marine > Oceanic | place: Tropical Atlantic... | reverse complement strand
GTGCCCCAGCATTGTTTCCTGGAGAGTGGTGAACTCAACGGGCTTTACGTTACATCGAATACCGATTTGGTCTAGATTCTCCTGAAGGAGTTCACAAATAGCAATTCGATCGGGACGATTGCTCGTAAGAATAGTAAATTCAAAAGGGACTCTGCGAGAGCCTTCCGACTCACCATCGAAATTGGTATCCATCTCAACAATATTATCTAAGACTCCATCTCCATCAGTGTCTTCCCATCCGGCTTCGGCTAAAAGATCCTCCGCCTTGCTTAAATCCTGCTGGTAAGCCGAAGGTGCAACCTCCGGAGCCCATGGTGATGTTCGATGAAAGATTCCGGTAGATGCTTCGTCCATTCCGAAACGATGTTTTTCTAATAGTTCCTGATGGTTGAAGGCGTAGCTCATCGCCTGTCGAACACGCTTGTCTTTGAAGAAAGGCGATCGGAAATTCCAACCAAAATAATAATAAACCCATTCCAGTGCATAGGACTTGGTGTTGAACTTATAAAAATCATCATCGTTTGTCTGCGATTGCCATTGTTCCGGCGTAAGCATCATCTCTTCCAGCTCACCCTTTTTCATGGAAAGGAGCGCCGTGTTTGGATTTTCGATAATTTTGAAACGAACAGTTTCAAAGTGAGGTTTTTGACGAACTTGCTGGCCATCAAACAAGTAGTAAGAATCACGACGCTTTAAGATGATTTCTTGTCCACGTACTCGCTTTAAAATCGTGTATGCACCACCAGAGACAGGGTTTTCATCCAGCTCCACGTGAGCAGGGCTGGAGGCAAGTGTAGGATCATCTGCAATGGTGTTCTCATATTTATGTTTCGGAATAATTGGAAAATTAATGTTCCAGACATTTGTGGCGAGAGGCTCAAAATGGAAATAAACAAGTGTCCGTTCATCGTATGCTTTCACGCCTTTCAGTTGATCCGTTCCTGAACGTACCGCAGGGATAGGTACAGCAGAACTCATAATGACCTGATATGAAAATTCAACATCATAGGCCGTGATCTTTTCGCCGTCTGACCAGGTAAGATCATCTCTCATGACGACCCTATCCATGAGCCCATCACTGGAAGTTTGCCAAGAGACGAGCGAACTCGCATTACCATAAGGAGTAAAGTTCCAGTCGAACGAAAAAAGCCCCATTGATAGGAGCCCTGAGACGTCAAATTCTGCCGTGGAACTGATCATGAGTGGATTCGTGTTGCGAATATCTCCGGCAGTATGTCGATTCCATTCGGCGGAATAGTCTATCTCTCCATCTGTAGCCAGGGTTCCCATGGCGGAGACGATGTTGTCATTGTCTTCGGGGGTCTTATTTCTAACGGCTAATGCCTCAGCCGCAGTCATCATTGCGACGTCGTTTTCTTTACGATTAGCCATCAATTCATACACATCCACCACAGGCTTATCCATCCACTCGGTGTTGTCCAAGTCCTCTTTTGTTGGTGGAATGAATTCGGGAATCAGATCACCTAATGCAAATGCGACATCTTTCGGAGTTTCCTCAGACTCGTCATTTGCAATAGAAGTAACGTCTGTGGAGTTTGGGGTAGTATTTGCAGAGTCGTTAGGCGAGCATCCCATGAAGGTGATCAGGCTAGCAGCGCAAGAAACCCAAAAAAGGCGTAGTGCAATAGTCATAGTTGAGGAGACCTCAAAAAAGTATTCGAAGCGGTGATTCATTACCGCATGTTATGTTGCAACAGGTATTCTAAAGCATTCCGCTTTGTTCGGTCTAGCCAATCCGCAGGTGATTTATCGAAGGTTCGCAAATGTCTACAATCAATTCTAGGAAGTACTGAATCCGTGCTTTCGTTACAGGGAGTTCTATAGTGAACGACAAGTTAGATTGGATAGACGATGAGCTTTCCACCCTTGCAGATGCGGGGCTCTTGCGTGAGTTAAATGTTTGCGACCGGACCGCTCATTCGACGGAGCTGAAGCTTCATGGAAAGACTTATGTTAACTTTGCGAGTAACGATTATTTAGGCTTGGCCAACGAGATTGCTAATGGGCTTAAAGAGCTACCAAATCATGATCCGGCCTGGGGTAGTGGTGCCAGCCCGCTTGTGACCGGTCGTGGAGCAGCTCATCAGCAACTGGAATCGACCTTAGCAGCATTCAAAGGCTCCGAAGCAGCCCTTTCCTTTTCAACCGGCTATGCCGCTAATGTCGGAGCGATCACAGCCGTAGCCGGTGAAGGTGATATCATTCTTAGCGATGCTCGTAACCATGCCAGTATTATTGATGGCTGTCGACTATCGAAAGCGAAGGTAGAGATTTACCGTCACAATGACGTAGATCACTTGGTTGAACTATGTAAACAAGCAACGGAATATCGCCGGAAACTTATAGTAACCGATGCACTGTTCAGCATGGATGGCGATATCGCCCCGCTCAGCCTCATAGCTGAAGTGGCTCGACAGTATAACGCCATGTTGATGGTTGATGAAGCGCATGCTACCGGAGTTTATGGGGTGACGGGTCGCGGCCTGGCTCAGGAGCTTGATTGCGAAGATGGAATTGATATTTCTGTTGGAACATTAAGCAAGGCGTTAGGCTCGATGGGAGGCTTTGTTTCCGGACGTCGTAGCCTCATTGATCTTTTGGTGAACAAAGCTCGCACCTATATCTACTCCACTGCGATGCCTGCGGTAAGTGCTCGAGCTGGCATTCGGGCAATCGAACTTCTTCAGGCAGAACCGCAACGAAGGAAACAGCTCTTTGAAAACGTCGATTACATCACGAGTCGGTTGGGAGCTACCGGTCTAATACCACAAAAAAAGTTTACTCAGATTGTGCCCGTTATCATTGGAAGGCCCGAAGCGACCGTTGCCAAATCACGGGCACTACTGAAGGCGGGCCTGTACATTCCCGCCATTCGACCTCCCACGGTACCAGAAGGTGAGAGCCTGTTACGTATTAGCCTTAGCACAGCGCATACTATGGATCAGATGGAAAGATTGGTAGCGGTGTTAAGCCAGTAGCTTACTCGTGACGTAACGCTTCGATGGGGTCCATCCTCGCTGCCCGCATAGCAGGGTAAACACCAAAAATCGTTCCAACAAAGACAGCCACTCCAAACGAAATGGGAACCGAGGCCTCCACAATTTGAGGCTTTGCGTTCATGATTTCGGGTGGCAGGGCGGTCATCTGTTCCGGGAACACGTTAACACATAGCTGCATGATGCCCAGAATCACACTGGGGCCAAGGAACCCAATCACAATTCCTAGTAAGCCTCCCACAATCGATAGCGTTATGGTTTCCACAAGGAATTGTCTGATGATTGCTGACTGCCTTGCACCGAGAGCGCGACGAACCCCGATTTCACGAGTTCGTTCCGTTACCGTTGCCAGCATGATATTCATAATCCCAATACCACCGACAAATAGCGAGACACTGGCAATCAAAGCCATGACCACCATTAGCATGAGCCGCATATTCTTTGCCTGCTCAAGTAATTCCAGCGGCACAACAATGCTAATGTCTTGTTCTTCGTCGTGGTGACGCAGTGAATCTTTGATTAAGTGATAAGCGGGCATTACGTCATCGATGTGAGAGACCTTAAAAGTGGCTTGATGAAGCTCAACTTTTTCTCCACCAAAGGAACCTCCGACAGAGCGAAAAATTTCTCTTCCCATGCGAGTATTAAAAGTTGTGAAGGGAATGTAGACATCTTTTGTGAAATCCTCTGCTGCTAAAGAACCACCAATGCCGGCCGAAGTACCTCGTTGCTTTAACACCCCGACGACTTCAAATAGATCTGTCCGGTCTTTTAAGCGAATCGATTTCCCAATAGGATCCTGGTAGGGAAATAGTTTTTTGGCAACATCATGGGCGACAACGCAATAGTCACGATGCTTCGCTACATCACTGCCAGAAATGAAACGCCCTCGATCAATTTCCAGGTTGGTTGTTTCGTAATACGTTGGTGTAGAACCTACGATACGCCCATCAACGTTGACGGCATCATAACTAAAGCCAAACGCAACCTCTCGAATGGGAACAGCACTGTCAATTTGCGGAACGGTTTCTTTGATTAGTTCGAATTCGGTTTGCGTGAGCCCATATTCAGCAAGAATACCATCAATCTTTTGGGGTTTGATAGAACGAACAATAATATTCCGTGCTCCAAGCTCCGCAATCCGTTTCTGGGCTTCCTGACTGATGCCTTCACCCAGAGCGAGTAAGCAGATGACAGCAGCAACACCGATTTGGATTCCTAACACGGTCAGAAATGAACGCATTGGATGCAGGAGCAGGCACTTAATACTTAGTTGAATTGTAAGCAGCCAGCCTTTTAGATAGGACATAAAGGCTATTCTCCCAGAACCAAGGTTTCTTCGTCTTCGTCAAACTCATTGCTTTCGTTAGGCGTCTCAGGGGACGGCAACTGAAGCGAAGAATCGCCCTGATTGAGTTCCAAAATCTCCCAACTGTTTTCCGGAATGATTTCACCGGTTTCTTGATCGGTGAATCGAAGACGGTCATGATTGACTTCGTCAGATACAATCATTCCGTCGCGAAGACGAATCACCCGCTTCGTTCGCGTTGCTACATCATCTTCGTGCGTCACCATGATGATTGTTTTGCCTTCATCATTGAGGCGCTCGTAAAGCGTGAGAATTTCTTCCGTCGTTTTGGTGTCGAGGTTACCAGTAGATTCGTCGGCCAAAATGTAATACGGATCATTGACAAGACTACGCGCGATAGCCACGCGCTGTTGTTGACCCCCGGAAAGTTGAGTGGGGCGGTGATCCAGACGGTCACCCAGACCAACAAGACCGGCTAATTCAACACACCTTCTATAGGTTTGACGAGTTAATTTACCCTGATAATAGAGAGGAACTTGAATGTTCTCGACGACGCTTAGTTGTGCAATTAAATTGTAGCTTTGGAAGATAAAGCCAATGCGACTGGCTCGAACATCCGACAATTGATTGTCGTTCATGTAAAAGATGTTGTCGTTACCTAGCAGCAGATCACCGGTCGTTGGCTTATCTAAACAGCCAATGAGATTAAGCAGCGTACTCTTACCCGAGCCTGAGGGTCCCATGATCGCTACATAGTCGCCTTCCGGAACATCGAAAGACACACCTCGCAGGGCACGAACAGTTTCAGACTTGGTAATGTAATCTTTGGTTAGATCTTTAACAGAGAGAGCGGTTTCAGGCACCTATCTTCCTCCTTCGGCAGGTCGGCCACCGGGCCGGCCACCACCAGCACCGTTCGCCTGACTCTTTTTAATTCCTTCAGCGAATCCCTCGATTGCTTCCTCTTTAGAGATTTCGCCATCGTTATTCTTATCGTGCTTTTTAATAGCGGCAGCTTGTGGCCCTAGGCCTGCGAGTTCTTCACTGTCGACTTTACCATCACTGTTTTTGTCCATTCTTGGCCAGAAGTTCGCTAAAAGATCTTCGGCCTGTTTTTTATATGCGGCGTCCTTTTCTTCTTCGGATTGTTCAGGTGCTTCAACTTGTGATCCCGCAGCGGCAACTTCGCTCGTATCTTCGAGCGGAACCAAAAGGTCCTGCGTTTTAGTGATGAAAGCAGTTAGCTCTGCGGTTGAAATGGCGTCATTTTCGTCTTGATCAACGGAAGCAAAGTTAGAAATTCCTTCATACCCTAAAATCTCATTCATTTTTGTAATATCTTCTTGAGTCAGCTCACCACCTTCGTCGTTATTTGGCGAGAAGCGTGTCATTGCCACACGAGCACGATGATTTGAAACTAGATGCCTTAGAAACTCCGGGTATTCCCTCGGGTTTTGTACAATTTGATCGCCTTTACTAACTTCGCCTGTTTCTTGAAGTACAAGCATCTTGTCATTACTTGCTTCGTACTCAATCACTCGGGCTTCAATGGAGAATGGTTTTTCCTCGTCTCCGTGTTTCTTACCAAGCTGCTCGCTATGCAAATTATTATTGGCGTCGTAGGGTACACGAACTAAAACAAATCGTTGGTCGTTATCTTCATGTAAGCACTGCACCGGAATTTGCAATCGATCCGGTTGCTGGTTGACCGTAATTTCAACATCAGCCGACAAGCCAACTCGAGCACCCTCCGAATCACCATTAATTTCGATGAACGTAGCAAAACGCTTCACTTTATTACTCCAGTGTTGTCGCTCCGCATATCGATTTATGGAAATAATGTTGCCAGTAAACACGCGGTCTTCTAAGGCACCGACACGGATTTTCACGGGCAAGCCTTCGCGAACACTTGCAATTTTGCCTTCGGCGATCGGTGTCTTCACCTGAAGTCTTTCGAGGTCGGGGAGATAAATAATCGTTTGCCTTTCTCGAACAGACGCTCCAGGCTCGACAGTAAATTGTTGGCCCCTCTCATCACCGTAGTTGGCATGCACAACAGTCCCGTCTTGCGGTGCGACAATCGTGCATTTACTTATCATGTCATTAATTTCTTCCAGTTTTTTCAGCTCTTCATCATAGTTTTTGTTTTCCGCTTCCAGGGTGGCTTTCCGCGTTTCAATATCGGCATCATATCCGACAAGATTTTTTTCACGAGTGATTTCCCGCAATGTCTTCAGTTCGGTTTCGGTTAAGGACAGTTCCAGACTGGCGCGTTTAACAGCGAAACGATCCGAGGCCAACTGCTGTTGTGTTACAAAACCCTTGGCAGCAAGCCGTTCTACAAAAGCGGCCTTGTCCTGATAAGTAGCGAGGTTTTGCTTAGCAATCAGGATATTTGCTTCAATGGTCGCTTCATTCTGAAGGAAGGTTCCCTGGAGATACTCTTTCTTTGTAATTTCTGCTTGTCGCAAAGCAGCATCTGCCGAAGTCTTTGTGGAAAGAGCACGATTTACAATAATGTTTTGCGCTTGTTTTTGGTCTTCCAGAGTGGAGGTATCTAGTTCAACTAGCAGATCACCTTTGCTGACCACTTCACCTTCATCGACGACACTGATGATTTCGACTCCGCCTGATGAACGCACCTCGCATTTTACTTCCACGTTTTCAGCCGCTTCGATATCTCCGGTTTCATTGATGGTGTGCTTAAAGAGGCCGACTTCAGCCTCACTAAATTGGAAGTTATAGACAACATCAGGATCAATCGTGTCTTGCACAAGATTGTAGCCGTACCATCCCAGGGTTGTCACGCCAACGGCAATGATGGCGAATAGGGTGAATACGGTACTGTTACCACGAAGACGCGACGGTTTTTCTAAAAGCATAGGTATTTAATCGGGCAAGAGTTGTGATGGAATTTTGTCACTCACCAATTACAGAGTGCAAATGGATCTATAAGTACTTAATTATGATATCAATTCTTGAGGTTTATAAGGACAAAACCCCGCTAGGCTCATAAAGTTTCGGTCGAGAAACAAGACACGGATCAAAACAATCAAGTTATGTTTCGTTGTCTTCACTGACAGTATTTTTCGGCTCCTCCTCATTTTCGGCAGCCTCATTGTCAGCGGCCTCATCTTCGGCGGCCTTGTCTTCGGTGTTGTTTTCCTCTGGTTCCTGGCTAGGATATCCATGAATCAAACCAATTGCTCCGGGATCGACCCAGACGCCATTCTCATCAATTTGCATTGTTCCTAAGGCTAAATCCAATTGACTGCGATTAATTTCATAGCCAACCCAAACTGCCAGCAACCCGTCTTGGGCTCCCTGTAAACTTTGCAACGAACCAATAAGGCGTTGGGCAGTTTCCGGAGAAAGGGTGTTTCCCTGCTGCCCGGGTGGCTCCTGAATTTTGGTTCGTTGAAATAATACATTACGGGTAGCAACTTGTAGTTGTTTGCGGTTGGCTTCAAAATTAATTTTTTGAAGCATGATAGATCGCAACGAGTTCTTGAAGCTCAGATACTGCTGGTCTTCATAACGATAATAAGCTCTTAGCCGGCTTTGATATTCCAATAGACTTTGTCGGTAAATGTTTCTTTCTCTAAGTCGGGTGATTGGTGCATCCCAGGCAAGGCCTGCACGCAAGGTTCCAGTCGTATCCCGAAATCGAAATGGGTCGTCGCCGGTATTGCCAATGCTGCCACTAAGTTGCAGGCTGAGGTCGCTCTCCAAACTATCGGCGTTATATGCCAACAGCCGATATTGATCCATCACTCCTGCGCGTTCATTCATCCAGTCTAACCGTTTCTCCGAAGCAAGCCGGTATGCTTCTTCGATTGATAAGTCCACGGGAATGAGTGTAATGGTTTCTGCGCGTGCGCTGGTAAGGACTAAGGAAAGCTCTAAGGCATCATTGGATAGTTTGATGAGGATTTCCGGAAGTTGAGAAATAACGGTATCTTCAAGATTCTGATATAGCTGCTCATCATTCATTTCAGGACCATTTTCTAGTAGATCGTCAACAACGTTCCGGAAAAGGATAATAGCCGCTTCCTTTTCCTGTAATCGTTCATCGATATCGTCCAAATCCACAGTGAGCAACTGAGGAAGTTCATCCAAATAACTACCGTCGAGAAGATCGGAGTTTAATGCCGAGTCCGGCACAAGTGGGTTGCTTTCTATTTGTTCGCGCAGAGTTTTTATGGCTGCCTGACGTTGTGGCACGATTTCTTTGAGCTTCTCCACATCCTTGCGAGCGGCTGAGGCTTCTACCGAAAGCTGATCTAGCAATTGTTTCGCCAACACCGCTTCTTCCCGTAAATCTTTCAGGCCTTTCTCCAGTTCCGGCCCCCATTCGATAGCCATAAGCTGGGCCTGGTCACCACGCAAAGAACTGTTAATGATTTCGCCGACATCTTCTTGCTGATCTAAGATGTCATTTTGTAGGCTCTGCATCTCTTCATCGATCAGGTTGAATTGGTCCAATTCTTGTCCATTGATGACGACTTCGATATCAGGCGGAAGTCCGATTTCATTAATAAAACTGTCTAATTGACCATCGTAGCCTGATTCTCGATCAATCAGTTGGGTGATCTCTCTGTAGAACTGTGCTTTGGTTGTTTGCACATTGTTAAAGTCTATAAAGCCGGCTTCGAAGAACGACTCAAAAAGTTTTAGCGAACCTTTTAGGGCCACGATGTTGGCCCGTTGATTTACGAGACCTTTTTGAGCCTGAAGCAATCCCAAATAACCCCCTGCGAATGTACTTCCTCCTCCTCCGCCTCTAAATCCTCCAATACCTCCAAATCCGCCGCTCCCTACGCCCGTAAAGCCAGAAAGGCCGGAACCACCAAAAAGGCCTCCGATGCGTGAAATACTTCCTGCTCCCTGACCGGTCGTGATATCCATATAAAACCCTTTACGATATCGCTGGTAGCTCCTGACTTGATAAAGGAGTTGGCGTTCCGATCTTGTTAAGATTTCCAGAACTCTATCTTTTCCTCCTTGGCGAAGCAAAGGCTGAATGATGTTGACGTCGAGTAGCGTATTGGTGCCGAAAGAATCAGACCCACTGAATTGCCACATCAGACTGTTGGCAAAGTTGACTATCGCAGTTGCCCCAGAGGCATACTTTTGTCGCATACTGATGCCACGAGTTTGTAGACTTAAATCTGTTGCCGGAGTCCCCGTTAAAGCAGACCCTCGGGTACGATAGTCGCCACCGTATCCACCATAGAATTGCGTATCAAAGTTAAATCTCTCTGCGCTAACATCGAGGGCAGAGAGATACATTTGCTCCAACTGACCCTGATAGCTTGGAGAGTGTAACAAGGCCAATTCAAAAGCTTTGTCGCTATCTAGATATAATTTCCCATCTTCTGCAAGCGGCAGATGTTTGCGCCATTCAGGGTTTTCAAATGACTCTAGATCGCCATTTTTTCCCCAATCTTCGTAGCCTTTCATTCCATCGACTTCTTCCATGAAGACCGCAGAAGCCGGGTCGTCTGGTGGCATCGGAGGATTGTCCGGATCATAATTCATGTACATCCGGCTTTTTGGATCAATATTGATTGAAAAATTGTTCATGTTCCAACGTTCGTCGTTCCCTTTTTCTTTGAGAATAAAGAGAGCTTCGTGGTCAGCTTGTTTTCGATAGAACGAACGGCTACAACCCGTTAAATTTACGAATAGCAGCGTCAAGACAGCCGCACCTAAAGTCAATGACTTCGGAATTGATTGATAGCGGAAGTAAGAGCTCACTGGTCGTACCTTTTTAGTGATTCAAATTGGTTTTGGGTGGAGCGTAGTCCTGCCTTGACGTTGTTAAAAAGCAGTGTTTGCTCTCGGCTGACCAGTCGTTGATTGGGAAGATAGGGAAGTTGGGTTGCCTGATCTGCCTACGTAGACTCTACGGCCATGCGATACCAATCGCCCGCGGTTAGCGAATACTTGAAAAATTCACTAGGAATTGAAGTTCTATTTCGTGTAACGATTGACGAAAAGATTGGATCCCCGTTTTAGTCATTGAAAAATGCCTGAAAAATAGTGTGAAATGAAAAAACTTGCTTTTGCAAATCAATCGACGTAGGATCGGATAGTAGAGTTTTGAGGGCTCGAGGGGGTTGTTAATTCAGTGCTTGACTGGGTATTGGTACCGGCAGCCTAGAAAATAGAGTTAAAAACTAGCGGATTTACTGAGAAGACCACCAAAAAGGTGGTAAATGCTGGACCCCTGAATTGTCGATAGTAGAAGATGAGTGTGGATGTTTGTTGTATGACAACAGCATCACAATTCCCCGCTTCTATATATAGAAGCGGGCTAAGTCTCCCAAAGAGAGCCCAGGACAGGATAAACCATGTCAACAGTAGAGATGATATTCATCGGATACGGTTTAGTATTCACCGTCATGCTATTCCTTTCGATCAAGCAATGGCGTTGGTTCCATATCTTTGTGGCCAACTTGCTTTTGATCTCTACGTTACTTTTGACTCAGATAACTTCTTATGTATACGAATTCAGGAACGCTGGGACTAAACGATACGAGGAACAGGTCGCCAAGCGAGATGGCCTGCAGGCTGAGGTAACAAACATTTTGCACGGTCTGGACGATACGAGTGCACGAACTGGCGAAGAGTCCTTAATTTCATTGCGTAATCAGCTTGAGCGCGCCTTAGAAGGACGAGGCAAAGTTTGGGAAGGTTTGGCGTTAGGTGACGTTCAAGGAGTGCCCACCATTGTTGGGACAACTGCGACGATTACGCTTCCAGATGACACACATGGTATTCAGGCTGGTTCGCGAATGTTCCTATTTGGTGAACGAGAGGTAGTTGCGCAGGATATTCCAGCGGCACCTCAGAATGATCCTAATGCAGGCCCTCCCGGAGCCCCTGGCGCTCCACCGGCAGTTGCTCCTGCTCAGCAAACAACAATCAAAGTCCCGGCGATCTACTTTGGCGAGTACGATGTCGAAACCGTTAATGGTGCAGCGATTAGTTTGAAATGTGCTTTTGCACCACGTGTTTTCAACCCGGCTTTAATGGTTAATGGTGCGACTGTCGCAATGTATGAAACGATGCCGGCGGACTCACATTTTAAATTTGCAAAACGAGAGGGCGATAAATACGACCAGCTTGCTCAGAGCGGGATGGATAATGCGGCACCGCTTTTCGGTCAGATGGATCAGCAACATATTAACGGTATCTTTGAAACAGCGGTTGTGCCGTTAATTCAAAATCAACATACGATTCCCAATGCGAATGAGATCCTTGCCAAGAACCAGATTCGACTTGGGACGCTTGGCAACAAGCTTGTTGAGCAATTTGTGGCCGATGGCGGGCCTCTAAACGGACGAGAAGTTGACCCAAAGAATATTTGGTACAAAATTCAATTCAACCAGAAGACAATCTTGTCGCAAAAGGTCAACGGCGATGGCGCTCAGGCAGCATTAACAGAAGCTGGCGTGTTTCAGTCAGGAGAGGCAATTGTGCCGCTGTTTTATCACAGCACCCCGAGTACGGTGGATTTTAACGATGGCGTGACGACGATTACTTCCGGCAAAAAAACAGACTCGATCACCTTTGAAGAAGAGGATATCGCTTATATCCCTGCGGCGGAAAAGATCGTGCAGGAAAACCGGATAGTTCCGGTAGAAGTATTGGTGTCCGGAGCTGAAGGTGTCGCTCCGGTTGCTCGTAAGATTCTGGAGTATTTTGTTCGTCCTCTACATGATTACAACCACATCTTTCATAGTTACGAAGCGCGTTTGCAAACGCTTGCTTATAGCGACGACAACGCTCGTCATGATATTGTGGCTACCACGGCAGCTCGTAATGATGCTCGC
>Ga0115011_10002734_pt1 | contig 12169 bp, 7 predicted proteins | sample TroAtlMetagenome_2_FD_88705 | JGI IMG/M metagenome (GOLD analysis project Ga0115011, IMG submission 88705) | Marine eukaryotic phytoplankton communities from Atlantic Ocean - Tropical Atlantic ANT8 Metagenome | ecosystem: Environmental > Aquatic > Marine > Oceanic | place: Tropical Atlantic... | reverse complement strand
ATGTTATATAAATTTAAAACTAAGCCTTTTGCACACCAATTAAAAGCTTTGGAAATGTCTTGGGATAAAGAAGTTTACGCTTACTTTATGGAAATGGGTACCGGGAAATCTAAAGTATTGATAGATAATGTATCTATGCTTTATGATAAGGGAGAAATAAATGGTCTTTTATTAATAGCACCAAAAGGTGTGTATAAAAACTGGTATGATTCAGAAATACCTACACATATGGTGGATCATATTGAAAAAAAATGCGTCTTGTGGACTGCTCTTCACACCAAAGAAAAAATAAAAGAACTGAATACCTTATTTGAAAGTGGAACAGATTTCCATATTTTAATTATGAATGTTGAGGCTTTCTCAACTAAAAAAGGTGTATTATTTGCATCTAAATTTTTAGCGGCCCATAAATCCGTCATAGCTATTGATGAAGCTACAACCATAAAAAATCCATCAGCTAAAAGAACTAAAAATATATTAAAAATTTCTAAAGATTCTAAGTATAGAAGGATCCTAACAGGATCCCCTATTACCAAATCCCCTTTAGATTTATATTCTCAATGTGAATTTCTTGATCCTTATTTACTCGGTCATCATTCTTTTTATACCTTTAGAGCCAGATACGCCGTTACACGTAATATAAATTTAGGAGCTAGGAGTGTTCAAGTGGTGGTTGGTTATAGAAATTTAGGAGAGCTCTCGGATATTTTAAAACCCTTTTCATTTAGGGTGTTAAAAGAAGATTGCCTAGATTTACCCGAAAAAACCTGGATGAAAAGAATTGTCACCATGACTCCCGATCAGTCTAAAGTATATAATGAAATGAAACAAACAGCTCTCGCACATTTGGACGGAAAAGTTTTAACAACTAATACTGTCTTAACTCAATTAATGAGACTTCATCAAATCACCTGTGGCCATTTTGTAGCAGATGATGGAACTACTAAGGATTTACCCTGTAAAAGAATTGATGAATTATTAGATATTCTAGAAGAAGTAGAAGGGAAGGTGGTTATTTGGGCGCAATATCAAAGAGATATACATAAAATTATTGCAGCTTTGAGTAAAAAATATGGTGAAGGAAGTTTTGTAGACTATTATGGATTAACACCTTCAGATGATAGACAGAATAATATAAAAAGATTTCAAGAAGAGGAAGAGTGTAGATTTTTTGTAGGTACTACTCAAACCGGTGGGTATGGTATTACATTAACAGCGGCGAGTACAATGATTTATTTTTCCAATGGTTATGATCTAGAGAAAAGACAACAATCAGAAGCTCGTATTGATCGTATTGGTCAAGAAAAACCAATGACATATATTGATATAATCTCTGAAGACACTGTTGATGATAGGATAGTTTTAGCCCTAAGAAAAAAACAAAACATTGCTTCCCAGATTATGGGAGAAGAGTTAAAAAACTGGATTTAATTAAATAGGATTTTATGGGATGAAAAGTATTTTTTACCAAAAATTTTATAACAAATTAAAGGTCTTGTAAACCAGTTTCCCGGTTTAAATATTTATATTCAATTTTGTGAATGTCAAAGTCATCCATGATTTTCTTGCAGATGTTAGTATGATTAAAGTCTCCACATGAGTATACATCAAACTGCATTAGTGCGGGGTTAGGTTCATCCCATACATGCATTACAATATGTGAAGTTTCTATTACAGCGATGGCAGTGATTCCTCGATTACCTTCCATGCTACAATACTTAACATAAGGCCCCATCATTACTTTCATATTAATAGAGTCAATAAAATCTAACATCCATGTTTTTAATTGTTCTTCGTCTACAGGCGGGCGGATGGCTTCAGCACGTACGATAAGGTGCTTATGTACGAGCAAACTATTTTTCATCGGACTACTAATGTAAGTATTACATATGCCATTCCGGAGACAAGTGCTCCTACTGATACTAATAAAATACTTTCTATTCTATCAATTTGTTTTTTTAAACTAGAAATTTTTTCATGAGTTTGTTTTTGCATAATCCTACAAAGTTTTTCATGTGATTCTATTTTTTGTAATGCGCTATCTTTGGCCATTAAGCTAATCCTCTGTGTTTCAATCTAATTTGTTTTTCTGTTGGAGATAAATAAACATCTTCAACTCGAGTAAGACCTGAAGCTAGCACCTGATTATTGGGAGTAGGTGGTTTAAACATTCCCGGAGCCGGCATTGGTGTTGGAGGTAAAGATGATTGTTGATTATTAATATTTTGCATTTGAGGTAAATAATCTTGTAGTCTTAAATTAAGAGGTTCATTTAAACTTTGGTTTTCGAAATCTTTAATCATTTGATTAATTATTTTTTCTGCCGGTAAATAAGGATTAGGAATACCACCTAATTCTGCATTTCTCTCGAATCGTTCTTCAATTTTTGCAGAGGGTTCAAATGGATTAAAGTGTCCCCTTAATAATCTCTTTAAAGTTTTTTTAGATAAACCCCTTCGGTCAAAAATATCTTTTAAGTCTCTATCCTTTAAACCTAAAGTTTCAGCAGCGTTCAATACTTGTTTCATATTTTGTTGAGTTTCAAATAAAGTTTGATTCGCAGTAAAAAATCTTTCAATAACTTCTTGTGGAGTTTTTCTCGTTCCACTTAATACTCCATACTTACCACTAGTAAAATTTTTTCTATCTTCCGATTGTTCTTTTTGAAATGCTCCTAGATAAAAACCTAGACTTCTTTCCGGATCTATTTTGATAGGTCTCATACCAAATATACCTGCTACTTCCGGACCTATTTCAAAAGTCTGTGCTCCTTTTCCAGGTTCACCTGTAATAGCTTTGGCAGTTCTTTCAAAAGGTTGCGTTGTAGGTAATAATGTTTTAGATAAATGTTGAAAGATAATATTATATTTTTCCATTTCGGGTGTACGTGGTCCATATAATTGATAGCCTTCTCTAGTCTCTCCACCTCTTGATACAATGTCCATAAATGCTTCTGTAAAAATAGATTCGGATATAAAAGGGGAAGCAGTTTGGGCAGCAGCATCTACCAATCCCTTAAAAAAACCTTTAGATAAAACTGCTTCATCTTCTATACCTTTTTGAATATTATATAAAACTGTTTGGAAGGGTCTTGTTAATGTATCGTACACATTATTTTTAGACCAATCTATGTAGTAATAATCATCTGTAACTGGATTTTTAAATAGGATTTTTTGTGAGTCCCGTGCCCAAGGTGCAACAAAGTAATTGATTGCATCAGCTTCATCGTTTGTTATACCAAATATTTTTTTAGAACCTTCTACTATACTGTAAGGTATCACACTGGTTGCAAAGGTCATGCCAGCTAATCTTTTCATACCAATACTTCTTGTAACAGGATCTTTTATTTCTTTTAAAGCTCGATTAAATACACCATACCCTGTTCTAAATATTTCAGAAGGCCAAGACATAAAATTACCAAAAGGTGATACTCTCATAGATCTTACAAATTGTCCTACTCTTGCATAATTAGGAACTGTATTCTTTACAATTTCAGCGACTTGCTCTTTTAAATCTCGAGGAATTGGTAATCCTTTTTTCGCGTATGCATTTCTAAGTCTTACTAATTCTACTTCATAATTATAAACTTTCCAAAAATCATCTTCAGCAACATATAAATCTTGCGCTACTCTTCCTGTTTTTTTAACCGCTTTACTAATTCCTTTACCTAAGTTTCTTAATAAAGGAAATAAAACACTATCAGTTGCAATATTACCTTGGCCAAATTTTACATCCTTCATTAGATTTCTAAGATCACCAAGTCGGACGTTTGTATTTACAATTCCTAATCTTAAATATTCTCTGTATTTAGCCATGGCCTCGGGCTGTCTCATCCCAACTTGAATAACTTTACGAGCTTCATTCATGGCTTCGGCAATTAATTTTGGACTCGTAAGTAAGGTTCCATTTGCTAGTGCAAATGCTCCAGAGCTTAAAAAATTTCTAATATGAGTAGGAATAGATAGTACAGTTTTTGCAAACTGGGCCCCAGCTTTTGGAGTTAACAACCCATATCTATAAGCAGCCGAAGCAGTTCTTCCCAGGAGTCCTTGTCCTTTTGCTTCACCTCTTAACCAATTTTGCATTTGACTCACACTTTCAAAACCCTCCGCAACATCTCTTGATGTATAAACATTTTCATCTGGAAAATATTTAATCATTCCTTCAGGTAGTTTTACAACGGGGGTGTTGGGACCAAACGCTTGTTTAGCTGCTAAAGGTGTCGCGTGAAAAAATCCTCTAGCACCGAAAGGTGTGTTAGCACCTACATTTCTCTTTATATTTTTATCTAAGTTTTGCATGGTTTGGAAAAGTTCTCCTCGTCTCGCGATGCCCGATAATCGTCCCACCGCTTCATATATAGAGTGACGAGCGTCTTCTACCTCACCAAATAATTCTCTAAAGGCTTTGCTACCTTTACCTATTATTTGAAATGATTGTGTTCCATCAGGTAAATTTTTTTCTAATGTTTGTGCAAATGTTTTAATATTATAAGGAGTATCAGCTCCCTTAGTTAAATTAACATATTCAAAAGTAGGAAGGGTATCTTTTTTAGGGTCCATTTTTCTCACACTGTCAACAATATCGTTTACATAACTTTCAGCCATTTGAGGTGAAATAGGTTGATTATTTTTTGCGGCATATCTTATAAAGATATTTTTTACTCGGTCTAAAGTATCTCTAGTTGGTTTATAAGCTTGTAAAAATCCAGCCTCTTTATTTTCGAATATTTCAAATGTATTTGCTAAAGTATCTTTTACTCTTTTTCCCAAAAGACCAGAAAATTCACCTTGTAAACCCATAGGTAAATCCTGAGCAGCTGGGGAGTTACTAGCTGTTTTTAATAATTCTATAAAATAACTTCTGCTATTTTTTATTCCTTTTAATATAGTTTCAATTCCTTCTTCTGTTGCACCATTTCTACTTAAATTATCAATAAGTTTAAATTGTAATCCTTCGTCTAATCCTCTTGTTAAATCTCCCTCAAATAAAAGATCATTTAAATCTTTAAATAATTCTCTTCTTTCTTTAGTATTGGCAGAGAATAAAAATTTTTTAGTATCAGGAAATATATTATTAATTTCTTTATCTATTCTTTTAACCTGTTCCATAGCATAATTCGTATCAACCATTTTACTAGCGGATTCTTGTTCTTTTGCCAAAGCTTGTCCAATTGGTTTTAGTCCTCTAAATCTAAATATTCCAGCGAACTTATCTAATTTTCTTTCAATAGAGTCATCACTATAAGCTAAAGCTTTACCTTTTTTCTTTAATAAGCTACCAATTCCTTTACTTAATCCATAAACAATAGGGGTAATTAATACAGACTCTGATCCAAATTTAGCTCTGTTTATTAATTTTCTTAAAGAATCTTCACTTCTATCTTCTCTTTCTCTGGTGTCTAATTGTGTTGGGCCCGCGCCAAAAGCATCTCCAATAGTTCCTAGCTGCTCGACATCCGCTACCATCGTCTCGCCTACCGCTCCACCGGCTACAACAGCTGCGAATTTTTGACGACCTGTTAACTTATTTAATTTGTCTGCGGATGCGGCTCCCGCTTTAACATTTTTACTAGTAACATTAAGATAGTTACCAGCTCTTTTTGCTTTTAATGCTTTATTGGCTAGTTTAAGTGCAACTTTAGCCCCTATAGTCCCTGGGATTCCTATTTGGACTAATGCTTCTGTTAATCTTCCAACAGCTCTTTCTTGTGCAACTTCTTCGAATGGATTTAACCAATCGAAAAATTCTTCCACATCAGCAGCTGTATTTGTATCTAAACCTAAATCAATTAACTCTGCGCCTAGAGATACCACTCCTTCAGGAACTTTTATAACTCCTGACACAATACCTGCTAGCCCAGCTGTTATGGCTGATCTTTTATTATTATCTTCTGCTTCCGGAGCTAAAGACTCTTCTTCTGTTTCGGTGATTGTTTCTACACTAGTACCCGACTTACGTTTGTCAAGAATATCTTGGAGACTTATAGTCTCTTCTTCCCCGGTTTCAACAAGGGGTGTTTGAGTAGCTCCCGCATCACGTTGTTTAAGAAGTTCTTCTAGACTTATAGCCATTTAATCTCCTTAATCCGATTTAATTACATTAAATCCGTAATCTACGTAAACAGTATCTGTCTCACCTGTTTCATCATTCCTATCTAAATAAAAATAAACAGCGCCTGCAGGCGAACCACTAAGTAAGGTATTGATTGCATATAAAACATTATTTCTAATTGCAGCTGGATTCTGGGCTAGATCATCATCAAATATATCTACTAAATTTATATCTAATGCGTCATCTCCTTCTAATCTTCCTGCGGCTACTATTTTTTCATGAATATCCCTGGATCTAATTCTATTGAGTTTTTCTACTTCTCTTTCAAGAACTTTTTTATCATAGGCTTCTTTTTGTTCAACTTCTCTCGTATCCCAGTACTCTGTAGGCATCTTTAATTCTGATGGCTCTTTATATATTTTATCAAAATATTCGGTACGAATAGTTTCGTCCTCTTGTATTTTTCCATTTCTAAAACGTATAATAGAGTCAAGTTCTTCCTTATTTAATGTGCCTAAATCTTTCCCTGGAAATAATACGTCGGCAAAATATTTAAAAGTTTTTATATCAGCAGTTTCTTGTTCATCACCAAACTCTTTTTTTTGGTTCTGTTTGTACATTCTTTCTTCATCCCTATCGTAGATTTTTACCGCTCTATTTAATTTAGCTTCTTGAATCGCCTGATCTCTCCCTCTTCTAGCAGCTGTCTCTTTTATTAAAGCCTCTGTTGGGTCACCTAAAGACCTGGCTATGTTTTGTAGTAAACTACCACGTGTTTCATTTGCTAATGCAGGTCCAAATCTAGCTAAAAAATTAGTAAGTCTATTATCTTTTTGTGGTTTAAAATATTTGTCCATCAATATTCCAGACTCTTTCATAGCCTGTTCCATAGATGGTTTTCTTAATGTAGAGATGCCTTTTGAATTATTAGATTTTTGGTTTTTCTTCTGATTCTCAATTATTTCCTTCATTGTAAAATCTTCTGAGAAATCACCTACAAAAGGATCAATTTTAATTTTATCTATTAACTCCAAATCGTCAGTACCGGTGGAATATGTTCTTCTTTGAGTAAGACCACCTTTTCTAAACATAGGTCTTTTAAGAATACTATGCATTATTATCCTCCTTTAACCGCCCCATAAATTCCTCCAAGAGATGAACCTATAGATAGTGCTGTTTGTAGAGGGCTCATTTGAGGGGCTGACATCCCTGTTCCAATTGGTTGTTGAGGAGCTGTCATTCCACTTAAAGAACCTAAACCTGAAGAAAGATAACTTGCTCTTTCATACGGTTCATAAGCTTTTAATCTTTGAGCTTGTCTTTGTGAATCTTCTACAGCTTGCCTGTATGCAAGATCACTAGCTCCGGCTGCTTGTAAACCAGCCATTGTTTGACCAGCTAATGCCGGTTGTAAAGTAGCAAGTTGTGATTGTTGACCAAATGCTTGACCAGCTGCAGCTTGTGCTTGACCAAAACCTTGACCTAAAAGTTGTGCTTGAAGGGCTGCTCTATTTCTGTCGGACTCTGCTCCGTATTGTGCTCTTTCAACACCTTCTCTACCACCACCAAAAGCTCCTGCTGTAACTGCTCTATCAGCTATCCCTTTCATTCCTCTTTGTGATTGTAAATCATATTCGTCTAAAGTTACATCAATCACATCTTGTTGATATGGTGACATAAACTGTTGGTAGGCCTGAGGTCCTGAGAATTGACCGGCCTGTTGTAAGTAAGGTTCAAACCCCATTACACCTGTACCTGCTCCAACACTTGTAACTCCACCCGTTTGTGGATCAAATTGAACTGCACCTAAACCTGCTTGTCTAGCTAGTTCTTGTTGAGCAGCTTGTGAAAATTGTGATTGTCTCTGAACTTCTGGAGCAAATTTACTTGTGTCTGTAGGAGTTTTTACTAAGTTCTGTAATCCACCTATATAACCTTTTTGCGCTGCTTCTAAAGCTGGTGATGTTCCCTGTTGTATTGCCATTATGTTACCTGACCCTCTAATTGTTTCATTTGATCATATAATATTTGAGCACCTTTATTGACGCTTCCGCCTCCAGCTGCTCTTACTGCATCTGCAGTCCAAACAAATTCATTATTTGATAACATCGCCGGGATGTCATCAGCTTTTTCTTTTACTCCAACCGGAGGAATAAATCCACCAGTTTCTCTTAAATCTAATTCTTCAACACCGACTGAATTTTCTCTAACAGGTAAGTTTCCCATGATGCCCGCTGCTTGAGCCGTCTCTCCACCTCCATATAATCTAGCTCTTCCGCCTTTAGCCATTCTAATTCCATGCCAGTCTGTTGATTCAAAAAATTTTTGAAAATCATTTCCATAACCACCTTGAATATCATCTGGTAAAACTTTCCAAATTCTCATTGCTCTATCTATTCCCCAAGTGCCTTCTCCTGTAAGATAAGCCGTTTCTCCTTCAATCTCTTCCATTTGATCTGTAGGTCGTGGCTCCATATCTGGTGATCCTATTGAATACCCAATCCTTCCGCCCTGAGCGGCCATCTGTATACCTTGTGCACCTTGACTCATTAATTTTTCAACATCCACCCCTTGCGCTGTAAGAGTTTTTATTAATCCTTGTAATTCCATTTTTTCTTCATCTGATAAAGGTATATTTTCTCTAATTTTTTCAAGAAGTTCTAAAACACGGTTATATTCTCCACCGGCCATGCGTTGATCACCTTCATAAGTAATATCCTGTGCACCAGCATCTAAACTTTTTACACCCAAAGGTTTTATTGGCTTAGGTGCCCATGGGTTAACAGGTTTAGTTGGATCGTCTGGTAATGGAGCTCCATTTCCACCTAATGCAAGACTAACTCTACCACCTTTATTATAGTCTTCATACTCAGGTGTGTTCAGTTCTACAAACTGTTGAATCTCTTCAGCAGTATACGGATTAGCTTCCGGATCTCTTCTAAAATCTATTGGTCCATACTGGTTTAAATAGCTACTTACATCTTGTCCACGTCTTCTCATATAATCTTTGTATTGTTTAAGAGCTGGATCCTCAGGTATATCATCAGGGAAATATTTTTCTTTTATCCAAGTACCTAACATTGCCATTGGTATTGTTTTCTTAGGGTCTGAAAAAATATCCCAGATTCCCCCTTTTTTATCTTTATCTCCTAATCCTAATTCTTCTTTGATTTTTTTTTCTGCCTTTTTTCGGTAATCACCTTGTTGTACTTTTTCTAAAACAGTGTCTTTTAAATTTGTTCCTCCTGTTTTTAGTGCTTCATAAGCATCTATACCAAAATCTTTTATACCACCTAATCCTTCATAGCTTCCTTCTATTCCTGGGATTTTAGATGTTAAAGGACTAGCCATTGTCCCAAACGCAAGAGTACCTAAACCTTGTTTAAGTGCATCGCTCATACTTCCACGTTGGTCAAACCTACCAAGACCTCTCATTAAAGCAGCGGTCCCTTGTTGACCAGGTATCATAGCAACGAACGGCGCAGCTTTAACTGCTACGTCCGCTAGTTCATTAGGTATAAGATTACGAATTGCTTTTTTAGCAGCTGATCCGCTTTTTAATTCATTAGGAATTAAATCATCTTTTATTTTGCTTAATAGTCCCATTAATTTTTTAACACTTCCTTCCCATTTTCAACTTGTTCTTGAGGTTCCTCTTTAACTTCTTTTTCTTTATTTTTTAAATGTTCCTTCATTTTAATATATTGTCTTAAAGCATAATGATGAATAAAATTACCATCTATTTTGCCGGCATCAAAATCTAAATGACACCATAAATCTTCTCCCGCTTTTTTTATTGTTTGAAAGAATTGATAAAAAGACCCTTTAAAATAATCTGGGTCCCCTACTTTTGGATTAGTAAAATAAAAAGGTTGCTCAGTGTCGACAGTTTTACCATCTTCTGTTTTATTTGATAAAAATATTTTATCAAAAACAGAATTATTCTCTTCTAAAACTTTTCTATTAACTTTAAAAAAACCTGGAGATAGAGAATTAACTTTAATTAAATTCGGCTCACCTTCCATAGTTTCATAAGCATCTATATCAAACTCTATAGAGAGTTCTGGAACTTGCTGAAAAACAGGGGTTTTATATGAACCACTCATTACTCTTTTGTCTTCATATTTAATTATCATATCTTTAAGATTGGTAGGATTAAATACAATATCTGAGTCAAGAAAGACAAAATCTGTAATCTCCTCCTCTTCTAAAAACTTATTAATAGCATTATTTAAATTAAATTGAAGATAATTACCTTTTTCCAAAAAAATATGGCCTACTTCCACTTCTTCTTTGTTAAGTAGCTTAGTGCACTGTAGTAAAGAAGTGACGCATTTTCCCTCTAGTTTTAGTTGGTCTTGACAAATTGTGATGATGACTATTTTTCTCATTTTTCTCCTAGTTTATATTGATAGCATTATAATTAAATGTTCTCAATGGTTTATTTGAAGAAAGAATGTATGGTGGTTTCAGCATGTTCATTCTTTCATATTTAATATAATAAGCCCTATTAAATAAGGGCTTACCATAAAATTCTATACTAAAATTAATTTTTAGATTTTAATTTTTCGATCTCTTCTTGTTGCTCTTTCAGAGCTTGGACAAGAATTGGTAATAATTTACCATAAGCTGCTTCTAAAGCCTTTGGATTAGACTTATAAACAATATCTAAGTGATCTTCGATACCATGTTTGCTTTGAGCTTCGTCTAAATCTTGAGCTAAGAATCCCATATCATGTTTTCTACCACTTATTCCGTCTCTTCTATTCCAATCAAATTTAACTGGTTTAAGATCTTTAATAAATGCACTAGCATTTGATAAAGGTTCAATATTCTCTTTATCTCTAGCATCAGATAGAGCAGTAATAGATGTAACTTGACATCTTAAAGTTGCAATACTTGCGTTACCTAACGTAATTTCATTAGTAGCAGAAATACTTGAAGCTGCTGCTTGATAACCTATTACAACTGTATTAGCAAGAACTGGTCTACTTAAACCATTGTTTACGTCATAACCTATGAAAACGTTTTCTTTAGTATCAGTATCAGCGCCTACTGTTCCAAAAGAAGCGCCACTAGCAGGTTTCCCGATACAAATGTTCTTGTTCATACGAGCTACTGTAGTTGCAGAATTCCCCCCATATGATTCAAATTGCCTTCCTAATATAAGATTGTTGTCACCAAATTCTATCTTGTTGTACATACCAAACATCAAATTGTATTCAGAATCTTTTAAATTATGCCCATCCTCATATCTAGTTATTACATTGTTTTCGACACCAACCATGATACACTTCTCTCTCTCTAGTCTTACGCTTTTCTTATCACTAGCGTAGTCATAATTGTTCAGGGTTGCACTAGCGTTTGAGTCTCCTATAATGACACAATCTTCCCATCCTATCTTAGGAGTTTGTGCGGCAGTAGGTTGAGTACCCTGCCAGCCCCATACATTATTTATATTCTCGTACCCTACTATAGTCGTCGATTCCATGTCATGCATAAACACTGTGGTTTTGTCCGCTTCGGAAAGAATTTGATTTGGATTTGCTCCTAGGTTGTTTTTACCTATCCATGTATTAAACTTTAATTGGGGTCCATACCCAGCATTAGCTCGAACTTTGTACTGACCGTTAGCATTACCAAATATTGTGTTACCTCTCATCTCTCTAATCATAGAGTAACCAGCGGCAGCATTAACATAATCTAAATTATCTTCTAACACACTTCCACTATTACTGGTTCCGACAATTGTGTTGTTGGAAATATACATTGTATAACTACCATTCGCCAGTCCTGTGGGCATTGTACCAGCTCCCTCAAAGTTATAAGCACCTATAAAGACTTGTCCTCTTCTAGTTGATTCCTCACTGAATCTATTATAAGTCGGTATAGGAGAGTATCCAGAACCTGTGCTACCAGGAGTATTTACTCCTTCAGTGTAACCAGCTCCAAACATATCATGACCAATTACAATAGAGTCAGCTAGTCCTCGCATATTATCTAACATACATGATTCATAACGAGCAAATTTATAGTTTAAACCTGAGTTATAAGTATTATTCGGTTGGGAAGGTTTCATGTTAGGTGTTACAAGAGTAATGTTCCCTTGGAAATT
>Ga0115011_10002731_pt1 | contig 12172 bp, 11 predicted proteins | sample TroAtlMetagenome_2_FD_88705 | JGI IMG/M metagenome (GOLD analysis project Ga0115011, IMG submission 88705) | Marine eukaryotic phytoplankton communities from Atlantic Ocean - Tropical Atlantic ANT8 Metagenome | ecosystem: Environmental > Aquatic > Marine > Oceanic | place: Tropical Atlantic... | reverse complement strand
CGACCGTCGGAGCCAGATTTCGACCATCGCGTCTCGCATCATTGTCCGGTGGCTGGCTCTATTCGCTGTCGATATCCTCGATCACGAGGATACGCGCTTCGCCCACCGGGTGGGCAACATGTTCCTCGCCATCGCCGATGGTCAACGCGTCGCCGGCCTCGAGTTGCAGGGACTTTTCTTCGCCGTTTTCGCGATACCTCATCTCGACCCGGCCATCGAGCACCACGAAGACTTCGTCACCGGTATTGCGATGCCAGCGATAGGGACGATCGGTCCAGTGCAGGCTGACGCCGGTGGAGCCGAACAGGGCAAGGCGCTCGGCACCCCAGGCCCTGTCCGCGGTAAAGTCGCGGGCGCGGAGGCGTTTCATCAGACGATTTCGATCACGGCGTCGACCTCGACGGCGGCGCCGAGGGGAAGGACCGGGCAGGAGACCGCCGACCGGGCGTGGCGACCGGCATCACCAAAAACCTCAACCATCAGGTCGGAGCAGCCATTGATGACTTGCGGGATCTCGGTGAAGCCCGGCGCCGCCGCGACAAAGCCGCCCAGCTTTACCACGCGCTTCACGCGATCCAGATCGCCGCCGCATGCCTGCTTGAACTGGGCGATGAGATTGATCGCACACAGCCGGGCTGCTGCCTGGCCGGCTTCCACGTCCATGTCCTTGCCGAGCGTCCCCTTGGTCAGCCCATCGGCACTGATCGAGACCTGACCGGAAATGAAGACCTGGTTGCCGCTCTGCACGAAGGGCACATAGTTCGCGACCGGAGCGACCGGTTCCGGAAGGGTGATTGAAAGCTCGGCGAGACGGGCATCGATGTCAGACATGACAGGCTCCAAAAGTCAGATTTAGGCGGGAGAGTAGCGACGTATCGCGCCCATGCAATCTGCTCGCTTGACTTGACGCGCGCGTAATCGGGCATGGTGAATCCATGATGACGATGATCAACGAGACTGAAATCCGCTTCGACGCCCGCGACGGGTATTCCCTGAACGGTCGAATCATAAGCCCGGACGCGCCGCGCGCCGCGGTCCTGATTTCGTCGGGGACGGGATTCCCGATGGGGCTCTATCGCCGCATGGCGCTGGCTGGCGCTGAACTCGGTTTCGCCAGCCTGATCTACGACTATCGCGGGATTGGCGGGTCCGCACCCGGGCAGATGCGGGGTTTCAAGGCCGATATTGTCGATTGGGGGCGCCTCGATTTCTCCGCGGCCCTGGACCGTGCTGCGGAACTTGCACCCGGAAAGCCGCTCTACACGATCGGCCACTCGGTCGGCGGCCATCTGCTCGGCTTTGCCGATAATGTTCACCTGGCCAAGGCCCATGCCTTCATTACTGTCGGGACCGGGTATTGGGGCGCCCATGAAGTCACCTATCGCCCGTCGGCCCTGTTTTTCTGGCTGGCCTATGGGCCGGCCTGTCTGGCGCTGACCGGCCACATCCCGGCGGGCGGGCTGTGGGGCGGCACAGCCCTGCCGCGCGATGTCTTCGTGCAGTGGCGAAAATGGGCTTCAAAGCCGGACTATTTCGGGGCTTTTCTCGATCAACTGGCCCCGCATGATTTTGACGCGGTGACCGCACCGATCCGTTCTTGGACGTTTTCCGATGACCGCCTCTGTGCACGACGCTCGGCTGAAGACCTGCTGAAACTCTACCCGAATGCGCCGTCCGAGCATTTGCGGCTCGACCCGTCCGACATCGGGGCCGACCGCGTTGACCATCATGGTGCCTTCAAGAAGGAGTCCGCGGCATTCTGGCCAATGGTCTTCAACTGGTTTTACCAGGTTTCGGCGTCGAGCCCGGTTTCGGTTTCGCGCTGAGACCGCGCCCTTTCACCACCGCATCGCTGCCGAATTTCTCACGCGCCCGGTCCATCGCCCGCTCCGCGGTGGCCCGGCGAATGGCTTGCGGGTCAAGCAGGTCGCCGGCATCTCCCACGGCGTCGCGCAGCCCCGAGAAACCAATCCCTATCAATCGGAAACGGGTCCCGTCCAGCTCCGGCTCGAGCAATCGCTGACCGACTCTGAACAGCGTGTCGGCAAGCTGGCTGGGCTCGGTCAGCGTGCGTCGACGGGTGCGGGACCGGAAGTCCGAGGTCTTCAGTTTCAGCGTCACCACCTGTCCGGATATCGCCTTGGCCTTCATCTGGTCCGCCACTCTGACACACAAGCGCCAGAGGTGTTTTTCCAGAACCTCCCGGTCACACAGGTCGGCATTGAACGTGGTTTCCGATGACACGCTCTTGCGCTCCCGGTCTGTCGAGACGGTGCGGCGATCCTCGCCACGGGACAGGCGGGAGAGATGGTAGCCCATATCGCCATAGCGATCGGCCATGCGCTTGTCGCCCTGGCGGCGGATGTCGGACAGGGTGCGGATCCCGTCGCGCTCCAGCTTGGCCGCAAAGGCCGGGCCGACGCCAAAGATCGAACGCACCGGTCGCGGCGCCAGGAAGTCCAGTGCCTCCGCCTCGCCGATCACCGCAAACCCGTTCGGCTTGTCGAGGTCGGAGGCGGTCTTGGCCAGGAATTTGTTGAACGACAATCCGACCGACACCGTGATGCCGACCTCCAGCTCGATCCGGCGTTGGAGTCGGAGCAGGGAGAGGGCGGGAGAGGCTCCGTGCAGCCGTGTTGTGCCGGTGAGATCGAGGAAGGCTTCGTCGATCGACAAGGGCTCAACCAGCGGCGTGATGTCTTTCATCATGTCGCGGATCCGGTGGCCCTCGTGCGTGTATTTGCCGTGTTCCGGCCGGATCACCACCGCATCCGGGCAGGCCTGCAAGGCCTTGAACATCGGCATGGCCGAGTGGACCCCGTAGAGGCGCGCGACATAGCAACAGGTGGACACCACGCCGCGTTTCTGGCCGCCGATGATGACCGGTTTGTCCTCGAGCGCCGGGTTGTCGCGCTTCTCAACCGCCGCAAAAAACGCGTCGCAGTCGATATGGGCGATCGACAGGGTGTCCAGTTCATGGTGTCGGAGCAGTTTATGGCTGCCACAGGCCGGGCAGGCATCGGCCCTGCCGGGCAGCGGCGTCAGGCAAGCGCGGCAATAGCCGGGGGCGCCCGAGTCGGTCACAACGCAACCCCGTCCTCATCCCAAAGCCAGGCCGCGCCGCGCACGCCGGACGCGTCGCCGTGATGGTGTCGTACAATTTTGGTGCGGCAGATGTCCGAGAACAGCCAGCCGGGCAGGACGCGATCGATTCGCTCGATCAAGCCCTCGGCATTGGACACGCCACCACCAAGCACAATGACATCCGGGTCGAGGATATTGATGACGGTAGCCAGGCCTCGCGCCACCCGCTCGGCATGCCGCTCAATGCTCGCCAGGGCCATGTCGTTGCCGTTTGCGGCGTCCTCGAACACCTCGGCGGCCGTACGTGTCCGGTGGTGCTGGCGGGCATGGTCGGCTGCCAGGCCCGGCCCGGACAACCATGTCTCCAGGCAGCCTGTCTTGCCGCACCAGCAGGCCGGCGGGTCCAGCTCGTCGTGCTGCGGCCAGGGCAGGGGCGTGTGGCCCCACTCGCCGGCAATGCCCTGGGCGCCATTTATCAGATCCCCGTTCACGACCAGCCCGCCTCCGACCCCGGTTCCGATGATGACGCCGAACACCACCGAGGCGCCGCGACCGGCTCCGTCACAGGCTTCCGACAGGGCAAAGCAGTTGGCATCATTGGCGGTTCTGACCGGGCGCTGAAGCTTGGCCGACAGGTCATCGCGAAAAGGGCGCCCGTTGAGCCAGGTCGAGTTGGCATTGCGCATGAGGCCGGTTGCCGGGCTGATCGATCCGGGGTGCGCCAGACCGACCCGCGCGGCGCCGTGCTCCGCCTCCAGGGCCAACACAAGACGCTCGATTTCGGCAATCGTGCCGTCATAACTCTGCGGCGTGGAAACGCGTACACGTGTCCGCTCGACGCCCCCGGATTCGAATAACCGCGTTTCGATCTTGGTGCCGCCGAGGTCGATGCCGATCCGGTTCATCCTGTCATTCCCTTGATTTCGGGCTATGTTCGGGATGGCCCGCTTTTGTTCTTATCTTGTTCTGGATCGCTCGAAAAGTGGCCGGCGACTCATGGTTGGTTAAGGAAAGTCGGGTTATCTGAAGGTGGGGTTCAACAAGCACGATTAAATACGTGCAAACAACGGGAAGCGCGTCGCCGACATGCTGCAGGTCATGCCCAAAAAGGTCCTGATTGTCGAAGATAACGAGCTGAACATGAAACTGTTCAATGATCTGCTTGAGGCTCATGGCTATGAGACCCTGCAGACCAAGGACGGCTTCAAGGCGCTCGAGATGGCGCGTGAACACACGCCCGATCTGATTCTCATGGATATCCAGCTTCCGGAAGTGTCCGGTCTTGAAGTCACCAAATGGCTCAAGGACGATGATGCGCTGGCCGCAATCCCGGTTGTTGCCGTGACGGCGTTTGCCATGAAGGGTGATGAGGAGCGTATTCGCGAAGGCGGATGCGAGGCCTATCTGTCCAAACCGATCACCGTTGCCACGTTCATCCAGACGGTTCGTCAGTTTCTCGACTAGGGGTGGTCGTCGATGAGTGCGCGAATTCTCGTCGTTGATGACCAGGCGGCCAATGTCAGGCTGCTGGAGGCTCGACTTCAGGCCGAGTATTTCGAGGTCTGCACAGCGACCAATGGCGCTGACGCGCTTGTTGTGGCCAAGGCCGAACAACCTGATCTCATCCTGCTCGACGTCATGATGCCCGTGATGGACGGGTATGAAACCTGTTCGCGTATCAAGGATGATCCGGCGACCCGGCATATTCCCGTCGTCATGGTCACCGCGCTCGATCATCGTGAAGATCGCATTCGGGGGCTGGAAGCCGGCGCCGATGACTTCCTGACCAAGCCGATCGATGACGTGACCTTGTTTGCACGGGTCCGCAGCCTGCTCCGCCTCAAGGAGGTGCTGGACGAGCTGCGCTTCCGCGAGTCCAGCTCTGCGATGTCGGGCTGTTCCGGCGACCTGCATGACGACGTCAATCTGCCCGCACGCGTCGTCGTGGTCAGCACCGATCCGCGCGCGACCTCCCGGCTCGTGGCGGCCATGCCCGCGTCCGCCGATTGTCGGGAAATCAATGACCCGGCCGCTGCCATCGCCGCGGCGCGGGATGATGCGGATCTGCTGATCGTGGATCTGACGGCTGCCGATTATGATGGATTGCGACTGTGCGCCCGAATTCGTTCAGACGCTGCGACACGTCAGCTTCCGATCCTCGCCGTTGTGCGCCCGGGCGACGTGCAACACGCCGTTCGAGCGCTTGATCTGGGCGTCAATGACATCATCCAGCGTCCCGTCGATGCGGGCGAGCTGACGGCGCGTGCGCGCACCCAGTTGCGCCGCAAACGCTATGCCGACCAACTTCGGTCTCACCTGGATCAGGGAATGGAGCATGCGGTGACCGATCAGCTGACCGGTCTGCACAATCGACGTTATATTTCATCCCGCCTGCGCCAGGCGATGGACAGCGCGAGCAATGGCGGAGCACCCGTGGCTTTGCTGCTCGCCGATATCGACCACTTCAAGTCGATCAATGACACCTATGGGCATGATGCCGGCGACAATGTGCTGCGAGACTTTTCGTCCCGCTTGCAGACCGGTCTGCGCGCGCTTGACCTGGGTGCCCGCTATGGCGGTGAAGAATTCTTGGTGGTGATGCCCGGTGCCGGCATGGCAGAAGCCAATATCGCGGCGGAGCGTTTGCGTGCCAGCGTGGCCGAGACCGGGTTCGAGCTGCCTGATGGCACCCGGATCGCCGTCACGGTGAGTATCGGCGTGGCCCAGGCTGGTCGCGGTGAGGCCTTGGAGGCCTTCCTGCGACGGGCAGACGAGGCGCTTTATGCGGCCAAGAATGCCGGCCGGAATCAAGTTCAGGCCGCGGACAACGCCGCGGCCTGACAAAACTTGATGGTCGAGCGGGGAAAACCGGTCGAACGGGAAACCCGTCCTACTTGATTTTCGCTTCCTTGAATTCGACGTGCTTGCGGGCGACCGGGTCGTACTTCTTGAGCACGAGCTTCTCGGTCATGGTGCGCGCATTCTTCTTCGTCACGTAGAAATAACCCGTACCAGCCGTGGAGTTCAGGCGGATCTTGATGGTTGTCGGCTTCGCCATGGCTCTAAATGTCCTGGTGCATAGTGTGTGCGCGCGATCGACCCCGTGCCGATGCGAGAGCGCGCGAACATACGCACGGCAGCGCCGCTGTCAACTGTCCCCGGCTGTTTGAGACGCACGCCGCCACACCAGCGCTGCATAGAGTGCTGCAATGGCCGACATGACGATCATCAGACCGTGTGGGCCGACGGCATCCATGGCGACGCCCGAGGCCGGAGGCCCGAACAGGGACCCGGTTCCATAGGCAAAAATGAAGGCGGCATTGGCGGCCACAATGGCGCCGGTCGAGAAGCGTTCTCCCACGAGTGCCAGGCCGACCGTGTACAGGCCACTGGCGACACCGGCCTGGATGAAGAACAGAACCATCATGCCGGGCATGAAGTCACCCACCGCCCAGATGGCGAGCGGGGTGATCGCGGCGGTGGTCGCAATCCATTTCAGGCTCTCGCGCCGGTCGGTCCTGTCGGCAATCCAGCCCAGCGGGATCTGGAAGGCCAGCGCACCGGCGGCAGCGGCCATGGCAATGAGCGCGATGTCGCCATCGACCAGCGCCAGACGGTCGCCATAGACGGGCGCCAGCGAGAACAGGACGGTTTCCAGTGCGCCGAAGGCGAGGGCCGCGCCGATGGCAGCAGGCGCTGTTCCAGCCGCGGCCCAAATGGCCAGTGGCGACGCTTCGTCTCGACCCGGGGCTTGAGCCGGTGGGCCTTGCAGGATGACCACCGGCAACAGGCCAGCGAGGAAAATGGCGGCACCCAGATAGAAGCCGGCATTGCCCGCTGCGCCGACCTGGCCGAAGCAGAAGGCACCGATCCCGAAGCCGCCGGCCAGGACCGTACCATAGATGCCCAGGATGGTGGCGCGACGGTCTGGCGGCGCGATCTGGTTGATCCAGGTTTCCGAGACCACAAAGATGACGGTCATGAAACAGCCCAGCACAAAGCGCAGGATGAACCAGGCCGGCACATTGTCGAATGCCGGAAAAAGGGCGTGAAGGACCGCGGCCGCGCCCAGGCTGACGGCGATCAGCACACGACCGGGCACCAGCGACAGCATGCGCGGCACGATGGGGGCCATGACCAGGGTCGAGACCGCTGCCGCGGCCCCATTCAGACCGATGATGACCCCGGACGCTGTCATGCCCTCCAGACGCAGCGAGATCAGCGGCATGGACAGCCCGAAAACAATCCCGCACACCGCCGCGCAGCAGATCGCGGCGATCAGCGACCGGTTGTTGGCAAAGCGTGGATCGACAAGCGGGTTGGTCATGCTTCAGCTATAGCGCTGGGCGGGCCGGGCGTCTCTCCCAGGCGGCAGAAGGCAGAGGGCAGGCGGCAGACGCGGTGTCGGCGCGGCTAGAGAGCTTCGACGACCATCTTGCCGCGCACGGCCCGCATGCAGCGTGGGTGCTCGGGAGCCGGCGGCTGGACGCGCTTGAGTTCATCCAGCACGAAGTGGGTCACGAAGGGGAGGTCCAGCTGGCGGGCGTCGGCCAGTGTGACCCATTGAACATCTTCCAGTTCATCACTCGGCTCGGGCGCCCGGTCGTCGAGCAGCGCCGAGGCGTCAGCTGTGAAGAACCAGGTGTCGAAACGGCGGCTGCGTCCGGGCGGGGTGATGGCGCGGGTGATCAGTTTGAGGGGGGCGAGATCCGGCGCGGCGCCGGCTTCGCGAAAGGGCAGCCAATTGACGTGGCGGCTACGAATTGGCGCTTCGCGGGCGATCAAAAGGCCGGTCTCTTCGGCGGTTTCACGGACTGCGGCTGCGGCAGCGGCGCGAGCGCGGGTGGCGGCCATGGTGCGTGACATCACATTCAGAACTTGAGCATCCAGATCCCGGGCCAGCGGGGCTGAGCTGTCGGCCCGGTCGACCCGGCCACCGGGAAAGACGTATTTGTTGGGCATGAAGACATGTTTGGCCGAGCGGCGCCCCATCAGCACGTCAATCCGGTCGCCCTCGCGCCGGGTGAGGATCAGGGAGGCGGCGAGGCGCGGGCGCATCGGCCTGACATCCTTGCGATGATGCTCGTCACTCACCGGCGGCGACCCTTCTTCCAAGGCTTGCCGGAGCGGCGGCCATTCGGCGGCCCACCGGACTTGGGGCGCCGACGGCCGCTCGGGCGCTCGCCTTTTTGCGCCTCGGTCAACATGTCCAGCAGCAGTCCGCCCGTAACAGGTTGGGCTTCGTCAATGCGGACCATGACCGGCATGCCGAGCCGGTAGCGCGATCCGGTCTGCAGGCCGACCAGGGCGTGAATTTTCTCGTCGTGTTCGAAGCGCTCCTCGCCGAGCCTCGAGATGGGGACCAAGCCGTCAGCGCCGGTCTCATCCAGCTTCACGAAACAGCCAAACCGGGTCACCCCGGTGATACGGCCGGCAAATTCGGCGCCGATCTTGTCGGCGAGGTAGGCGGCGATGAAACGGTCCACAGCGTCACGCTCGGCGGCCATGGCCCGGCGTTCGGCGTGGGTGATTTCCTCCGCGATGACAGTGAGGCGGCTGCGCTCTTCGTCGGTTTGGCCGTCATCGCCCAGTCCCAGCGCCCGGATCAGCGCACGGTGGACTGTCAGGTCGGCATAGCGTCGGATTGGCGAGGTGAAATGGCCATAGCGCTGCAGGTTCAGCCCGAAATGGCCCTGGTTCTCGGTGTCATAGACCGCCTGTGACTGGCTGCGCAGGACCACAACATTGATGGTCTCATAGTGCTCGGAGCTCTTGGCCTGTTTCAGCAATTGATTGAAGCGACCGGTCTCGACCTTGTTGCCCTTCGCCCATTTCATGCCGACGGTCGGCAGGAAGTCGGAGAGCGCGTCGATCTTCTCGCGTGAGGGCGGCTCGTGGACGCGATAGATCAGCGGCGTGCGTTTCTGCTCCAGGGTTTCCGCGGCGCAGACATTGGCCTGGATCATGAACTCCTCGACCAGCTTGTGCGCGTCGAAGCGTTGACGGGTTTCCACCCCGATCACCTGACCGCCCTCGCCGACACGGACCCGGCGCTCCGGCGCGTCGATCTCCAGCGGTTCGCGACGACCACGCGCTTCTCGGGCGGCGAAATAGGCGCCCCACAGGGGTTTGAGCACGTCGTCGAGCAGGGCATTCGCCGGCCCGCCATCACGGCCGTCTATGGCGTCCTGGGCCTGTGTGTAGGAGAGCTTGGCGGCCGAGCGCATCCAGCCGCGCATGAAAGTGTGCGAGCGCTTGTTGCCGCTCTTGTCAAGCACCATCCGGACCGCCAGGCAGGGACGATCTTCCTTCTCGCGCAAGGAACACAGGTCGTTGGACAGGCGTTCGGGCAGCATCGGCACGACCCGGTCGGGCAGATAGACCGAGTTGCCACGCTTGAACGCGCCCCGATCGAGCGCGCTGCCGGGCGTGACATAGGCCGCGACATCGGCAATGGCGACGATGACCTGCCAGCCACCCGGGTTCTTCGGGTCATCGTCAGGCGCGGCCCAGACGGCGTCGTCATGATCCTTGGCGTCGTCAGGGTCGATCGTGATCAGGGGCAGGGCGCGCAGGTCTTCGCGATTGGCCTGCCGGGCGGTCGGGGCTTCGTCGGCCTCACGCTGCTCGGCCTCGGAAAACCCCTGGGGAACCCCGTGAGAGTAATGCGCGATCAGGCTGCCGGCGCCGGGAGCGCTGGCATCGCCGACGACCTCGACGATCCGGGCGGTTTTCAGACCGTGACGGCGTTCCTTGGCGATCTCGCACAGGACCAGATCGCCGTCGCGCGCCTTCTCGGCCTCGCCCTTGGCCGGTACGAGCTCGTGGCGGGAGCGGCGATCCACCGGCAGGAGCCGAAAGGGACCCAATTGCGGCTTGCGCAACATGCACAGGAGTTTGTGGGCGCTCTGGCCAAGCTTCTTGATCAGCCGGGCCTCATAGCTGCCATCGTCCTGTCGGGCGAGGCGGACCAGCGCCTTGTCGCCAATCCCGATTGCCGGCGTCCCCTTGCCACCCGCGCCTTCACCGGGGGCCAGGCGGATCACGGGCGCCTGCCGGTCCGGGCGGACCGGCTCGGCCAGAAGCTCGCCGTCATTGTCGCGACCGATCAGCTGGACGACGCAAACCGCTGGCAGGGCGCCGGGAAGCGAATAGGTCTTGCCGTTGGAGCGGGTGAGGGTGCCGTCTTCGGTCAGTGCGGCGAGCGCGTCGTTGAGCGCCCGCTTGGCGTCGCTGCCCTTCAGGGCCATTGCCCGCGCCAGCTCGCGCTTCCCGAACTCGCCGCCACCCTCGCGGACGGCGTCAATGACCGCCTCGCGGGTCAGGCCGGCATCAAACTCAGTCTTGCCGGCCATCGGGTCTATTCCGCCTTGTCTTTGGCGGCGGCCGTTTTCTTGGCTGCGGGCTTCTTGGCCGCGGGTTTCTTCGCGGCCGGTTTCTTGGCGGTCGCCTTTTTCGCCGGAGCCTTCTTCTTGGCAGGGGCCTTTTTCTTGGCCGGGGCTTTCTTCTTGCCGCCCTTGGCAGCCTTCGCCTCGACCCATTCCATGGCCTGTTCCAGGGTCACGCTTTCCGGGTCCGTATCCTTGGGCAGGGTGGCGTTGACCTTCTCGTACTTCACATAAGGACCATAGCGACCCGACATGATGCGGACGGGCTTGCCGTCATGCTCTCCTAGCTCCTTGAGAGCGGATGCCGTCGCGCCGCGGCGGCCGCCATTGGCGCGTTTGTCGGCGATCACCGAGACGGCCCTGTTGAGGCCGATCTCGAAGACTTCTTCGACCGACGGAATGTTGGCGTAGGTCTTGTCGTGGTGAACATAGGGGCCATAACGACCGATATTGGCCGTAATCGGCTGGCCGTCATCGGGATGCTCGCCGACCGTGCGGGGCAGGTCGATCAGCTTGATCGCCTGTTCCTCGGTCAGCGTCGCCGCGTCCCAGCCCTTGGGTATGGACGAGCGCTTCGGCTTGTCTTCGCCATCCAGCTCCATCTGGAGATACCAGCCGAAGCGGCCATTCTTCAGTTCAACGTCCTTGCCGGTCTCCGGATGCTGGACAATCACACGATCGCCTTGCGCATCATCCTCACCGGGAGGGCTCATCTGGCGCGTGAAGGAACAGTCGGGGTGGTTCGAACAGCCCAGGAAAGCGCCGAACTTGCCCAGACGCAGGCTCAGCGTGCCTTCATTGCAGGACGGGCAGAGACGCGGATCGGTACCGTCTTCCTTTTCGGGGAAGATGTGCGGTGCCAGGGCCTCGTTGAGGGCATCGAGAACATTGGTGATGCGCAGCTCGCCGATCTCGTCGATTGCGGCCCGGAAGTCGGTCCAGAAGTCGCGCAGCAGCTGTTTCCAGTCGAGTTCACCGGCCGAGACCTTGTCGAGCTGTGTTTCAAGTGAGGCCGTGAAGTCATATTCGACATAGCGCGCGAAGAAGTTTTCCAGGAAGGCGATAACCACCCGGCCCTTGTCGAAGGGATGGAAACGGTTCTTCTCCATCTGCACATATTCGCGGTCACGCAATACCTGCAGGGTCGAGGCGTAGGTCGACGGGCGACCGATGCCCAGTTCTTCCATGCGCTTGACCAGCGAGGCTTCGGTGAAACGCGGTGGCGGCTGGGTGAAGTGCTGGTCGGCATGGGTTTTGGTTACCGTGGCCGCGGCGCCCTGGGTCAGCTTGGGCAGGCGGTTCTCGCCTTCATCCTCTTCATCATCGCGGCCTTCCTGGTACAGGGCCAGGAAACCGTCAAACAGCTGGACCGTTCCCACAGCACGAAGCGCCGTCTGGCCGTCCGGGCTGGTGATATCAACCGTGGTGCGCTCGAAACGGGCGCTTTCCATCTGACTGGCAACCGCCCGGCGCCAGATCAGCTGGTAGAGGCGTGCCATGTCGGCATCCAGCGAGAGTTTTTCAGGCAGGCGCGAGAAGCTGGTCGGGCGGATTGCTTCGTGTGCTTCCTGGGCGTTCTTGGCCTTCGAGGCATAGTGCCGGGGTGCGGATGGCACATACAGCGAGCCATGCTCCTTGCCGATCACGTCACGGGCCTGGCTGACCGCTTCGGGCACCATGGTCACGCCGTCGGTCCGCAT
>Ga0115011_10002730_pt1 | contig 12174 bp, 6 predicted proteins | sample TroAtlMetagenome_2_FD_88705 | JGI IMG/M metagenome (GOLD analysis project Ga0115011, IMG submission 88705) | Marine eukaryotic phytoplankton communities from Atlantic Ocean - Tropical Atlantic ANT8 Metagenome | ecosystem: Environmental > Aquatic > Marine > Oceanic | place: Tropical Atlantic... | reverse complement strand
TCTGCTTCTGCTTCTGCTTCTTCTTCTGCTTCTGCTTCTGCTTCTGCTTCTGCTTCTGCTTCTGCTTCTGCTTCTGCTTCTGCTTCTGCTTCTGCTTCTGCTTCTGCTGCAGCCTTCTTTTCATCTGAAAAAGTAGTATCTTCTGAAACTAAATCTAATTCTCCATCGCCATCGACATCATCGAGTCCGATGAACATAATATTACATCTCCAACATTGCTTTGAAGACAGTAAATTCATTGCACCACAAGCAGTACATTCGCCCATTGGTTCTGTATTTAATCCTGAAAATGATACACCACATTCACCGCAACTTTTCGAATCAATAGGCAATAGTGATCCGCAAGCACCGCATGCCGCCATTTGTTCTTCATCTTTTGTAGAAACAGCCTCATCAACCATGTCAATCTCACAGGACGAAGCATATTTCAGTTATAATCCTACTTAATTTCGAAGATTCTTAAAAACCTCGAAAAATGCCATAATAATTAATATTCTTGCGAATCTGTCAAAAGCCTTCTTTGCACGGGGGATAAATATCTATGAAGATTGAAATTCCAGTAGAAGGGAGAGTTGGTACCCTAATCACTGACTCTGTAAGAGATAGTTTTAGTCATTTTTCTAGTCAAATTTCTGAATCTGAGAATCTTATAATTATCACAAGGTTATCTCCAAGGAGATTAATTAGACACATACAATTAGAAAACGTAGATTTTAGGTGGTTGACAATGCAGGAAAGTGAACATTCAATCGATCCTAGCCTTGAACATGTAAACCATTTAGTAAATACATCAATCTTAACTGGAAATGGCACTATATGGATTGATGGATTAGAATATCTTGCAGACAGGCAAGGTTTTGATGCTGTTCATTCATTCGTAAGGAATGTGGTGGACTCTGTAGGAAGTACAAAATGGGCAATAATCATATCAATTGAAAATGGCACATTTAACGAAACACAATTAGCGCAAATAACAAGAGAGGCTGCGAGAATAAAAATAACTAAATCCTCAGAGACTAATGAACAATACGACCCTATTAACTCAAATAATGAAGACGAAAGTAAAGAAATTAAAAACGAAGATACACAAATAAAAACTACAGGATTAAAACTCTTAACTAAAATTTCCAAAGAGGGGTTTACTCAAAAGACATTAAGAGAAAGGATATTACAATGGAGAAATATGGATTTAGATGTAAGCATACTAGAACCTGCATTAAATTATCAAAATCCAGATGATGCATATAAATTATATTCAGAAGTTGAAGAATTAGTAAGGACAGCAGTTGAACTTGATGCAAGACTAGATATTTTAAAAACAAAAGGAGAAAATGCAAAAGCATTTGCATACAGATATAGAATTAGGCAATTAACAGGCTTAGATGAAATTGGAAGAATAGTTGACACATTACTCTCTGAATAATTATCTATATTCAGGTATTAAATTTTCAACTAATTCAACTAATCTACCTGATTTAAGTAATTCCTTCATTGAATCATTATCTGTAAATAATGGTCTATCATCATCTAAGTAAGGTATACTCTCACGTATAACCTCCCTTACAGCCGAAATAACGGGTGATGGCGCAATTCCACGAATATCTAATGCTTGTGCAGCTGCAATCATTTCTATTGCCAATACGCCAAAACAATTATCCAATATTTTTTTCGTTTTTTGAGTTGTAGTCATACCCATTGAAACAAAATCCTCTTGATCTGCGGCTGCAGGAATACTTTGATTAGCCGCAGGATGAGACAATATTCTTGTTTCAGCAACTAAAGCACAAGCAGTATATTGTGCAACCATTAGCCCCGAATGTAATCCTGGCTTTTCCGTCAGGAATGGTGGTAGTCCAGAAGATAAAGCTGGATTTGTTAACCTATTCAATCTTCTTTCAGACAATACAGCAACCATTGAAAGGCCTGTACCTACCATTTCCATTGGCAATGCCACTGGCGAACCTTGGAAATTAGCACCAGTAATAACTCTCGATTCATCAGGAATAAAAATGGGATTATCTCCTACTCCATTTAATTCTATTTCAACTTGAGATCTTGCATATTTCATTGCATCTCTCAGGCTACCAGCTACTTGAGGAGTGGATCTCAAAGAATACGCATCCTGAACCTTTTTGCCTGATTGCTCCATTATCTTTGATCCTTCAATTAACATCCTTAGGTTTGCAGCAACATCCATTGAGCCTTGAAACCCTCTTAATTCATGTAATTTAGAATCGTATGGAATCATATTTCCATTTAATGCCTCTAATGTCATTGCTGCAGCAATATCATGTGTTTTTACCCATAATGCTGCATCATGCAATGTTAAAGCGGCCATTCCAGTCAACATATTACTTCCATTAATTAATGCTAAACCATCTCTTGCCTGAAGTACTAAAGGCTCAATTCCACACATGTTCAATGCATCTAATGAAGGCATAAGTTTTCCTTCGTAAAAAGCCTCACCCTCACCCATCAAAGTCATGGCCATTTGACTCATAGGGCTTAAGTCTCCACATGCTCCAACAGAACCTATTTCTGCGCAAACGGGAGTTATTCCTGCATTAAGGCACTGGATTAATTTTTCAGTGATTTCACTTCTTCCACCACTATTACCATTGCAATGAACATTTATTCTGCCACACATAGCTGCACGGACTACTTCTTCATCAAGAGGCCCTCCAATGCCTGCTGCATGAGAATATATCAAAAATTTTTGAAAATCTTCTAATTGTTCAGCATCTAAAACTACTTCACTAAATTCTCCGATTCCTGTAGTCACTCCATACATGATCTCATGTGAATCTATTTTTACTTGAATCATTTCTCTACATTTATTTATTCTATCCCATGATTCTTCAGAAACTCCAACATCTTTCTGATTCCTTGCAACTTCTACAACATCTTCAATAGAAAGGCTAGACCCATCTAAAACTACCGTCATATTGGTTGCTTTATGAATAAAGCATATAACGATATCATCTAATTACGCTGTTTAAATGGCAAAGGTGTAGATAACCCCTTAGATTTAGCAACAATATCTGCCTCTTTATAACCAGCATCTAAATGTCGATATACTCCAGTCAATGGATCTGTTGTAAGTACTCTTTCAATTCTTTTAGCTGCTTCTGGAGTTCCATCTGCAACAATTACCATTCCTGAATGTTGCGAATAGCCAATTCCAACACCTCCCCCGTGGTGCATAGATACCCATGTTGCACCACCACAAATATTCGCCATCCCATTTAATAATGGCCAGTCAGCAACAGCATCAGTGCCATCAAGCATTTTTTCTGTCTCTCTATATGGTGAAGAAACAGAGCCACAATCTAAATGATCTCTGCCAATTACAATAGGTGCACTAATAGTGCCATCAGCTACTAATTGATTTAAAGCAAGGCCAAATTTTGCTCTATCTCCTAAACCAAGCCAACAAATTCTACTAGGAAGTCCTTGAAAAGAAACCTTATCTTGTGCCATATCTATCCAATTTTCTAATGCCCTATCATCTGGAAACAATTCTTTGACGAGTTTATCACTTTTGTAAATGTCTTCGGGATCCCCAGATAAAGCAACCCATCTGAATGGCCCTTTACCTTCACAAAACAATGGCCTGATATAGGCTGGAACAAACCCTGGGAATTGGTATGCTCGCTCTCTCTCTAATCCGCCCAATACTGCCTGCTCACGAATGTTATTCCCGTAATCAAAAACTATTGAACCTGCATCTTGAAAACCGCACATTGCATCTACATGTATTGCCATGGATTTTTGAGAATTTTCGATATATTCCGCCCTTATTGAATGCCTATCAGATTTAGATAAACCGTCATATTTTACTGGAACATACCCATCTAAGGGATCATGTGCGCTGGTCTGATCACTAACTAAATCTGGGCTAAATCCCATACTCAATAATTTAGGAAAAATTTCAGCAGCATTTCCCACCAACCCAACAGATAAAGCCTTTGATTCTGATTTAGCATTAAGGCATAACTCCAAGGCCTCTTCAATAGATTCTGTTTTTACATCCAGATATTTTGTTCTTAATCTGAAATCTAACCTTTCTGAATCAATATCAATGATGAGACAAACTCCACCTAACATCGTACAAGCTAATGGTTGTGCACCACCCATCCCTCCACATCCTGCAGTAAGGAAAATTTTTCCAGATAAATTTGAAGCATTGAAGTGTTGCTTTGCTGCTGCTGCTAAGGTCTCATAAGTACCTTGCAAAATGCCTTGAGTTCCAATATATATCCATGAGCCTGCAGTCATTTGCCCATACATCATCAACCCCTCCGCTTCTAACTCGTCAAAATGATCTTTAGTGGCCCAATTCCCAACTAAATTTGAATTGGCAATCAATACACGTGGTGCATCTGAATGACTAGGAACTACACCAACGGGTTTGCCAGATTGAACTAATAGGGTTTGATCGTCATTCAAAACCAACAATTGGTCTCTAATTGCTTTCCAGGATTCCCAATCTCTTGCACATTTACCAGTCCCCCCATAAACAACTAATTGTTCTGGGATTTCAGCAACATCTGGATGTAAATTATGATGTAACATTCTGTAAGCAGCTTCAGTAGCCCATGATTTACAATTTAATTTGGTACCCATTGGAATCTCCAAGGGATGTAAACTTTTAGATTCAAAATCCTCTCTTTGTGAACCTTCCATGTAACTCCGATAAAAGACGAGCAGATAGAAATTGCTATCTTCAGTATTCATTCTAATTTATGCATTTTAGTTAATGCTTCATCTAATAATTCTAATTCCTCTGGAATCTTAATGTTTGAGATTGGAGAGTTTAATGAGGTTCCTGAATCCTTTTTTGCCTTCCAAACATCACCATTAAATGAAACTAATGAATGTGTCATTTTACGTAACATATCTCCTCTATCTGTTCCTCCTAGTTCTGGTACAGGGATCTCTGGAAAACTTCTTACATCAACAGCAGAATCATTGTATAATGTTGTCGAAAGATAATCTGTGAAAAAGGGACATATTGGACTAAACATAGTTAGTAAATCTCTTACAATTCTATGCAAAACCCATGCAGCATTTAAATCGCCATCATACAATCTAGTTTTGGCCATTTCAAGCCAATGGCTTGGGAAAATCCCTGTTGAGAAGTTCTTTATTGACTGAGCAGCAGAGTAAATATCTATACGCTCCCATGATTTTTTAACGGATTTATTAATCTCTGTAAATTCTGCTAAAATCCATGCGTCTGCATTACAAAGATCATTTGGCGGTTTTTCTAAATCAGATGGAACTTCAAACTGACTAGCAAATCTAGCAACATTAAATATTTTAGTTAAAACACCAAAATATTTCTTTTCGATTTCCTCTGGATTAATATGAAAATCATCACCTACTTGTGCATCACAAGCCTTCCATAATCTGAAACATTCACTCCCTATTTTATTAGCTTTTAATTGAACTGATTTTTCTGGTCCTTTTATTTTCCATGACCCTGTTCTTCCACCTGCACCACATTCTAGTACTGAATCTGCATCTATTCCATTCCCTAATGATTTAGACATTTTTCGGCCCCATGGGTCCATTCCTAATCCATCAATCCAAACATTTTCAAAACCGGGCTTATCGAACAATAATGCACTTTTAAGAAGAGTATAATATAGCCATGTACGGACAATTTCTTTACCTTGAGGACGTATCCCTGTAGGAAATGATCTTTCAAACATTTCTGGATTAGAAAGGTAGCCTGAAACAAATAAGTTTGAATTTGAAGAATCCATCCATGTATCAAATACTTTTTCTTCACCGCACAAAACACCTAATTCTTCTTTTAATTCTAGATATGTTCCTAAAAACTCTCTAGATTCTCTATCTAATACCTCACTACCTTCTGGAGGACCCTCATTCCAAGGTTGTACATAAACTCCATTTGGAGGCACTACGACCCTAGTTTCATCTTCAGAATACCATATCGGTATCTCCGTATGGTACCACCTACGCCTACTAATTGGCCAATCAATACTAATATTTTCCATCCAATCTAACAAATATTGTTTATTTCTTTGAGGTACAAAATTAATTTCGTTTGACAATTCTGAAATTCTTTCTTGCATCTCCGTTTGTCTCACATACCATTCCTTTAGCAAGATTATTTCTACAGGGTTTTTCCCTCTTTCTGATACTGGCACTTCTTGCTCACGTACTTCGACTGATTCAATCAATTCTTTTTCTTGAAGTATATTTATTGCCAATTCTCTTGCTTCAAAAACAGAAAGGCCGCTTAATGGCCCAGAAATTTCAGTCATATTACCTGATAAATCTATAGCCTGAAAAGGCTTAATCCCCATCTCCCTAAATACAGAAACATCATTCTGATCACCAAAAGAACAAACCATAAGCACACCAGAACCAAATTCGCTTTTCACAGAAGAATGTGTTTTAATCTCTACAAAATTATCTCTTCCTTCTGTTTCCAAAGGTAAAATTAATTTTTTCCCTACTAAATCTGTATATCTTTCATCATCAGGATGAACAACTACAACACCACAAGCACAAATTAATTCTGGCCTAGTAGTAGAGATTACAACTCTTTCACCTGATTCTGTAGACCAAATAACATCTACTAACTTTGTTTTACGTGATAATCTTTCTACCTCTGCATCTGCAATGGTAGTCCCCTCAATGGGATCATAGATATTTGGACGTAAATCTTCAATTATGTCCCCTTTTTTAAATAAATTAACAAATATTGATTGTGTTACTGCCCTATAATTTGGTGCATCTGTCAAATATTCATTTTTAAAATCACAAGAGAGTCCCACTCTTCTTGCTGTTTTTCTCATTGCTACTGTATACTCTTCTATTGTTTCCTTACATAAGTCTAGAAATTGAGCCCTGTCATATGTTTTCATTTTTTTACCTGTTTTCTTTTCAACAGTAAATTCAATATTTATTCCATTACGATCAACACCCCATGGAAAATATACTTCTTTACCCATTAATCTTTGAGACCTAGCAATCACATCAATCATTGAATATTGTGCCACAGCGCCAATATGCCATGTACCACTTGGATAAGGAGGAGGCGTGTCTACAACAAATAATTCCTTTACACTTTCAGGATTGAAACCATATCTAGAATTATATTTTTCTTCATCTGCATAATGGGCTTCTTGAATACGTTTTTCGAGGTCGATTGACCATCTTTTATCCGTAATTTTTGCTTCGCCCATCTTTAAAGACGCTCCTTATTGATTTATCCTAAAGGAATGAATATTTGACGCTTGCCTTATTTCTAAATTACTAATTTTAAACGAAAGTTATCAGTTGGTTTAATGGCTAATTTCTCCGACGGTATACACGAGGATACGTGAGCGAAGCCGAGAAGCAGCCAGAAGCAGATGCCACAGAGGATGGCAATTACAGTGTTTCTGAAGTAATTTCGAACCAAGCAAATTTAGGCTGGTTAAAAATAAATAGATACGGCAGAATCGTAAGACGTAAGGCAGTTTCTAGTATCAAAAATTTCGACATAGGAGCTGCAGCTTCTGGTGTTGCAAATTTACCTAAAAATATCAAAAGAGACATTGATAGAATCGGAGCAATTGGAATGTTAACAAGATTTCCAATCGCTACAGTCACATTTTTTATTCTAATCACGGCATACTTGAGTTTGTATAGTGGGTTTGTAGATATCAATGAAGATTCACCAATGCCGTGGCAATATAAAACCGAACCATCATTAAATGTTAATGGTGATTTAGAAGTATATTTACCAGATGACGAGGACCCTAATAGTGTAAAAAATCAAATTGCAGAAATTAAAAAAGATTGGTCTACTAATGTAATGATTATTTTTGTGGAACTTGGGCAAGGAAGAAATATTACTGATGAAGAGATTTTACACCAATTTGACAAAGTTGAAAAAACTCTTAATCCCCAATTATCAGATCCTTCGGACAACTACATCTATGCTCTTTCACTTTCCACTGTAATTAAGGAAGTAAATTCTAGTGCTCCTCGTGTCACTAAAGCAATCTCAACTGAATTAGGAGCATTATTCCCTGGTGATTTAGGCAATGATGCTGCAGAGCAATTTAATGAGTTGGTAGATGACGTTGAAATCCTTGGAGAGTATTCAATTCCAAGTCAAGCCACCATCGATCAAATAGTAGGGCAATTATATGAAAAAGAAGATTGTACTGACGAGGATGAAGATTGTAATGAAACAAAAGAGGTCCCATCACCAGCACTAGACAAACTGGCAAGAGATACTGACAATCCTCCAGATGGAAATTTAGATACTGCAGTAATTATTGTAGCAGTCGATGAAGAAAAAGACGCAAAAGAGATAATTAGAAGTGCTGAAGAAAATTTAACTAATCTTTCAGAAGAAAACAATTGGGAAACATTAGGTTTGGAAATGACTTTGACTGGCCCTGTTCCAATTACTAATGCAGTCACAGAATATTCATTTGTACTTTTTTGGAAGGTTTTTCCATTGGGAATTATTTATGTAATAATGGCTCTATTTTTCTTCCATTCTGACATATTACAAACCTTCACAGTAAGACCCATCCAAGGAATAAAAGTCGTCATAATTGCAGGATTACCCACGCTTTGTTCAGTTTTCTGGACATTAGGCCTTATTGGACTAACTGGATATGAAGTCACCATGACTGTAATTATTGTAGGTCCAATATTACTTGCACTTGGTGTTTCTTATGGACTTCATATCACCAATAGATATGCTGAAGAGGAAGGGACTCCGGATGAAAAAATGAAAAAAGCATTACAATCTACAGGTAAAGCCGTACTGCTTTCCGCAATAACTACAGTAATCGGATTTATATCATTAGCATTCACTCCGATGGCACCAATAAAAACTGTAGGTTATGCACTTGCTGGAGGAATTATAATTGTATACATCTTAACAATGGCCATGGTTCCAAATCTAACTATGATTTTAGATTTGAAAAAACCGAAACATCCACCGCTTAAGGTCTTTGAAAAATTGGTAGATGTTCCTGTCAAAAGAAATTATTGGGTACTAATTATATTCGCAATACTTTTACTAAGTTCATTTACAGTAGGAAGAGAAAATGTTGAAGAAGATATCGATTTATTAGGTATGGCTCCAGTAGAAGAAGAACCTGTTATAAAAATGAAAGAGTACAGTACAAAATTCAATGCTGGTCAAGTAGGGATGTTAATGGTTGATGGTGCTATTAAAGGAGATAGAACTGATGATGAAATCCGAAATGATCGACCTGTACAAAACCTTCAATCTATTGAAGCATTAACAAACGATGTAAATAGACTAGAAAATACAACTGCTGTATCAATTGTGTTCCTAATGAAATCAGTGGGTGTATCTCCAACTGTAGGCGGAAACAGTATATGGGAGCAAATAGAAGATGCAGAATGGATGCCTGAGCCAGTTAGGGATGTTGCTGAAGAAATATTAAAACAAGAAGTTGATGGAAGAGTTACTTTTTGGGATATTCTTATTGCATTAGATACTCAGCCTGATGCACAAATTTTCTTACTAAATGTCTTTTATTCCAGCATTACAGACGAAACTAGACACTTATTTACATCTAGTGATTATGAAAGAAGTCTAATTTATGTAGACATGCCATTTATTCCAATGAAAGAAACAGCAAAAACTGTTTCAGACATCAATGAATTCTCTAAAGAAGCACCTGGCGATATCAAATCAACTAATTTAATTGGAGTAGCAGCAGTATCAATTGCTGTGAATGAATTAATTGTTGAATCACAATGGGGAAGTCTTGGAGGTGCAATTGGATTAACAGTGTTGACACTCGCACTAGTATTTAGAGATCTAAGATATGCCATATGGACAACAATTCCAGTTATGGCTACTGTGTTTTTACAATGGTTAGTAATGTGGCAAATGGAGGTTTCTTTATCTCTAGTAACTGTAATGGTCGGTTCAATTCTAGTAGGTGTTGGTGTTGACTTCTCAATCCACATAGCTAATAGAATTAAAGAAATGGGAGGAGGTATTGAAGCGATTAAGGCTTCTTGTGTTTCTACGGGTATGTCGTTATTCGAAGCTGCGGTGGTCACGACTGCAGGTTTAGCAGCAGCATATAAAATACCGATTCCTGAATTGATTCCGTTCGTTAAAGTTGTCATAATATTACTTTGGATTGCTGCAGCAAGTGCATTAATCTTACTTCCTGCAATTTTTGTCACATTAGAGAAAACAGGAATTGGTACACATGGTGGTTCTAGTGCATTGGCTCGGAAGATAGGATTAGGTTCTAAAAAAGAGGAAATGCTAGATGCAGAATTAATCATAAAAAATAAAACAAAGCAAGATGCGTGGTAATCTCATGAAAGAAGTAGATATTCTAGTTGTTGGTGCTGGGCCAATAGGAGGATATTTTTCTAAAAAGATGTCAGAATTAGGATGTAATGTATTAATGTTAGAAGAACACCTAGAAGTTGGAAAACCATTTCAATGTGCAGGTTTGATTAATCCCTCTTCTATGGAAAAAGTAGGTCTTTATGACACCGTATTGTCTGAAATAGATGGTGCAATAATGCATAGCCCATTTGGAACTACTATCGAAATTGGCAAACCAAACAAAACAAGAACATATGCTGTATGTAGGAAAAAATTCGATCAGGCAATAGTCCAACAAGCAATGATAGAAGGTTCCGATTTATGGCTAAATAGTAAACCGATTGAAACAGAATATACTAAAGATGCAATCCTTGTTAAAGTTTCAAAAGACAATTCAATTGTTGAAGTAAAGGCAAAATTATTGGTTGGAGCTGATGGAGCACATAGCTGGGTTAGAAGGCACCACAGAATGGGATACCCTAAAGAATTCATGATTGGTTATCAAATAGAAGTAACGGGATTTGAAACAAAAAATAGAATGTTGGAAATGTTTACTGGCGAAGATATTGCGCCAGGCTTTTTTGCTTGGGCAATACCAAATGGAGACACATATAGAATTGGGATGTGGGGGCGACCTGAGGATTTAGATGGCAGAAGTTGCGAGGAATTATTAAACAATTTAATGACTAAATCAAGATGGGCTTCAAAATTCGAAAAATGCAAGGAAGTAGGCAAGTTTTGTGGACCTATCCCTGCAGGAGTTGTCCCTAAACCTGTAAAAGAACGAATCTTGCTTATTGGTGATGCTGCGGGACTTGCTAAACCAACAACTGGAGGAGGGATTGGACCAGGAATGGCTCAAGTTGATCATCTCACCAGTGATTTGAATAAAGCCATTGTAGCAAACACACTATCAAAAAAGAAATTAGTTAAAATTACAAAAAGTTATTCAAAAGCAAAGAAAGAGTTTGAAAGAATTCGTTCTTTGCGTGATTTTTTTGTTTCTTCTAGAACAGATGAAGAACTAGAAGAAATATTCAAAATATTCTCAAAACCAGAAGTAATTAAATTAATTAATGAAAAAGGAGATATTGAAAAGCCATTGGCACTTGGTATTTCAATGTTGAAAAATGTTCCAGAATTCCGTAAAATGGCAATAAAAGCGGGATTCATAGTAATGTTTTCATGATAAACAATATTATCTATCGTAAAGTTTTACGTTGTTTATGGGATTAAAGCAACATGTTTTAGTATTGTTTATCGCGACTAGTATTTTTCTTTCTGGATGTACATTTCCAGTACAAGAAGATAATGAAGAAATTCAAGAGATAGAAGAACAAAATGACACTGAGGTAGTAGATTTATTTCCAGAATTATTTGTAGAAGATACACAAGTAGGATATAGTGAATTTGCAAGATTAAACGGTACAATCATAGATGAGTTTCCTAACAAAGTAACAATATACATTACCTTAATGCCCCTAGATGGAGTTAATAATGAACTTGAAGCAATACCTCCATTCAATGCTAAAGAAGATGGTACTTGGACAAGAGCACTACCAATATATGATCCTGGAGCATGGACTATTGGGGTATATGCCACAGATATTAATCAGCAATCCACAGATACTGAATACATTACCCTTGAAATGTTGAAACCAAATGAAGGGGCTCCAACTGTGAATATACAGAAAATTGGACCATATGAAAAAAATGAAGTCGGATTCTTAGAAGGTACAATTGAACATATGTTCCCTAATACTTGCCTAGTAAGATTAATTTTAGAAAATGGAAATGAGCAAATT
>Ga0115011_10002728_pt1 | contig 12181 bp, 7 predicted proteins | sample TroAtlMetagenome_2_FD_88705 | JGI IMG/M metagenome (GOLD analysis project Ga0115011, IMG submission 88705) | Marine eukaryotic phytoplankton communities from Atlantic Ocean - Tropical Atlantic ANT8 Metagenome | ecosystem: Environmental > Aquatic > Marine > Oceanic | place: Tropical Atlantic... | reverse complement strand
TGGGGGGTGAAGAAATGGTTGGGGGCTGCCTAGGTGTGGTTTTAGGGTTCGGGAGGACAAAAAAAATTTTTTTTTTTTTAAGGCCAATGGGGGTGGGGGGGGGGGGCGCCTAGGATGCCTAGGGAGGGGTGACGGGGGAGCTATCCCCCGCGAGCAAAATCGCCTTTAATCGAGATTCACGGGTTATTGCCGTTTTCAGCGCGCCGCTGCGCCCCTAGTCCCGATCCCCGTACACCGTGACCCCCCTGACCTCAGCCGGCCCCTAAGCACTTCCCTAAGCGGGCCCTACGAGTCCCCCCGACCAATGCGCCCCGTTCGGGCGCTCGGTGGAGGAAATCCCCACGGTGGGTGCAGGTCCCGTGTTGACCGTGACCACTTGGTTGACCGGGGTTAGGGAAGGTAAGAGGACTAGGCAGGAGCCGGGGGTCGTGGACTTTAATCATGATAAGTTTGCGCACGTAGACCTAATTAGCATATTTTCATTCAACTCGCGCTTTGCGTCACCCCTTTGTGCGTCGTCCGCTACGTCTTTCGCATCCATGAGGCGCAGCCACATGTTTGAATTGAAGACGGAGAACGCAACTTCGCGAAGGTCCACATAGTGCCGCTTAGCCTCGCCCAGCGCTCCCAGAATTCCAAAGGTGGAGCAAAAGAAGTTCCAATGACGCAACCTGAAAATACATGATTACGGGCTATGTGGTATGTTGACAGTAGGCTGCGCAGATGGTCCGAGCTACATCTCCGCAGTTTCCGCTATGCGTTGCGGGGGCAGTCCATGCCTTAGGTTCCCTTGCATCTTGGCGACTGCTTTTGCTTAAGACTACCGCCTATTTTTCTTTATCAATTTTTTGAATTGAATATTGTGTGATGGTACGATTAAATCGCCCCAGCACTATCAGATATTTATTGTCACTCGTGAAGCGAACCTTGGCAATGCTTGATGCATGACCAGGAACCTGGTAAAGTATAAATAGGTTACGAGGCCGATCCAGCATAAAAAGATGCAATTGTATGATATCTGCACTGAAAGCATGCGTATAGCGAGGACATGCCCGGTGCATGAGTGGGGTAGTTGTATAGAGCTACCGTTCCATCTACACAACCCTTAGCAAGATATGACATATCCGGAGACCGATGAACGGTGACAACGTGGGGAACTGAGCTGCTCTTGTCTTCATGCAAAATGCTTTTGTGTTTCTGTGGATATTCTGCGTCAGCTAGTGCATCACTTTCCCCAGCTGCTTCTTTCGCACATCTCCAGCAGCCCTGTACATTCCAACCAAGAGGGACAGTTATGCTTGCCCATATTGTATCACGGAGGAGGGCCGGGGAAGACACCATGGTGCCGTCTGCAACTGCATAGAAGTGCAATTCATTGACAGCAGTTGCAGCTTGGAAGAATTTACCATCAGCACTCAAATCGAGCGATACAATCGGAGCACCAGCGTTTGCAGATATTGTCCTTAGATTACCATCATAGGCATCATGAACATACACCTATATAGCGACTTGGACGACAGAGTCTCTGTTAAAAGAACTATAAGCGGCTCTGAAGTTTGGAGGACCCGACCATCCTCAGATGCGACCAACAGAAATGTGCCATCCGTGCACCATTTTATGTCGATAAGAGGTGCTTTGGACTTCCGAATTTCACTAACAACTTCAGGGATTTCCCCCTGCATTTTGCACATACAGATAAGTCATGTAAAGAAAAGACACTGAAAATACCCCGGATATAATGCGAAGCACCACGAGTGTTCCATCTCGAGCCTTGTCTAGCGGATCGCCGCCAAGCCCAACAGCCAGATGCATGCCATCTGGGGCCCAGGAACAACTTCGTGCAGCAGCGCCACCAAGGATATCGGGTAGTACTCGCATGATACAGCGACGCGCTTCACAGGACCAAACTCGCACTGTGCTATCATCCCCACATGTTGCATAAATATCACCAAATTGGGGGTTCACATCAAGGCCGTGTGACTCTGTGGCATGTCGTTTGCTACGCGCATGTGCCTCTGTCAAAAGCACCATGCCGCCAGAGTACGTCGTAAGCTCACACATCTCACCAGAGCGCGCGATCACCAAGAGTTTAGTTTCATTCGGAGCCCTAAAGCACAATGACGCAGCAACTGGTGTTAGCAGAGAGATCCTACTTTCCGCCAGCTTAAAAGAGCGCAATGGCTGCAGATGGCTGCTCCATAGTTTCACTGCCCCGTCGCGTCCGGCAGTTGCGTATGCAAGGCGCTTCTGCGTAGCAGCTATTGCATAAACCGGTCCATCATGTGCATTCAATATGTGATCTTGAACACTGGTACCAATCCACATGTACAAGGACCCAGCCATGGTACCTGTGAGAGCAACAGTATCGGAGCTCATTTTTTTTGCGGCCATGTCGGTATTTCTGTCGGCGTGAGATTTCGTTCGAACATCCCCAACATCAGTAGCGACTGATATTGCCCTCGTCACACATAAAATAGGTACCTTAGGGCACCTGTAGTCCCCAAACAACCCACGCTGCCGACGGATGCCACTACATGCACCAGGCCAGACGAACTCAGCACCATTGCGTGTGCCGACAAAACACGGGTACGCGTCGCGACCTACAAATCCGGCACAAAACACACGAGATTTCGTGCCACTGCTAAAAGATATGCGTGTCGCATCTTCCCATCCACCAGAATGGGTTTTATATAGTGCATAAGAATGATCAATGTCGCCGGCAATGGCAGCAAGGTGTCTTCCATTTTTGGAGAATGTTAGCGAGATAATACCGCGCCGTAGATGCCGCGGAAGTGCACAGATGCTGTTCCCAGTCATGGCGTCCCAGATTCTCACGCGTGGAAATCTTGCTTGATCACCTGATGCTGCGAACTTGCCATCGTAAGAGACTGCCAGAGAGCTGACGTCAGCCAAGGCGCCACTGCCTTGAACCGCATGTGACTCTGCACTGCTTAAGCTTGAAATGGTCGGCGCACTGCCCGTCGGATGGTGAAATTGGAAGCTTTGAGAGTGCGTTCTAGCATCATAAACAACCCCAAGTGCGCCGCACACGTATACTATCCCACCCTTTGCATTATACCCGGCGCATTTGCGGGTGTCATCTGATCTTTGGCCGTGCGCGAAATCTAATCTCAGCCTGAGCTGTGGTGCTCCTGGGTCTTCTTGCTCAAGATTGGAAGGTGGAACAATCGCCGAGATCCAGGCTGAGGTAGCCGATTCCAAGTTGCCAGTCGTCTGCCCTGTATCTCTACTGGCAACAAAGCGAGCATTGATGGTCTTGAATGCACGGTCAATCGCTGCAGCCATTGCGCAACCAGCATCAGCGTCTATTGCATCATCATATTCTTCCAAGCATGCATCTTGATGTGACATGCTGTCATCAGTCTCGGCAATGTCAGGCTCGAAGCGCCAAACACACACCGTTCGGTCGAGGCCACCAACTGTAATTAAATGTGAGTCACCGGCGACCCAGGCCATGCGCCGGATAACACCCACATGGCCAACTCCGATTCTGCCCGTGCCCGATGTGCTGTGGCTGACTGGATATCGCAGTAATCGAACCACGCCATGGTGATCACCAGTTGCAATTACTCGCGAGGAGTGTGAGCACGAAAGGCACGATAAGTTCAGGTTGGTTTCAGAGTTGCCATAGCTATCCAAGGTGGTCGTCTCATATCCCCCAGCACTCGGTTTTGTGTATATGTCATGAACTCCAATTACAGGCCAGCCAAATGGACATGTCCAGGTCGCCCACTTCACATTTTGCAATACTGCTGAGTCAAAAACAGCGACACCGATGTGTAGGTCGCCATAAGACATCGTGCGGGCATAATCAGAAACCTGCACATACCGGCTGTCTGAGCTTACATCAATGGAACAAACTGCAGCGCCTGCTGAAAGTGTAAGCACCGCTTTCTGTAAAAATTGACCGCTATCGTCTGACACATAGACGTGGATGTTGCCATCTGCACCACCTGCAATTAGAGCACGCCCATTTGGTGAAAATTTGACATCACGCAGCCATTCGTGTGCATCTGCAAATTCACATATAAGACGTCCAGTCTCTGCTCGCAGAAGCTGCAAGAGACCATCAACCCTCATATTGACTCTCCTTGGTAAAGTCTCATCTGCCACCTCCCCGCGCGTTCCAGGTGTATTCACAATATCTTTCCTGGATCTAGCCCATGCAAGGCTTGCGTTCCCAGGTTGTGGGCCACCCAAACACGCAGCAATAACTTTTCCATCAGGGGAAAAAGCGAGTGCCCGACAGGCCCCGGGCAACAATGTCCCTACTTTCCGAGCATCTCTAATGTCAACGGCTTCAATGTCCCATACTGCAAGAGCACCCTCATCCGACGCTGTCGCAATGTGTCGCAATCTAGGATGGGCAGCTAAGGCCCACAACTCCCCTGCTGATGCGCCGCCGCCTGCAAGAGGCGTAGATGCTGGTACGCCATCAGACACCCGAAACTCTCTCAGCTGCGCTGCTGCCTGAGACCCGACCAAGACCCTGGACAAGTCTTTCGAGATGAACACTGAACGAATGGGTCCAGCACCTCGATTGTTAAATTTACTTATCATGTCAAGAGCTTCATTCCATATTCTCACATCACCATCACGCCCCCCTGTGATTAATGCAATTTGCGTGGTAACACCAGCGCGCGGCTTAGGAGCATCCATGGAATAAATAAATCCGTCGTGTGCTTTAATTGATTTCTCAAGTTCATGAGATGATCCACTAAGGACATACAGATGGCCATCGGCAGTACCAATCACACAGTTGTCATTTGAGAGGTAAGCGCAACACAGGAAAGTCTGCAAGGAACCATGGCGTCCAACTTGCGCAAAGCTGGCAGTTGCATGTCTCGTGGCAGCATGCCCAGACTTAAATGTAAAAAAGAGCGCATACTTTACCCCAACAACAACCAGTTCGCTCCCCCTCTTTCCAAAACTTAGATTCAGCGGCTTGGATTTTGTGGTAGTAGAAGTGAATAACACATAACCGGAGGCCACGTCGTGTACGACAACTCTGTGATTATCGTCTGCTCCAATACTCGCAAGGTATCCGTGTTTGGTATCGTCAAAAGCAAGCAAAGTGATAGCGTTTTGATGAGAGTTGCGTATTATTTTCTTTGGTCCCTCCGCTATATTTGACGCAGACCATAATGCTATTTTTGGTTCAGCTCCAATGTCCGAGGTTGCCAATATGGACCTATCTGTAGATATAGCGAGTGCGCAAATTTCAAAACCTGCATGGCAAGTACCAAAGGATTGCGTGCCACTCCCAAGATCGACTCGAACTACAGTTCCACCAGATGGATATATAACAGCACCGCAGGCCGAGTACTTTGCATTGTTACGAATTGTGCCGCAGCTATAGCCATATACCCTGGATAAGAAAAGTGCGTCAGTAGTCAGTGAGGACAACGGAAATTGAACTTGAGCTGGCATCATTGATGTAGTTCGATACCAGGGATCTAACTTATATGGGCCCTCATTGGGCTCTGGCGTTGGATTTGTGTGCCCCATGACCTAGGTACTTACGTTGGATATCATAGATCCGGTTAGTAAACTTGCACAGTTTATCACCTCAATCTCAGCGATGAGTTCGCGCTCGCCGACGGTGTCAATGGCGGTCTCGCAGTCAACAGGGCGTACGAAGTCTATTCCGTCACGCAGCTCAGGAGTATAGTCTACAGCTTCGTCTTCATCTCTTTCATCTTCATTATCTATGGAACGCTCATCTTCAATAAGACTCCATTGCATGATACATCGATCATCACGACCTGCAGTGAGAAGGTGTGTTTCATCGGAGTTGAAGGCTGTAGAAATAACGCAACCAGCATGCCCACGCCACTCAAATTGAGTAGCGTCTTTTTGCGACGGGAAGCGAGTGAGACGGACCCGACCATATGAGTCACCAGTTGCAAGCAGCCCACCCCCATTCTCTGCTCCTTCATCTTCAACTTGTGTTCGTGAACAGGCCGTTAGAGTTGCACCATCTTGCCTTGCTGCAAAATATGAACCTGCAACTCCGAAACCGAGTACGCAAGTCTCAGTTGCCCAGCGAATGTCTTTCAATGCACTAAGATTTGATTGGTATTGAGCAGAGTTTGCGTTGAAAAAGTGCAGTTGACCACCATCGCAGCAAGATCGCAGCCAACGCGAGTCTTTAGAAAAATCGATACAACGCACTGGTGCGGCATGACGTCGACATTGGCCGATTGACTCGTAATCTTCTGCACATGCGTATAGATATATCGAACAATCCTCGCCTGCAAACGCTAGGACCTCACCATCCGGTGAAAATCGACAAGCTACGAGAGGAAGAACGGAGTCCCGGGCAGCAAAAGCAACTGAGAGATCAACTTCATTTAGCACACAAAAACCGCCGGTCATTTTATCATGTGGCGACTCTGAATCACTTGCTTGACATAAAGAACCAAGGCCAACCGCAAGTGTTTCACCGTTGGGATGATAGGTAATAGAGGAGATACTTGATTCTAGCTTGATCATTTTCACCATGTTTCTGGTGATAATATCCCACGTACGCACTGTGCAATCACTACCACATGTCACAAACTCTGACTTCAAAGGATGGCAAGCAATTCCACTGATATAGCTCCCAAAGTGAGATGAGGTGACAGGACCTCCAAGGGCATCCGATCCATCCGCAGCAGAAAGTTCGTAGATTGCGTTTTCGCCTGTGCCGACTAGCAATTTCGCGCCGTCACTAGAAAGACATACTGATCGGATTGTCGGACTTGCGCCAAGCTCCGTCAAATCGAAACTTGCTCCAGCCTCAAACTTATGGGACCATTGTCGGACTTTTCCGTCTTTGCCCCCGCTGAGAATCCCATGCATTCCAACATAGAGTGCGTTGAGTGACCCTCGATGGGCATTGATGGCTTGAACACAATTACGTCCATGCCAGATATAAAGATGGCCGGATGCTTGCCCAGAGAGAATAACGTCACCGCACTGTGCAAGGCAGAGACTTGGCTGACGCCTCGCTCGTCTTCCAAATGCCCCTCGACGATGCACCACCTTACTTCCTTCCCGGCGCCAGAAGCACATGTAAGGTTCACCTACTCCACATGCGACGATTGAATCCGGGCCATCACCTATAAATGCGACACCAAGAGCTCGATCCATCAAATTAGAGCAACTAGAAAATATTCGGGTGCCCGCACGCCAGTTGTAAATTATGAGTGTGTGCCCTGGATCACCACCAAGGGAAGCAAGACGGTCGCCCGAAGGCGAGAAACTTAGCTGCGCAACCGCAACAGAATGTAGACCAGCTAATATTGCCAGTGGCTTGCACGATATAATTTCCCAGCAAATTATAGTAGGACGAGCTCCAACTTCGCCAGTAGCAGCCACGTGCCCATCAGGAGCAATACTAAGACTGACGATATCATTTGTATGCCCTGTCATGTACTGCTGGCGGTGCTCGAAGGGAGAATAAACGACCCCGAGTCGAGCCACTGGGTAAGCAATTCCTCCTGACGAAGTGTATCGCACATTGCCGCGACAATCCTCGCCACGATAACCATGCACCCATTCTAAAGAGAGGCAAGCCTTCGGTAGGCTCAAGTTGGGGGGAACATTTGCAAGCGCGGTTGGTGTCAGCGATGCGACTGATGTGACCCACGCTTCAGCCTCCCCGCGGGGATTTCTTTTTTTTTCATGATTTGCCGCTAGGCCCTCGGCGAGCTCATGCGCGCCCCGAAGGGCCGCAGCCGTAGTGGTTGTGAGAGGTGGGTAGTGTCCATCTCGTTTGTAGTCAATTTCTTGCTGCGTTGGTGCATAGTCTATTGATTCGACAAGAGCAGGTATCCCTGGTTGCCTGTTAGGTCTTGCTTCAATTGTACCTGTAGGTATTTCAGAACTATGGTCAGTGAATTGTATGGAATGCACATCACTGAGTTGCGCCATCGGAGATTTCTCCTGTTTGAGATTTAATTGGGTCGGGATCATCGAAAAATTCGAGCCATGACATTATTTCGGGATCAGATAGACAGAATACAATTGCGTCCTAAGTAGAACAGACTTGAAAATACACCAACAGCAAAATTGCGCAGTGAGCTACCAGTATTCGTAGCTTTGCTGTGCCAGCAGTGTGCAAAATCTTTGTATCGCCCTTGTCATCGCCGGCTACTGGATTCACCAAAGCAGAGTCAAAAGCGCGCATCGCAACGGCCTCTAGCTCCGCTTCAGGCGGGCATGTCTCCCCGGTCAGCTTACAGGAGCCTGCCAGGGTGCACTGAAGTGCAAGAGTGATTTCATCGATGCTGAGTTGTCCAGCGCCATCGAAATCAAAACAGGTAAAGACAAATTCGAGTTTATCTCGAAAGGACATGCCTGATGCAATAGCAATTGCTGCGAGGAACTCCACGGCATCAACTAGTGCATTACGATCTGAGTCCATCCGCACAAAAAGTTCCTCCACCTTCTTATTGAGTAGAGGTATGCCAACTTCCAACTCTGACGCAAGCTCTTGACAGATCACTTGCATCTCGTACGAGCTGATTCCAAAACCATCCGCCACATCGTTGAATGATTCCCAAAGTGCTTCGATTGCGCCCGGGGATACATTTACGAACAAGCGCGTTTGCGAATCGTAATTCGCTTTTCCAACTTTCTGACCTGTAGGCACAATATTGTTACGGAATCTGCGATGGCCTTACCCATACGCGTCGTTAGCCTGATTTAATGGTGCTAACGTAAGTAATACACAACAAATCGAGTACCGTAGTATCCATAAATCTAAACTGACAGCGCTGCCAACATTTATTCGGCTCGAGTCAAAATTCATTATCATGCGCGGAACCCAAGGATCTGTCGGGGGGACCACGGACGTGGTCTCACTGAGCGACCAAATCCAAAGGTGTGATAAAAATTCGGAGTAGGTGGAACAATAGCGTAGGTATAAGACTCGATTGCTTCGAGGGGATGCAAGCGCTCAGACTTTACAAGGTGGTTTTCCTTGTGTGTATAATCATCACGTTGCGAGGCATAGTGGATAAGAGAGCCAGATGTAACAAAACTGTTCAAGCACAAGACGCTCTCTCGGACAAATGCAAAAGGGTTGTGATAGAAAACTTTGCCCTATATCCAGTCCACGAAAATACGCCAGCGATGTCGGGTTCACAGTATCAGTTTGAATTTTACACAGAAATCGCAGGCACATGCGAGAGATAACACAAACTCTTCCAACAGACCTGGATGCTAAGGTTGCGGCTGAGTTTGTTTTTGACGAAACTTATTGGAAGAAGAGGTGCGAAGCATGGCTTCTGCAAGGACCTTGTCACATCTATGAGCACGGAATGACCTGGAAACAAAATTATTTTGAAAAATATGTCCAAAAGGTGGTGCATCGTTTATGATTAAATAAACGAGAGGATTATCAGGGCTTGGAAAGCTGCCAGACGGAAGAAAAAACGTCCACACTAGCGATTTTGCCGGTTATTAGCACTTGCCAAGACTATATCTTTACGCTGAAGGTGACATATGATCCTAATCTGTTCTTAATTGTCTCGACCATAAGGCACAACAGCTACCAACCCATCCAGACATCAAGAGCATTTGCAACAAGGCGCGTAAGAGATCGATATGCCTGTACTTTTGATTGCCATGGATAGTTGCCAAATCTAACTAAGCTCAGCATCACGTACGGAATAAATAAAATTGGAATGCAGTATGATCGAATGCTATTTGGCATGAAGGTGCAAATGATAGATGCGTTGTTACAATAATCGTTTTGTAAACAGATTTCAGATGCGGACTGCATTGCAAAATGCGCGCAAGCATGTAGAAACTTGACCACTCTGGTTTTGCAGTCAAACCTGGTTGACGACGATTTGTTGCGCATGCTAATGAGCGGCCTAACCAAGGTACATTCCATGATAATTCACTAGAAATTACACCTAATAGAGCGCGCAAATTACTGACTTGGACTTATCACACAATAAAATCACAAACCACGGTATTCGCCTATTGACGAAGCTTATTGGAGCCAGCAGCATTCTGACAAACCTAAATTTAGCCGATAACCAAATACATGCAGAGGTGACATCACAACATGAAGGGATCTTAGGCCTCGTTTTACAGGGGGGAAGATATTTGGGCCGAGCGCTGAGAGTCAATGATTCGTTACTTAGCGTCAATGTCCGTTTAAACCGGCTGATTGATGATGGCGGCCGTGCCTTATTGGAGGGATTACACGGGAACAGAGCACTTACTAACATAAACCTATCTGCAAACTCCTTGGGAAGCATGGCGGCAAGTTCATTGGTGACTGTCTTAGCACATCCTCTATCAAGTCTCTGCTCGCTGGATATCTCTTGCAACAACCTCATTGATAGGGACTTCGAGCTCATAGCCCAAGCCCTCATCAATAATACAGTACTGTCTAGTATAGTTCCTTAAAAACAGCATTCTGTAGGCACTATGGAGCCTGGATCTGCGCATGAACGCAAACTCAGATCGAGAAATCATTGATACAATCCAGGCGACAACTAAACGAAACGAATTAAGTCATCAAGATGCCACTTAGTTTGTTCAGAACTTATACAATATGCGCCAAGACCATACTTCACGGTGTGCTAATTTCCTTTGGTATGGAGCTCCTTTGCAGCATGTTTTTTCCTACGATGTACTCAAATCCCCAGGAATACTAAATCTTCTTTGTCGACATTCCATCGGGCCATTCTAACGCTCTTGATCGCGGTCGAGCGCGCGAAGCAACTGACATCAATCAAATCTATGGCGCAAGTGATTCCTCGAGCGTCGGACGCTCTGTATGCGTCCGTGCTGGCAGTCGAGGTGGCGGTCGACAACACGGTTTTGGTTAAAGAATTCGGCACGATTTGCGACGCCCTCACGGCGCACCGCTGGTGGGCCACGCGGAGGCGGACCAGCCTAGGGATGCTCATGGGGCGCGCCGACGACGCGCAGCCTCCATGAGGAGACTCGGAATTTCCCAGGGAAGCCTAACGGCCACGCCCTAGCTGAAGTGTTTCCATTCCTGGGAGCCTGACAGTCACGACGATGGACCCGGGAGGTCGTAGAGAAGCCCGCTAAGCGGCGGGGGATGGGCCTCTGCGTCCTCAGGCTCAGGCTGGCGAAGTCCGGCCGAAACTAGAGGCCGAAAACCTCGGCTTATGACTATAACTAAGTCTAGTAGACTTACGAGCTCAGGCTGAGTCGAGGAGTCGAGGAGCCTGAGGGCTACTAATAGTAGGCGTGCTACTAATACTGACTCGGACTCGGACTCCGAATTTCCGATCCGAGTCATACTAGTACAAGTAGCCTATTAATAACTAGAATTAATCATAACTTGAATAGAAATAATAGAAAAAGAAGGCACCACAAAGCCCCCCTAGTATTCCCAAATTTGCGACCTACTAGCAAACACCATGGAGCAAAACGCCACTATTTGTTCACGTGCAGCCGCGTCCAAGTCCCTCGGGCGGCAGCCCACCATACACCGCCTAAAGCCAGCTCTCAGGCTGGGTCTCAGTCAAAGCAAGAGTCTACTGGGTAACAATATAAAGATGATAGTCATCATAGTTGGCGTCGTTATATTGTTTCGGTAGCGACCAACTTGAACTTGAAGAAACTGGCTAAAAACCACCTACGAGCTTGTAAAACGCAAAAAAATTGGCCCCGGGCCGGCGAAATTTAGAAGTTCAGGTCATTGATTGTAATAACAGGATAGTCTCAGGCTGGGGCTCGGCGAGAATAGTCCTTGTCGAGGAATTGCGGTGCCCGGGCCTCAACCGGGCGTGTAAACCCGGACGTAAATGATTACTTAATTGCAATTACCGTACTTTACGCGGAATTGCAGACCCGTTTTCTACAGTGCAAAAGCCCAATTACACTGGACTCCACTGGCATACATAAAAAAGACAATGTTCGGAAATCGCCGTCGTAGCTCTCCCAGCCGCTATTAGTCTTCTTAGATTCCTCTGTATGATCGATATAAATTGCACTGAATTTTCTTCTCCCGCAGACAGCGTCCAACGGATTCCACTGAGCTATTTTTGGCCCTATTTTTGAAGCGCATAAAACCCAAACCCGTTAAACCCGTTTAGGTTATATACGTGCTAAAACAGTACTTTAGGCAAAGGAGTAGACACAAGCGAGCCAGGGTATGCTCAAGCCGCGCGGGTTCGTG
>Ga0115011_10002727_pt1 | contig 12184 bp, 8 predicted proteins | sample TroAtlMetagenome_2_FD_88705 | JGI IMG/M metagenome (GOLD analysis project Ga0115011, IMG submission 88705) | Marine eukaryotic phytoplankton communities from Atlantic Ocean - Tropical Atlantic ANT8 Metagenome | ecosystem: Environmental > Aquatic > Marine > Oceanic | place: Tropical Atlantic... | reverse complement strand
TCGTCTGTCGTTGAATTAGATCATTTGGGGTTCAGAGACGCGCAGTAAAGTATAAAAGTTTTCTCTTTCTTCCAAAGAAGGAATCTAAAGAAGGAGAATAAGAAACACCCACGACGACGGTCGAAACCGTCTTTTCGTCTGCCATAAAAGCCAAAAAAAAGAACAAAGTCGTTCGGCCACATAATCAAAAGCGCGCGAGCGACGATGGGCGGAGCGACGATGACTGATGCGGAGACGAAGACGTTAAGGAATAGAGGAGTGTTGATCGCGTCTAAAGATCAGCCGTGTGAACTCATGCGAATAACCGCGTTGCCGTTGCAGAAGGGAAAAGTCATCGCGGAAATGGACGAGGAAGAGAAAAACGGCGTCGTCATCGGCAAGGCCAAGGGATGTGAACGCAGCCACTTCGCAAAGGAAAAGGAAAAAGGGAAAAATGGAGGGAAAACAACAAAAATGGGGAGAAATAAGATGAACGCGACTGAAATGGAACGATTATTCATCGAGAAGTTTAGCGCGGAGGAGTTTTGGTTCTCGATAAGGGGCAAATTGTTCAAAGGTACGGCTTTGAAAAAAGTTTTTCCTCCTGGAACTCTTTTCGAGATTGCCAAGGAGAGTCTCACAAAAGAAACGTGGACGCTATTGGAAAATGAACACAAAGCAGACAATTTGATACGAACGGTACCACCAAAGTGTCCACACAAAGAACTATTCGCGGAATTTATCTTGTTACGATTACTGGAAGTGTGCGATATCGCGAAAACGACCAAGAAAGGGCAGACCGATAAAGGCTGGGCTCAGTGTCGCTTCGAAATGGTACCCATTAAGAGCTCGGGCGAAAGCACTCAGATTTATTTGAACGTTTTGGTCGAGGCAGCGTTTCACAGATTGAGAATTGCAAAAATAGCGGATGGTACTGTATTGAATATGAGGTACGATGGCTTTCGTAGTTCGAGTTCGCAGGTGGAAAAAAAATGCAGAATTGAGCTAGAGGACGTGAACAAGGTGACACTCGAGGTTGAAAAGCGGCGAAAAATGGAAGCAAACGAAAGATTGACGAAGGCATCGCCGCGTTCGCGCAAACCGTCTCCTTCCAAGGTAACGAATCAGAAACTGAGGAAAAACGCGACCCCGGTACAGAAACGAATAAATCCACGACCAGCAATAGTAATAGCAACAGATAACGAATCGGAACCAACGTTATCAGCAGGTCCTCACAGTTTGTCACAAGATCATTCTAAAGAAGATGACAGTACGAATTGTTTGGTATCATCGTTTGATGTAGGTGCAGGACCAGGAACTGCTGCTGCGGCGACGATGACGGCTAAGGCAAACCACTTACAGAACGGTGGAGGGAATAGAATCGCAGCACCGAGCGCGCTGTGGGATCTAAGCGATTGTGACGATCATAACAAAGGTAACACACGAGAACGAGCTAAGCCGTGTCGACAAGATGATCCGTTGTTTGAGCCAACTCGACGAGGCTTGGCAGATCGAATCAATTTCTCCAATAAAAGGCGACCTACGATGGAGACTGAAAATGAAAGAGAAAATTCTCCTAAGAAACCACGAACTCCTGCCGACACGATTTTAGAACCCAAAAGCGTGAAGAGTGGTCAAGACACGAAGGATAATGACTCTATCGACTCTGCGTATCAGACAAAATTGCGTTCGGCCATAGAACTTGCAACGGCAAAGACGCCCAAGAATATAGGGAAGAATGTGAATGAGTCGAATTTGACCAAACAGTTTGATGACGCTTTGGAGCTCGATAAAAGCACCGACGAGGATGACGAGAACATTGAAGAAGAAATTGTTGAAACTGACGTCGAAGAACAACACGATCCTTCTCAAAACAGACTCATGCACGAGTTATTTTCATCGGAAGCGCTTTGCGGTCGCGGTCAAATACGAATTCGCCCTTTGCAAAAAGTTCACAAGCAATGTGACGAAGTTCCAGTGACGAAAAAGAGTAGGACAGGAATGTCAAATCAACGGCCGAAACACAGAACGGCGAGAAAAATGGCAAAACCTTATCATAACCAAAGGAAAAAACCGCCGCCTAAGGAAAAAACTGTATCTTTGGATGATAGAAATAAAAACTCTTTGCAGCAAAGTTCCCGCGATGATGTTGCAGTTGATGCGCTCATGGCTCTGAACGGCAAAAAGAGAGATTTTCATGACGCCGCCACTGTTAACGACGTCGAGTACAATACTTTTGGTGGTAGCAGTAAGAACATCAATCAGGTTGTTGTGAACAACGATGCCGTGCAGCATTCCGACGCCGAACAAGAAGTTCAAAGATATCTTTTGCTCGTTGAATTGCACAAGAGAAATTTTCTGCAGGCAGCAAGCGTGAGAGCGAGAACTCGGACTGCGAATAAAGCCTACGCGTCGAATTTATTATTGGCCGGCGTCACGGTCGCCACGGATAGTAATGAAGGCGAATCTTTAAGAAACATACTAGAATTTGCAAACGTGAGCAGAATTCACATGGACGGGCTGAAAGTCCTTGATCAATGGAAGAGAGCTTTCGCCGAGATGTCAGCGACTGAAACTCAAAAAGAGTTGATGAGCCAATTTGTGTATTCGAGAATTAGTGGCGAGAAATCGTGGCCCAATAAAGAAATAAACCATTTTGATTATTTCATAAGGAACAACGGGGAGTATTGGAACTTGATGACAGCGGAAAAGTGTGAAACGATAGCTGAGTTGGTTGCGTACCACGCGTACGGAATAGCTATGAAATCTTCGCCAGCGCTTTTCGAGCTGCAAGTTTTGCGATCTCTCGTCGTCGAATCCGAAAGCGACTTGCGTAAGTCGAACATTAAGCGCGACATCCGTGAACAGATTCGACACGAGTATAATACGAGGATCTTAAGCTTTTTAAAGATCGTGAACAAAGACATCTACTACTAGTAGTATGCCATAGTATAGATAAGGAAAGTAAAAATAAAAAAAGAGACGAGAGCTCCGCGCAGCAGCATGTAAAGAAAGAAAAACTAATAATTCGAACTGTTTAGAAACATTGAAATAAAATGTGAATTGTACAATACGAGTATAACAGTATCAGGAAACAAACAAATGAAAAATGCTTTCTACCTACTCTACATACTAGTACGTATCTTTTTCCTATTTTCATTACTTTGTTCCCATCTTCATCAATTCTACCGTCGAAGGCGATTCCTTCATAGCTGCTTGCAATTGCGAATCCCACATCTTTCTATACTTCCCATTTACGTCGGCGTACAACGTTTGGTGATTGCCGCTTTCGACGACTTCGCCTTCGCTCAATACTAAAATCTTTTCAGAATCCATAATGGTCGATAATCTATGCGCGATGACTAAGTTGGTTCTACCTTGCGCTATCACGCGAATGGCATCCATGACTTGATTCTCCGTGTGCGTGTCTAAACTCGACGTTGCTTCGTCGTATACCATAATCGGAGGATCTTTCAAAAGCGCCCTCGCGATGGCAACGCGTTGTTTTTCACCCCCGGATAATCGCAAACCTCTCTCTCCGACTAAGGTGTCGTAGCCAGACGGTGTTCCATTGACAAATTTCTCAAATTGTGCCGCCTTTGTTGCTCTTTGTACCTCTTCTCGAGACGCCACGTCGCCTTGACCAAATTTCCCAAATCCAATGTTGTATTCGATGGTATCGTTAAACAGGACGCAATCTTGCGGCACGATGCCAATGTTCATTCGCACCGAGCGCTGCGTGCATTTCGCCACGTCTTGTCCGTTGATTAGAATTCGACCACCTTGAACATCGTATAATCTATACAATAACTTGGCAATCGTAGACTTACCGGCTCCGGATTCCCCAACTAACGCCAATTTTTCACCCGGCTCGACGACGAAAGAAACGCCTTTCAAGATCTTCCGTTCTTTGTTCGGGTCGTACGAGAAGAAGACATTTTCAAACTCAATTCTTGCTTGCGAAGGGTTCGTCAAGACTAATTCTTTTGCGTCTTCCGCGTCCGCAACCTCTTGATTTTCACCCAACAATCTAAACATCGCCTCGACGTCAACCATGCACTGCTTGATCATTCGATAATACGTGCCTAAAAAGTTCAAAGGCACGTACAGTTGTAAGATGAATGTGTTCACTAAAACAAAATCACCAATGGTCATTTTACCATCGACAACTTGTTCTGCGGCTAACCCCATACTCGCCGTAATACCTACGGTTATAATCAAAGCTTGTCCTAAATTCAACCCAGCTAACGATTGGGTTGTTTTCAACGTCGCCTTTTGTGTCTGCTTTAGCGCTTCGTCGTACGTGTGGGCGATGTGCGGCTCCGCGCAGAATAGTTTAATAGTTTCAAAATTCAACAAAGAATCCGTCGCTTTTTGGTTAAACCGATCGTCCGCTTCCGTTTGCTCGCGACGAAACTTATTCCTCCACTCGGTAAACGGCACCGTAAAACCAATGTACGCGAAAATCACAAAAAACGTAATAATCCCAAAATACCAATCGTATTGCACCAACAGAAAGCAACATACCATGGCTACCTCGATGAAAATTGGTGCAATTTGAAACGATATGTACTTCAAAAGCAACGCGAACGACTCCGACCCTCTCGCGCACCCTCGTATGACCGCCCCTGTTTTCCTCGTGATGTGAAACCTGAGCGACAAATTCATCACGTGAGTAAACACCCTTAATGAAATCTTCCTCGACGCGTGCGCGCTGACGTACACGAAAGAGTTATCTTTCAACTCACTAAAGAAGCTCACTCCAAACCGTAACGCCCCGTACGCAACAATCGTCCACTCGATGTCCGTCCTGTTCTCGCTCACTCGATCCACCGCTATTTTTAACGCAATTGGTGAAGTCACGCTGCACAGTTTACTCGCCAACAAGGAAAATATCGCGCATATGAGCATGAATTTAATCCATAACTGCTCTTTTGGCCACAAATAGGGAACCATCGACCACAACTCTTCCTTGTGTAACTTCCAAAACGATTGCTTTTCCTCTCTCTTGGCGAGTTTGTCCATTTTTTTGTTCAGATTAGTTTTCTGCGAGGTGCCGTCGGCGTCACCATCTCCCTCCTTTCGAGTCCCTTTATCCAAAGCCGTTTTTATCGCCGGTGGATTCTCCACGTCGCCGCGTCCGTCGACGGCAACGGTGGGAGTCGTCGTGGACATTGTTTCTTTTTGTTCGTTTGACGCGCTCCGACCCGCTCGCGTGATTTTGAAGCGTTTCCCGAGACGCCCTTTTTGTGGAGAAAGATAAAGAAGAAGGACAAAGAAGACAAAGAAGAAGAAGAAGAAAGTCGTTACGTGTCTTCGTCGTCACAAAAAGGTATACTTTTCTTGACGGCTCTGCATTAATTATACTTCGTCGTTTACGTCGTCGTCGTCGCGACAAAAAACAAGGTTCCTCGACGCCGTCGTCTTCAACGCGCGATTACCTGTACGGAGGACGTTAAACGAGATGGGGAGCAAAAGCACCAGCGACGGGAAGAACAAGAAGAGCAAGAAGAAGACAAATTCGGTCTCTGACATCGACGACATATTCGGCAAAGTCGTAAAGAAACAGACGACGACCAAGAGCGGGGGAGATGCCGGCGGTAAAAACAACAAGAAGAGCAAGAAGACAGGAAATAGCGCAAAGGAGAAAGAGGGATACGTGAAAATCCTTCTCCCGGGCCAGAAGAAACCGAAAGGGAAACGGGTGAATAGCAAAGGCGAAGAAGTTCCGGAGTTTACTCCCGTGGACAAACCGAGACGGATGGAAGATGGTTTGCCAGTGTATAAATCATACGACGATTTCACGGACATGAAGCACGGACAACAAAAATTAGATAGTAAAGGGAGAGTTGTAGGACCGAACGGAGAACCGGGAGGGAATTGTCCGTTCGATTGTTGGTGCTGTTTTTAATTTCAAATACACAACTCGCGCGTCGTAGGTCTAATACACACGCGTAAAAGCATAAAAGCATAAAAGCATACTCATACTCATACCCAATACAAAAATCAATTCATCACCTCTTTCATAATATTACTCTTCTTTCTTTTGGTTCTCTTTCCAGACGACGTATAGCGTGCTCGGAACGATAACCATCGCACCTAAAATCGTGTTCATAGAAATAGCCTCTTTAAACAACACCCATCCGACGCCAGCTGATAAAATCAACTCCGTGTATCGAAATGGCGCCAAAGCGCTGGCGTCCACCATGGAAAATGATTTCAACAAACAATACAGAAGTGCATTCGCACCAGCACCTAACGCGGCTAACGCCCCGTACTGTATCATTGTCGGTGCGACCCAATCCATAATCGCGAAGGGCGAAAAGATCAACGTTGTGAACAACGCGGTGTAAAAAATCATCGCCCAAAAAGATTCTTTACCGACAAATACTTTATTCAAAACGTCCAAACTCGAAAACATAGTCGCTGCGGCTAAAATCAAAAGCCAGGAGACGTTAAACGAACCAAACCCGGCGATGCCTCCGGCGGGTTTCAAAACAATGCACACGCCAAAAAATCCAACTACCGTCCCGATCCATCGATTCACGTCCACTTTCTCTTTCAAAACAAACCTGGCCAAGACTAACGTGAATAAAGGAATGGTGAAATTCAACGTCGTCACCACGGCGATCGGCGCAACCGTTAACCCTTTCGCGTACAAAAATATCCCCAACGCCAACAAAGCGCTTCGCGCAAAGTGTAAAGGTAACCTATCCGTTTTGAACGAGTCTTTTCCAGATAAGAGCATCACCGGTAACATCGTCAATGTCGCGAAGAAAAATCTCAAGAAAACAACTTGAGCGACCGATAAAGTTTGTCCAGCGGCTTTCATGATCACATCGTTCGCGACGCCGATGATTTGGTGCATGAAGAACCACGCGATGCCGATTGCGAAACTCCCCGGTGGAGTAGAGACAGCACCCACATCAGCGGCAGCGGATGATGTCACCAGAGAAGACGACGAACGATTCGAATTGCGGTACGCATTTGCCGTTCTGATGTTCGCTGCCGTGTCATTGAAAACAGCCTTTGGAGTAGCAGCAGTAGTATTTCGAGAACGCAAATGCGTTTTGGATAAAGAAAATGCTGACGGTGATTGAATTCCTCGAACCCCACAGTGTGAACGTTCTTGCTTCACGCTCGATGATATTGGCGAGAGAAGAAGACGCGAGGTTAACGAGGAAGAAGTCAATGCGGCAGACATTACGATATTATTGTGTAAGTCTTGCTTTTCTTGTATCTCCGTCTCTCTCCTTTATTTTTTGCCGATTCTCTCTTCGTGTGTTGTTTCTTGTTGGTGTCCGTTTGAGTTGAGCTGAGATTCTAAAAATTTCACGATCCGTGATAATACATTCGTTCATTTCATGTATTGTGGCTATATGCTATCTCTATCTATTCTTACCACTATATTGCAAAACTGTTATCATGAATCCACTTTGTGGCGACAAACTTCGTCCCGCTGACGACTGGACACCCGCCGTGTAAACTACTTCGATCGAATGTGTTGTTCGGATGAACGCTCCAAAACAAGAGCGCATCGCCTTTCCTTGGTTTGACTTTTAATCCAACCTCGCAACTCGTGTAATCGATCCCGTGTAATCGTTTCATTCCACCTTCACCTTCTAACGGAAAAACGGTTTCGCCGCCTTCATCTGGAGTGGTTAAATATAAAAGAAAACTGGCGACGCGCTGGGATTTTTGAGGACCGTATTGCAAAGGATCGAACATGTCGTAATGAGAATCGTATTTTTGCCCGATTTCGTAGCGTAAAACGTTATAGGCTTCCCCGTGAGAAGCTGGAATGTGCGTCGCCCTCGCCATTTTCTCTTCCACTCGTTTCAATGCCCCGCTCTTCTCTTCCTTCGACGCCAAAAACGTCCCCGAACTCGTCCGAATGTTCTTCGTGCTCTCCAACGTCTCGCCTCGTTTCAACGCTAAACCGGATCTGTGCAATCGAGTCTTGGCTGCTTCAACGATTGCATCGCAATCCGCATCGCTCGCGAAATTTCTATACATCACCGACCTAGGAGATGTCGATAAGAGTTGAAACTTGAGCTCGGTCAAATACCCGTCACCGAGTGGACCAACTTTTTCTATCGCGTTCGAATCTTCACTGCTTGAAGCCACTGAATTCTTCGCTTCTTTGACTTTTACTACCGGTTTACCTTCTCCTAGATCCTCCTCGTCGGTTTCATCATCGTATATTTCGATGACTCGCGCGTTTCTCAACGCCCCTGGACTCGGGTCTTCTCCATCCACGTCTTTCTGCGTTTTCATTGTCGCCGTCGTATCACCGTTGCCGTTATGATAATCTAATTTTGCACCCCCCGTTAAAAAACCAATCAGAAAACACACCACCGCAAGTAAAGCGGCTTTAGGAATAGATAAGGATTTGCGGTAGGTCGTGCCATCGCCCATGATGATACCGATGATGATGATGTGTGTGTGTGTGTGCGCGCGCGCGCGCACGCGTATTCCTTTTCGTTATTCGTGTTGCCCCCAAGTAAAAGAGGGAGGAAAGAAAGAGAAAATTTTTTGAAAGTGCTGACGCGAACAAAAAAAAAGATACGAAAAAATAAATAAAACGCAACAAAATCATCGTCGACTTTACTTTACCCAAAACACGCGCGGACACAACGTGCGGTGGGGTGGGGGTTAACGCGCGCAATAAGAGAGAGCGTATTTTTTGACTCGGAGCAACCGCGATGTCATCCACGTCGCTGTCCGCGAATGTGAAGTCCTCTTCCTGTTCTTCTTTAACGAGCAAAATGAAGCAACACCAAAGCTTACGTCGTCCCCGAAACGCGACGACGATGAAAGCTTCGGTGAGAAGAATAACATCAAACCAAATCGTCCCGTCTGGGAAACCGGATCAAAACGGCATCATCCCGTGTTTAGGACCAGGAATGTGCGACTGGCCGGACGCGTGGCAATATTTAGCCAAAACGAAACGAATGCCTACGATTGACGCGAGGAAAGCGATGCAGATGCAAAAAAAAGGAGCTCTCATAATTGACGTGAGGTTTCAACCAGATTTCGAGCAGTGGTCGATCCCGGGGTCAATAAACGTTCCGTACATAGACGGTGGGGCATTAGCGAAACTTCGATTACCAGGCTTTAAGAAGAAAAATGTAAACTTTGTAAACGACATCCGTAAAGTAGCGGACTTGAAACAAGATATCATTTTGGTCGATATCTGGGGCGGGACTTTGTTAAGCGAACCGCCGAAGAACAGAGGGTTGACAGATAACACGAAAGGCGCCGGGTCGTTGCCGGCCGCGTTTGAGATGTATCAAATCGGATACACAAAACTATACCATTTAGCTGGAGGGGTCAATCAATACTACGAGGATGCATATAAATATCCAAGCGAGTTACCGGAACCTGACTCAAAGTGGCCAGGGGATTTGGAATGGTTCGGGTATAGGCAGTTCAACGGCAAAGATCGAGCGAGAGGACAAAGAGATGATTAAAAGAGAGAGAAATACACATGCACGTTTTTCTCAAATAAACACGCACATATATATTGTTATTCTGTAATGCGTTCATCTATTGTGATTGTTAACTATAAAATCGAGAGCTTTTCTCCTTTTTTCTCTCTCTTCTTTCTCTTGTGTCCACGCATTTTTTCATCTCTTTTTCTTCTCCCGAATCTTCATTTTATTTGCGCACGCGCGGATATATATATATACATAGTAGAGGCTGGATATAGCACATCATCCATTGGAAAGACGAACAGCGACATGGAAAACAGCAACACTAACAGCAACGGACAGATGAAACCATCCATTAAGTCCGCGGACATGAAAGAGGTAGGGAACGCGTGCACAAAATTTTGAAAGTCAAACCAACAGACGGAAAAACGAATGGTCGTCTCGTATAAATAACGAGAAGAATGAATGCACGAAAAAAAAACTGAATGAAACCTCTCTCTGTCTATCTCAATCATCACCAACAGGAAGTCATACAAGACGCGGTAGATTGCGCCAAAATTGTACGTGTATTGATTTTTTTTCTTTCGCATTCGAGAGTCCCCGTTCGTTTTCTCTCTTCAAAATCTCTCTTTTACAAAAGTCGTTAAAGGCATCACTTGACTTTTGTGACTTTTCGTCTTACTTTCGAAAATATTCAAGCGCTGACGTTTCTCTCTCTCTCTTTCTCTTTACAAAACAGGCATTAGAAAGATACGAAATAGAAAAAGACATAGCCGCGTACATCAAGAAAGAGTTCGATAAGAAGTACCAACCGACGTGGCACTGTGTTGTTGGGAGAAACTTTGGGTCGTACGTGACGCACGAGACTGGGCACTTTATATATTTTTACATCGGGCACATTGCCATTTTATTGTTTAGGTCTGGTTGAGGAGATACAAAACGAGTGGCACGGAAAGAGAAAGATCGTGCGTGTGTAATAGTACGAGTAGCGACGAGGAGGATGTAGAGGAGGAATAATAAACATATAGCTAATATAAGAATTATAGATATATATATACATACACAACAAGAAAATCTTACAAGACAAACTTTCGTCGGTTTTTCCTCGTCCCATCGGTTTCCGTGCTGCGCACGTACTCAAATTCTCCGTGTTTGGAATCGAAGGTTCCTCTCTGTACGCTCATTAACTTCAAAGTGAATCGAGGCCCTAACTCTTGTAGCCTGGCGATGACGGACGTCGGTCGGTCGTCATTTTCATCCGCGATTTTTTTCTTCTGCGCCTTGGTCAACTTTTTCTTTCGCTCGAATGGTTTCCTCTCCTTCTTTGTTGGCGTTGGCTTTTCGTCGTCTTCATCTTCCTCGTCGTCGTCGTCGTCGTCTGAATCACCATCGTTACTACTGCTGTCGTCCTCAGAATCTTCGTCGCTACTACTCCCGGCTTTGAATTCATCCGAGTCCGAATCCGAAGCTTCGTCGCCGCTAAACTGCACGTCCTCTTCATCCCCATCCTCATCCTCTCCAGATGGAAGCGCTAAGCTCGGTTTACCCTTCCTCTTAATACTCTTCTTTATTTTATTCTTCGAAAAAGACTCTTCGTCTACCTCGGCGGTGGATAAATGCCCCCCGTGTCTTCTCCTCACTCCTTTCTTCTCCTCGAACACGTATCGATGATGTCGGAAAAATATGAAATCTCTCTGATTGTGGAACGTCACCACGCGTCTTCCTTTAAATTCTGGTTTCTGAGGGAACAAACTTGCAAACATTCGTCCGATTCGGTGACCTAACCGAGTGCTAAAATTGTTCAACAACAATTCTGGGTAATGCGACGTCGCTCTGCCGTGGTTTCGAATTTTTTTACTCAAAATCAGATTCGTCAATTTATACATCACGCTCGGTCCTTCCGGCAAGTGCACGTGTAACAACCCGTTCACTCGCGCGCCTTTACTAAACGTTTTATTTTCGTTAAAAATGAGTAAATCGGTAAACTCCCTCGCGGTTGCGTATTTCACCATTTCCTTCACGTGGTAATTTCTTCTCGCGTAATAATACGCGTTCGGGACTACCGTAAACAGATTCTCCAAAAACTTAAACATCGCCCCGCTCGGTTTCCTACTCGTCGTTATTATAATCTTCGGGCTCGAGTTGAACGAAAAATACGACGCAAACTCGTCCTCTTTGTCCTCGTTTTGAATTTCTTCCTCGTCTTCTTTTACGATAAACGTTTCGTCTACCACGCGTTGATTTTCGATCGTTTTCGGGACTTGTCTCGGTGCCGGCGTCTCGCCGTTTTCCAAAGCTCTCAGCTCTTCTTTTTGTCTCAGTTGCCTTCGTTTCTTCTTTTCCAAACTTTTTTCGTGCAACAGTTTCCCGTAGATTTCCGAACGCCTTTGCTTATTTTTTATTTGCGAGGTGAGCTTACCGATGGAGACGTTTTCGGTTTTGTATCTGTCGCCCCGGTGACCCGGATGATGATTTTGGAACGCAGAAAAAAGAAGAAGAGGAAGATGCGTCAGCTCTCACGAACGCGCGAACGTTCTTTCCATCGGGGAGGGAAAAAAGAGAGACGAATGCGAGAGGAAAATGGCGGCGAAAAAAAAAAATGTACGCACTCGTCGCCCTCTCCATCTCGTCGTTTCCGTTTCAACGAGGTGCTCTTCTTCGTTCGGGTGACGCCACCGCCCATGACGAACGAACGACGCTTCTTTTGTTCTTCTTCCTCTTCTCGCTTTTTTTTCCGGGGTGTTGTGTTGGTGGTATTATTCGCGACGAGT
>Ga0115011_10002726_pt1 | contig 12185 bp, 6 predicted proteins | sample TroAtlMetagenome_2_FD_88705 | JGI IMG/M metagenome (GOLD analysis project Ga0115011, IMG submission 88705) | Marine eukaryotic phytoplankton communities from Atlantic Ocean - Tropical Atlantic ANT8 Metagenome | ecosystem: Environmental > Aquatic > Marine > Oceanic | place: Tropical Atlantic... | reverse complement strand
GCAGTATCTATAGAACCATCAACATAGTGTTCTGAATTGATCTGATCGTCTGCAATCTTTGCACCTGTTATAGCATCTGCTGCTATATCAGCTGTAGCTATTGCACCATCAACTATCTTAGCACTTGTAATAATACTATCTTTTAAGTCAGATGCTACTACTGTTTGGTTCTGTTCTTCTTGTGCAGCATATAATATCTGCGTCATGTTGTTGTTAAGGTCTCCTGCCTTAACTGCCGATCCTGCTGTAAAAGTTGCTTTAGCGGTGTCTACATCTGTATCACGAAAAATACGTATAGCGGCAGGACTGGATGGTATATTCCCTGACGTAAATACAACATTACCACCACCTGTTGTAGTGTAGCTAGTAATGTTATAATGTGAACCTGATGTTTTAATGACCCCATCAACGTCTACTTTAATGTCGGCTTCCTTGTAAGAAGGAAATGAAAATGCTTTTGTTGCATTTCCATCACCTGTATAATCTACGAATGTTGTTGCCATTTATTTATACATTGTTAGTAGTGTACTTGATTGTAATTGTTTCTGAAGTTGTTCTTGTTTTTGAAGCCTCTGTTCACGTATAAGTTGTTGTACTATCTCTCTATCAGAAATCTTACGCCAAGCTTTTCTACGGGCTGCTGCAAAATATTTATCAATTACTCTATTATGGTAATAATCTCGTGGACTAAAGTCTCCACGTCTTCCTGATTTTATATCATCATACATCTGTTTTAATGAAGCCTTTATCTTAGGATCTCTAGCTAGTTTAGTAAGTCTAAGTTCAAGATTCTCCATACCAATAGCTTGCTGGAATAAAGATCTTACTTCAGCATTTTTGGTTAGATTAGTGCCATCAGGAGCATAATAAGTGGATAATCTTAAATCATAACCACTATTAAATAATAACTTTCTACCTTCACTCTGTTCTAGGTTTAAAGATACAGGACTAACAGCGTTAAATGCACGAGTTAAAAAGTCCCAATCTTTTATAGGAGAGTTAGGCTTTAACATATCATACTTAACAGGTAATGCTCTTTCACCAGCAATCTGTTCAGTTAATAAGTTTCTATTTCGCATAGACTGTATGACTCCTGAGTTTATTTCACGCATATATGGAGTAAATAGTTTACCTAATTCATTACGTAAACCAGAAAGAGGTACTTGATTATTTAAAAGTCCAGCTCCGATACGTTTCATTTGTCCGGGTCTAGCAGCAAATAAATCAACAAAAGATTGTATTCCAGCTAAATATGATTTACTTGAAACAGCTTGTGCAACTACAAGAGATATTTTACCTAATTGATTCTCAGTCCACTCTTCACCCATAAGTTCACTTGCATCACCTACATCAGCGATTGTAGACATTATGAGGTTGAAAGGTTCCATAGAATCATAACCAACACGTACATCACCAATTTTAATTGTACGTGGTTCCCATTTACCATCTAACCAAACTTGTCTGGTTTGTCTGTCAATAGGTCCATTACCATGTAGATCACCTCTCATCCATGCCTGTGTAGCCATGAATACAACAGCAGATCCCATTGCGAGTCTACCTGTTTGTAATGCTTTAGCGTTAGCTAGTTCTTCTGGTGAGAATATACCATACTTTGCTACGTTACTTAAATCGTTAGGGTTAGCAAATGCTATGTCGTTAAATTCTTTAACTAAGAAGTTAAATCCGGGTGTATATTTACCAGTAAGGTTTAAACCATTAACACCTGTCCTTGCGAACAAGAAGAAAGGTTTAGCCATAGGTGTAGCTGTAAAGACATCATTAAGACCTTTTGCAAAGCCTCCTAACTCTTGTGTAAGTGTAACTTCTTTACGTGCGAACTCTGTAGCTTCATCAATTATATTACCTTGAGCATCAAAGACTTGAGAATAGAAATCATCTTCATAAGCTTTCATTAATTCTGGTGTAATCTCTGGTAATTCAATTCCATTATTCTGCATGTCAAGAACACGACGCATAGCTTTCTCACGCATCTTTGCTCTACCTAAGATATAAGCAAACGAATCGTCAGTAGCCGCCATCATTTTAGTAGAGTAAGTAAAGAGACTAGCATTATTTGCATTACGTGCTAGATTTGCCAATCTAAATGCAGCTACTTCTCCCAGATCAGCTCTACCACTATCTTCTGCCCAACGTCTAAGGATTTCCCAGTTAGCATCACCCTTTGTATATTCAGAGTAACGTGTTTTTATATTAGCTATATCACCCTTCATGTAGGAATTTAATCTACTTCTAAACAAATCAAATGATTCTGGTATTGCATCTACTAAAGCATTTGCTGATGCAAGACTTGAACGTACTGTTGCCGAGTCTCCAGTAAATGGAAATCGTATAATAGCACCTAATGCAGTGTTTAAAGGTCTTAAAAATGTTGCAGTAGATGTACCCATAATTGCCCTAATTGGTGTTTTAGGTCCAGATAGGATACTATGAGTCATTACACCTTCGAGTTCTCTTATAAGAGCACCAGTCTTAGCTGGTCCACCTTCAAATGAGCCACCTTTTAATACTGTTCTCGCCCATCTATCAAAGTCTTCTAGAGTGTTTAGATCTTTCATCATAGAGAACGCTTCAAATAATGCGTTCATTAAATCATCACTAGGATCTTCTTTAGCTATTTTTAACATAGTCATGACTGACTCTCTCATGTCAACCATTTCAGCTGCTACAGCGTCTTCTACAGCTTGTTTTGTTGAACCTTTACCAGCACTTAAAGCTCTAAATGAGTCAGACTTTACGAATCTAGCCTTTTTAGTTTGATACAATGCAGTTAACATAGTATCTACAATCTGTTTAGCTGGTCCGTCAATAGCATCTAAATCGACTAAGTCTGCTATTTCACGTCCAGCGATACCTGTATCACGTAATTGTCTAAGTAAAGTACCAGACACTAAATCAGCAATGACTACATTTTTAGATGTCCATACTTCAATACCATCAATAACATCAGTCTGAGATTCTAGTAAGTCTTTTAAGTATTCATCAGCAGACATATCAGCAGCATTTCTACCTTGAGTTATGCGTTGATGTGCTTCGACAGACTCTTTAAATGTTTGTGCAAGTTTAACTCTATCGCCTTTTGCAGCATCTAATTGTTGAGCAAACTTCTCACTACTAACAAGTCCTTTATATATACGCTCTACTTGAGCGGCATCTGTAGCACCCTCCTGAGCAATACGTTCACGTTCTAATGGTGTTGTAACTGATCCGGCAGAACCTTCTTCAGCTCCCCACTCATTACGTGTACGAGAGAGTTGGTTACGTGCTACTTCTGGGTCCACTTCTGTTATATGTGCACCCTGATGTGGTTGAGATATAGGTGCATTTTTATCTGCTCTAAACTGTGCTTCACCACGTCTTAGCTGTGCTAAACCGTTTGCAACAGTCTGATCTTTTAAACTTTTATTTCTAGCTTTTATAGCTTCTATAGCTGGTTCAGCACCTTTCTTAACGGTCCATAATACACCATCAAAAAATAGTCCTATTCCCATACCCTCTACGATGTTTTTAATTTTCATCATAACAGGGTGGTCAGTATCTTTAGTAGCTAACGGTGTATCAACCCAACCATATCTATCACGCAATGCACCTAAAGCATTTTGACCATCTGATTCTTTAGATACAAGGTCAGTAGCAGCTCCTAATGCAGCACCTCTTACAAAGTTAGCTTTAGTTAGAGCTATTAACCCTGCTGGTAAAGTAACAATTCCTGTGGCTGCAGCTCCTTTTGCTGCTAGTAATGCGGCGGCAGACATAGAGCCAAAATGAACTAAGGCTCTAAGCTGTTTACCCCACCATGTTTTTGTTTCGATAGGATTATCATATCCTCCAAAAGGAGACCAGTTAGGTTTATATTCACCAAACTCCTCCTTTTCTTTTTGCATTTCTCCAGACAAAGCATCAATTGTACGCTCTGGAAATGTAGCGATGGATGATGCTGTATCTTGTAGACCACCAGACAAGATGGATTGACCTTCTTTTAAAAGACCTTCAAATCCTCCAATACCTTCTTCTACGTTCCTAGGGTCTTCTTGAATGGCTGCGTCGGATTCTGCTTGTTGACGTAATGCTTCTTGTTGACGTGCTTCTTCTAAGTTTCGTAGGCGGAAAGCGTCACTTGAAGTCTCATTCAACTGCTCGTCATTTTCTAAATTAAATTGATTTGAGTCCATTTATTTTTTCTTTTTCTTGAAGTTTTGAAAGTAATCGAAGTTATCAGTATAATCAAGTTCATTGCCTAATAATATATTAGGGAGTCCAAATACATCTTTTTCTTTATAAAAGTTACTTGTACCCTGTAATACTCGTCTAATCTCTTCTGAAACTGGTAATCCTTCTTCAATTCTCTTTTGAAAGAATTGCCTAATAGGTATTAATTCAGCATCTTTTTCTTGTCCATCTCCCGGCTGTGCTGTACCTATCTTATAGATTAGTCTTTGTTCATTCTCCTCTAATTGTACTAGCCTGTCTTTCTCGTTAAGATCTTCGGTTAAGAAAGTTTCAAAGAACTCTATAGATTGAGGTGATTTAGGACTGAATATACGCTTCTCTTCTACTTCAGTTAAAATAGCAGCACTTACATCTTTTTGTAAATTCTGAAACTGATTCATAGGTACATCTCTAAGATTTGGAAAGAAGTTAATTACTGTTGCTTGATCTGTTTCGGTAAGCCCTGCTAAGTATCTCCAGTCAAGAGCCTCTGTCTGAGCACCCATAACGGAATTACTTTTATTTGCCTGTGTATACATCAACCCCCAAGCTGCAAAGTCTTGAGTATTCTCATCAAATTCTTGATCTTTGCTTATAATACCAGCATCTACTAATTCAATTAAATCTTTTGCGGACATTCCATATAGACCGAAATTATCTCCTTCGCCTGATTTAGCTTTATCATACGCTTCTTGTACAGTTAGAGTTTGATCACCGGGAGCAAAGAAAGCTCCAACTTTACCACCAAAACCTCTGCCATCATAAGAATCAACAGCACGACCCTGTTTCCTCATTATCAGTAATGCGTTCTTAGCTTCTTTACCGTTAAGCCCACCTTCTTTACCACTCCACAATAATATATTCTTAGTAGATTTTGGTTTGACAAATAAATATGTATTCTCTTCTTCAGTTAAGTTAAACACATCTTCTGGATTCTTTGATAAAAACTTCATTGTATCTTTATCATATACACCTGTCGCTACAAGCCTTTTCATAACGTAACCATGAGGTGATAACCCAGCTGCTTCTGCTAACCTTTTAATGTAAGTTGGAATTTTTTCTGGAAGATAACCACCCTTTGCATAGTCCTCGACATATTCATCTAAATATCGTTTTTCGTAGATAGAGTTAACTTCCTTATTGTCTAACCATTTATTTTTATTAGCCAGCATTGTATTTTCTTCCTTCACTCTATCTGCTGGTAAAAGTGGTCTTAATAGATCTCTTTTTTCAATATACCCACCTGTTGCTAATTTATCAAGTATATCTGGATAAAATTGTTCAACAAGATCTTGTATATTTGCATCTTCATTTAGAGCGGCTGCTTTTTCAACTTTTATCCGTAACTCAGCTTTAGCTTTTTCAATCTGTGAGTTTATTGTGAGTGGTAACTCGAGAACGTCAGGTCTAGATCTTAATGCAGTTTCCCATTCCTGATTATTTATAGCAAAAACGGCTTTGACAGAGACTCCATACTGCCACTCAGTAGTAGTCTGGTCATCTAATATGAATCCGGGTACTGGACCTCCAGTAGGCAAGCCACGTCTGTCTAACTCATTATTCAACATTGTAACAAAATGAAGCTTATTACCTTCAGTTAGTTTACCCGGCTTCTTTATTTTATGATCTCTAACTCGCTGCTCCATAAGTTTTATTACCTTATCATGCGCATCCTTATTAGACGTAGCTAGCTTGCTTTCGTAGTCATCAAAGAAACGCATTACTCCATCTAAACTACTAAAACTAGAATTAGCAAATCCAAAGACTTCCTTCCCTGATCTTCTGTCTAAAAATCTTGCCTCACGCAGAAAATATTCGAGATCCTCGGGTTTTATTTTGTGCATAAGTAATGGATCATTAGTCAGCGTCTCTATAATAAAATCTATAGCCTGTGCTGGATTTCCTATATCAGGATTTCTTGCTATTAATCTTTCAATTAAGCCTCCCTCACCATCTTCAGCATCGAAGACTCCATTATGTTTAACAGTTTTTATTTCCTCTCCAGACTCAGATATAGTTGTTACTTCTCCTTTACTTGAAAATGCTTCAACTATATCTTCTTTATTTTTTCGTGCTAAACTCTTCTGAACAACTTGAGGACGATATGCTGTCCATGTACTAATCTGTTTGTCCTTTTCCTTCATAAGAGAAGGTAATAGTTTTCTATCAACATAATTTTGAACTTGACGAGAGCTTATATCAAAGCCTGCCAACCTCATTTCATAATAGAAATCAGTAAGTATATCTCTAATAGCATTATCAGCTACGAGTTTCGCCTCTGCTTGAGTTGATTGATTTATAAGAAAGTTCTTTTCAGCTATATTATTAAAGACAGAAGTGGATGTATTATCAAACCTAGTTGAAGCGTCACCAAATTTAATCTCTTCACCAGTAGGAAGAACATTCTGATTGAGTAAGTCTGTAGCTATTAATCTTTCTCTAGCGTCACCTTCACGAGTTAGCTTAATCAATGCAGATACTCGTTCTGCTTCCTCCAGCTTCATTATCCGATCTAACTTACCACTTTGTTTATCTAATTCTTCCTTGTTTATATCTTTAAGACCTCTGATCTTTTCTTCAGCGTCACGATTAGCTACACGTATCTTATCAACTTCTGCTGCTTTACCTAAAAGTCCTTCTAATCCAGAAAGATTATCCCAAAAGTTATTAATTCTTAGTTCTTCTATTTTAGCTACAGACTCGAAATGTCTTGAAAGATCTTCTTTATAAGCTTCATTGCCTTCTTCAACAGCTTCTGTAAGGTCAGGTGCACTGTCAGCGTAATTACTGGTCGGTAACTTAGGAATATCATCCCGTGGTGTACCGATGACTGTACTAAATGATGATGTCATACTACCTCCATATCAACGTCAACTTGATTATAGTCTACAGTTAAATAATTATTCTCTATACCTACAGCCATTGGGTTCTTCTTAATAACATCTTGAGCCATAGCTCCACGATAGCGTGTATTACCACCCTTATAATTAAATTCGTATATCTTATAACCGTTAGGTGATGTACCAACCTCTTTAATGTTATCTTTTAATCTACGGTCAGATTTTATCCATGAGAATAAACCTGTAGCGCTAGAACCACCCCAAGCTCCCATACTTGATAAACTGCCTGCTATACTTAAGGCTTGCATACCAATCTGTAAAGCACCACCAAGTCTATTAGTTGGAGGCATCATAACAGGTGCACCATAAGTAGGGGCTACACCTAAGGCTTCTCTAGCTTGAGCATTTGCACCTTGGAATTTGCGTACAGCACCTTGATGCATATATGACATATTTCTTCCAAGTACAGTATCTACTACACCCTCAACTTCTTTTGTTTTCTGTAATAAGGCAAGGTATTTGTTACGTCCGAATTTTCTCGCACGTCCTCCTTCATTTATTGGTTGAGAAGCTAAGAAAGCTTTTGTAGCATCTTCTATTGCAGCTCTACCTTTACCTATTGTTGTCACAGCAGCAGCATAAGCATCACTAATGTCTCTTGAGTAACCTATAACATTAGTATTCTGTGCTTGTTCTAACTGCTCTTCTTTATTATGAAAGCCTATTTTATTAGCAAAGAATATTCGATTCTTCTCACGCCATTCGGCTTTTGCACGAGCTCTTTCGCCCGCATTAGCATCCATGCACACGGCAAAATTCTATAAATTGTACATTATTTGGTCCGTATTCAAACTTACGTAAGAACTTGAAACCTAGAAACTTAAGTAATTTTAAATGTACTTTGTTTCTACTGTCAACTATATTCCAGAGGAGAGGCTCTTTACGGTTATCGACATACCGTTTGGCTTCTCTTGCAAATGTAATCGGGTATCGGTGTATATCATTGGTGCAAAGCATCCATATATCACCATCTTTTCCTACTCCGGCCATGCCAGCAGTCTTGCCGTCAGGCACTGTGAAATACACGTAGGATGGGTTTGAAGATATCAGAGATGGAAGAAGGGTAGGATCTACTCCATGGCCTTCTTGTACCTCTCTGAGATCGTCTGGACGGAGGTTAGAGGCTACTTCTGTAGCAGCCTCAAGTGTTAGTGGGTGAATGTAATTAGGCACGTTTGTAGTATTTGGGTGTATAGTTACCTTCCCAAGATACAGAACGTAATGTAGCTGGGGCGGGATGTGATGATTTTAATGTTATATCTAAATTAGTATTCTTTTCGTAAACTGGAACTGTCTTTATGTACTCTTCAAGATATGGTGCATCAGACACTTTGTATTCATCAAGTTCTGTAGACTCATATACTTCTGTATAATCTGGTTTACCAGTACGTTCTATTGTAGTCTCATAAAGACCTATCTTACCAAAGTGAAACTTGATTCTATGTAAAACTAATGAAGCAGTTATGTCTGATCGGGTTGCATTACCTTCTTGTCTAGTAATATAGAAAGTAGGAAGCTTAACCTCATATGGATAAATATATCCTATAGTCAGAGTAACACCTGACCAATCGCCGGGTACTGTAAAGCTAGTTGTGCTTGTACTTGTGGGTTTGGCATATCTACCAATCCGTGCAGCGTTAGTATCTGTATCTATTAACACTAAGTCATAGTTAGGTGTAGTTACACTAGGCAACCAACTAACACTACTAAAAGTTGTAAGATTTGTTGATGCACTAAAACTGCCACCACTTATAGTAGTATGATTATCTACATGTAGTAGAAATTCAGTATCATCTTGTGTTATACTAGGATCTGATGAAGTCTGTATAATTTTAACACACTGTAAAAATTTATCACTATCTAAAAAGTAATACTCGTCATTAATCATGAAGTGATATAATAACGGATTATTTAACTTCCATGTAAACCATGCAGCCTGTTTTCTTTCCTCGGATACTTGGAAATACCTATAGCCATAAACCATATCAGAGCCAGTCTTACCCATCAATACCATAGAGTTATCTCTTGAGTTAGTTAATAAGTCAATATCTTTAGGTAACAATGTAGGAACAACCTTGCTTACTTCGACAACACTTGGTTCACCTTCTCTCTGAGTATTCGCCATTTCATTAAATCGACTATACTTACCAGAGTTATCTAGGTAGGCTAATGTCGTTCCTAGAGATATCGGGGGTATTGTTTCGTTGTAATTATAAGTTGCTACACTACGTAATTTAGCTGTATCAGGGTTAAGAACTGTATCGTCAGATGCTAATAAGAACTGTTGGTTTGTACTGAATACTACCAGACCAGTATTTATTTCTATACCATCAAATAATTCGGATGGGAAAATAGAAGAAGCAGATATATCTATAGGATCAGCTGCGCCTACAGTAAGAGCTGATTCAGCAAAGAAATTAGGGACTCCAAAAGTTCCCGGTCGAGATGTTATTACATTTTCTCCTGATAGTACAGCTAATCTGTTACGGAAGAATAATACTTTATTTATACGTCCACCTACAAAACTTGGCATTGGGTTAGTTGTATCATCACCTACACTTCTATCTGAATAAGTAAACTGTTTAACAGTAAACTGAGTAGAAGAAGTACGTTGTATAACTAAAGGCATATTAACTAGAGTTTTAGCAATACCCGGCCTAGCACACTCTGTCCATGAGCCAGTACCGTCTTTGTTATTTTCTCCAATAAATTGTAAGTAATAGTCATCTTCTTCTGCTATTCTAGCATTAGCTATTTTAACTATATAACCATGTTTACATTGGCTAGGTAAATTCTGTACATCATTTGTAGATTTCTGAACACACCTCATTAAATCCTCTTCACATATTTCTATACTAAATGAAGTACTACTTGAAAAATATACACCCGGTCCTATAACTTTTGCACTAATACCACTAGGTAAGTTAGCTGTAATACCACCAAGAATAGTATCAGCAGTAACAGCTGTATCAGCATCAAAAGGTGTAGGAGATGGTCGTATCATACCGTCGCCGTTAGAAGATACAGTAGCGTTAATCTGAGTACTTTCAATTTCAGTTACAGTAATCTCAACATAAGCTTGACTACCACTGCTAGAGGTTACGTTATGTGCTTCATCAGCATGCTCTGGATTAACTCGTACAACATCGCCGACATCCCAACCTTCTCCACCATGTAATAAAGTACATTCTATATTATAACTACATCTATAAGCTTGTCCGCCGGGACTAACATCACTAGCATTAGTAGTATTATAATTAGGGCTGATACCTTGTTGACCTAAAGCTGTAATACGGAAAGTTAAATTATCTTTACCAGTTGTAAGTGTAGTACCACTACTATTTTTCACATGTACTATATTACTCGTACCACTGTAACTACTAGCAGCTGTAGCAGCATATACTTCTGTACCTATACCGGGACATGTACCTGTACCGTCACCTTCATCAAAATTATGACCTGTAATTTTTATCTTAGTAGCTCTCTTAACAGTGGTAACAGTGTAACCATTATTAATATTAAGTCCATATTGTCTACCATTCTCTGTACGTAATAATTCTACATATGCAAAATGATCGTCAACGTAAGAATCTGTTAAAGGTTTAATTGTAACATTACCCGATGTAGAAGCACTAGCCGCAGCAGTTAAAGTAAACGTGTTGCTATCAGCAACTGTCTGAACTAAGAAGTTTCCATCCACAGCACTTCCACTTGTGTAATCCATATTTACACTATTACCAACTGATAAGTTATGCTGATTACAAGTTATGGTTACTGTAGTACCTGATTGAGAATATGTTCCAGAGTGTGTGTTTTTAATTAAAGTATTAGCATTAGTAGTATCACGATTAGTAAGAAATGTTGTATCGTTAATCGTAAGTGTCTGTATATTTTCTGGTGTACTTGTAGTTAAATAATTGGTTATAGCTGTTTGCCCACCAGTTCCGTAAACAGTGGTCATTGCTACACCGTCGCTGCAACGCCATACACGTATTTGTCCGTCAGCTGCTATCTGTCCTATGTATGATCCTTCTGTCTCATCACGAAAATAATGAAACCACGAACCACCACTCTGTACATTAGCTAAGGGAGTTGTGCCTATTCTTTTAGCACCCGGTCTTTTAAATAGACCTTTGGTTATGTCTGGTATTGCGTTAGTTACCTCTTGTACTTGGCCGGGAAACTTTAACTGGTCAGGCTGTTCTGACATTCCTAGTGAGTATTGAGGGATGGTTTGTGTAATTGAAGGCATTATCTTCTAAGGTTTCTCCAAGGTTGATAAGTTTGATATGCGGTATCATCTTCAAATCCAAACATACTATGATCTCCTTGATTACATTCATACTCCATAAGAGCTGATCTAGCAAGTGCTTCTTGCTGTTGTAATAATCTGACAAGTTCTGGATTAGATACCAGTTGTGTAGCAGCCATTCTGGTTGCTCTATATACTACATATCGTCTGAATATAATAGGTAAATCTTCAAAGTTGTGTAATTTAACAACGTCAAGATCAATACTATCTACATCTTCAAATAAATTAGTATGGTCTATTTTATCATATAAAAACCCGTTACGACGTACAAAGTCATAAGTTCTACGAGACTGATTATCATGATGATCTAAAGATAGTACATCGTTACCTATCTCGATCTTATGAGTAGTGGAATCAGGGGTATATTTTACATGTTTTTCTGTATTAAAATGCCACCCCTCTGCTTGCGTGTCTACGTTAGCATCACGGAGTAGATTATATATTAATGATATTTCTGGGTTATCAAAGTTAAGAGTGGTTAAGGGTGATTGTCCAATAGCCCCCAGTATATTATTTACTGCGGACAGTTCGGTGTCGATGTCAATAGTTGTGGAAGCCATGAAAAAAAAGGGGAGCCGAAGCTCCCGTATAAAAAATAAAAATTAACCAAATGCTGTTGGTGCAGTTCCTGTACCAGCGTACAGTTCTACAGCAGCAGCTGGGTTTAAGTAGTCTGCTCCCATAGCAAGTCTTCCGAGGATTACATCACCTTGGTAAACCACTGAGATGTCTCCACTTGTTACTTG
>Ga0115011_10002722_pt1 | contig 12209 bp, 14 predicted proteins | sample TroAtlMetagenome_2_FD_88705 | JGI IMG/M metagenome (GOLD analysis project Ga0115011, IMG submission 88705) | Marine eukaryotic phytoplankton communities from Atlantic Ocean - Tropical Atlantic ANT8 Metagenome | ecosystem: Environmental > Aquatic > Marine > Oceanic | place: Tropical Atlantic... | reverse complement strand
GCTCCAAGTGGAATGGTTTTTTATGATTCAGAAAAAATTTCTAGTTTTAATGGAAAATTTTTGGTAGGAACTCTTCGTGGTGAACATTTGATGGTTGTTGATATTGGTGATGATGGTTCTTTAATTAGTACAGAAAAATTTTTTGAGGGGGAATTTGGTAGAATCCGAACTGCCCAAATTGACCCTGATGGAAATCTGTATCTTCTTACTGCAAATGGCAATAATGATAAGATAATACGTATTTCTGAAACTCCATTAGGAGACGTAACAAAATTTACCTCAAAAGAATCTGGTAATGATTTAACAACTTTGTATGTTGTAATTGGTGTTGTCAGTATTGGAATAATTTTGGGTTTTGTTGTTTTCAAGCGTAAATTTTGATTTCAACAAAAAATCATGCTTTTTATCTGATCACTATTTAATTTAGATTGGAGGTAATGGAAAATGAAACCAACTTTGCTTAAAACATGTTTCTTTAGTGGGTCTATTCTAAATACTACTATTTTCCACAATAATCAATGAAATTAATTATTGGAATTACTGGTAGTACTGGTGTAATTTATGGAATTAGAATGCTTGAAGTATTAAAAAAATTAAACATTGAAACACATTTGGTAATGTCTGAATGGGGAGAAAAATGTATCACTATGGAAACTGAACATACTCCAGATTATGTTAAATCTTTAGCAACTTCTGTTTCAGATGAAAAAAATATGGCTGCAAGTGTCTCAAGTGGAACTCATAGAATTAACGGTATGATTGTTGCACCATGTAGCATGAAAACACTTTCTGCAATTGCAAATGGATATGATGATACTTTAGTTGCAAGAGCTGCAGGTGTCACAATTAAAGAATCAAGAAAACTGATTTTGATGGTAAGAGAAACTCCATTATCTGCAATTCATTTGGAAAATATGCTGAAATTATCTAGATTGGACGTAATAATTTTGCCACCTGTTACTGAATTCTATACTAAACCAAAAACCATTGATGATATTGTAAATCATGGTGTAGGAAAATGTCTTGATCAATTTGATATTGATCATGATTTATACCCTCGATGGGGTAGCTTCTAAAATACTATTGACCAAATTTTCTTTAGAAAAAATTATCCATGCCAAACGAAAAGATGTATTTTCTATATTTTCTAATTTTGAACAACATGAACAATTGATTCCTCAATTTTTTCCGTCAATTCGTATTCGTTCTGTACGTGGAGAAACTGCGGTTGTTGAAGAGCATTTCAAACTAGGTGAAATTGAATTTCTTTTAATGTCTAAACATGTTTCAAAACCCTTTGTTTTACATGAAGTTTTTGTAATTGGCGGGAAATCTAAAGGCAGTTACATCCGACAAGAATTCATTGAAATTCCAGATGGAACCAAAATTCTGATTGATGTGGATTTGAAATTAATGGGGATGATGAAAGTTCCAAAACTATTGGACAGATCTAAATTAATTGAAAATTATTCTAAATTATTGGATGAATTAACTACTTTGTGCGAAAAATCAGTCTGATTTTACTTCTTTGTCTTTAGGAGATTCGTCAATTTTACCCTTGAAATCCTTTAATTCTTTATCTCCTTCAATTTTTCCTTTCTCAAATTCTCCCTTTGCCTTTCCAAATGTTTTGGCCAGTTCAGGAATTTTTTTAGCACCAAAAATTAGTACGCCTATTACAACAACTAAAACAATGATTTCGGTACTTCCAAGCATTATGTCTCTACTTCTCAGATTTCAGATTTAAGTGTTCAACTTTTCTCTTTGTTTACGCTCAATGAATAACATGCCTGCAAAATACAATCCAATCATTGGGCCTGCAACAAACATCATCGTTACTCCTGTTCCATCTGGAGTAATGATTGCACCAAAAATTATGATAATGACAATTGCATATCTTGCATTTTTTCTCCAAAAGTCTTTTCCAACCATCTCTGACATGGATATTGCATACATGATTAGTGGAAGTTGAAAAGAAAATCCAAATGCTAATAAAAATTGTAATACAAAAGTTACAAATTCCATCACGTTTAGGAAAGTAACTAGTCCTGCTGAATCTCCATATCGATAAAGAAATTCTAAGATGTATGGAATTACAAAATTATATGAAAATACACATCCTGCAATAAACAATCCTAACGCAGGCAGTGAAATATTTCTGCTAACATTAATTTCATTTTCTTTTAAGGCTGGTTTGATAAATCCTACAAATTCTTTTATTATTACGGGCATTCCTATTACCATTCCCACTAATGCTGAAACATACATCTGAGCAAAGAAAGCTTGTCCTGGTGCAGTTTGAATAAGTTGTACATCTGAAGGAACTAGATTTTCTCTCATGTGATTTGTGATTTGAGCTGCAATGTTGTTTTGAGGATCTGGTGATGGGTAGTATAATGTAACTTCTCCAATGTTAATTGGTTCTGCATGAAATGTCAAAACCACAACTGTGATTATTCCAATTACTAAAACTACTCTAAGTAATCTTTTTCTTAATTCCTCTAGATGTGCATTAATGCTTTCTAAATTTGACATCTAATCTGATTTTGTGCAATGATGTATGAAAATGTATATTTTTTAAAAATCTACTATTTTGGAATTGGTAAAAGTTTTGCTTCAGGCATGCCTGATTCCTTTAATGCTTCTGGTGAAATATCTTCAAATTCTAAAGAAATAATTGCTTTTGTATTGAATTTTGTTTCCATATCTTTTGCCAGGGCTCCAATATCTTTACTGGAGAAAATTTCATTTGAATCTTTCAAAAATATTCTATCTCCTTTTTCCATTTCTTTTCCGTTAAATTTTCCTTGTAAAAATTTGGTAATTTCTGGAAGTTCTTTTCTATCTATGTTGTTGTGGAAATAACAAATCCCTTTAACTGATTCATAGTCATAAGCTGTGCCATTTCTGTACATAAAAACACCAATAAAATGTGCTTCATCTTCAGGTTCTCTGACACATTTGATTTCCCAATTTAGTAATTTAGTTTCATCATAATTGAAATCATTCATTTCTTCTGAGGTAATTTTCCAATATCTCATTCTGTCTTTTCTTGCCATATGTAATATGTTCAAATATTCTGGTATAACTATCTAACCCTACTTGACATCTAGAAATCTAAATTACTAGCCTGATGAAATTATTTGTAATGAGTATACGAAAATCCATTCGTGAACAATATTTGAAATTTTTAGATAGAGAACCTACGCTAGATGATTTAGATTTTTATTTTAATGAAATACAAAATAATAAAATAAATTTAGAACAATTAGCATTAGTTCTTAAAAATTCTGATGAATCAATAAAAATACAAAAAAAACCAAATTTTCAAAATGAATCCATAAAAATTGATACTTACAACGATGTTAGAATTAAAGGAAAAACAATTTCTTCAGGATATCGGGAATCTGAAGAACGTTATCAAGAAATTTTAAATTTTTGTAAAAAATTTAATCGCCCAATATCTGTTTTAGATTTAGGTGCAGCTGAAGGTTATTTCACATTTAGATTATCTGAAGACTTTTCTGGAGTTTTTGTTGCTGTGGAGAGTGATTCTAAACGAAATCTGTTGGATTCTTGTAAAAAAAACAATAATCGAAATATTCTCCTTTTGGAAAAACAGATGAATTTGAAACATCTAAAAAATTTGAAAGAAGTTCAGCATTTTGATATTATATTGGCTTTGAATGTGGTACATCACTTTGATGAACCTTTTCAAGATGTTCTTGAAACTATAGTTTCTATGTGTTCATTTTGTTTCTTTGAGCATCCCAACTCATTAGAAAACTCTGCAACAAAGAATTCTCATCGATTAAAAACTGAAAAACTGAATTTAAAAAAATTTGAGCCCCAACTGTTAAACAAAAATGAATCTGGTTTGGGTGATTCAACAAATAAAAAACTTGAAAGAAAAATGTGGTTGTTAAAAAATACCAAATCAAAAACAATTGATCGTCCGTGGCGTGGAACTCAAAAATACAGTGATGAATTTGGTCCTGATACTCAAATTGATATTAAATCAACTTTTGATGAAATTGTCATTGATTACGGTTCAAGAAATGAGAAACGAACTTGGATTCAAGGTATTGATTTGAGAACATTTTTAGAAAATGATGGAGTTTATCCAACAAATGATCAAATTCTTACTTTGATTGATGATATGAAAATTGACAATGCTCGAGATTTAGGTCCTCATAATTTAATTTTAAATGGACATGAATTGTTTCCTATTGATCAGAACGATAAATTCGATGATGTAAACACAAAAGAAAAACTAAAATCATTTTTAGAACAAAGTGGATTGTTGTAATTTTTAAAATTATTCGGAAGATAGATTAATCAGTATTTTGTTAGTTGAATATATGACAAATTATCAAGTACATGTAACAATTGAAAATAAGCCTGGAATCAGTGATCCTGAAGGTAAAACAATCTTAAATGATTTGGTTTTGAAAGGTACTCACAAAAATGTATCCCAAATTAAAACTGCAAAAATGTTAAAATTCTCAATTGATGAAACCGATAAAGAAACTGCCCAATCAAAAATTAAGGAAATTTGCGATGAATTACGAATTTACAATCCTATGGTCAGTGTAGTAAAAATTGATGTATTTGATGTTTAATCTGATTCAATATTTTCTATAGTGGCATTTATCAAAATTTTACTTCGTAAAAATTCTGTTAAATCTGTTTGAGTAATTACTCCTGCTAGATCATCATTGTCTAAAACAACTAAACGTCTAATGTTGTTGTTTAACATTTTTTGAACAGCAGATTCAATTGATGCATTAGGTTCAACCCATTTGAATTTTTTTGACATTATTGTTTCTAATGGGGTTGTCTGTGACTCATTGTTATCTGCAACAATTTTTCGTACGATATCTCTTTCAGAAACTATTCCTACTGGTTTTCCCTCGTTCACGACTACTAGAAAACTGATCTCTTTTTCTTTGAGAATTACTGCTGCATCTTGTGCTTTTTTCGTATTTTCAATTGTAATTACATTTTTTTGCATTATGTCTCTAACTTTTGCCATAGCGATCCCCCAAATTATTCACTTAAAAATTGTATCAGGCTGGGCTCAAATTAAATAACTCTGAAACTAAAAACTATTGTGAATGTTGGAGTTGTAGTTTTTCCAGGAAGTAATTGCGATCGAGACATGTATCATGTATTATCTGACGTTTTTAATCTCAATGCTCAATATTGCTGGCATGACAAACCTCTTCCTGAAAATCTTGACGCTGTTGTTTTGCCAGGCGGATTCTCTTATGGTGATAGACTACGAGCAGGTGTAATTGCTGCAAATAGCCCAATCATTCAAGATGTAAAAAAAATTGCGGAAAAAGGACTTCCAATATTGGGTGTTTGTAATGGATTTCAAATTCTTGTAGAATCTGGATTATTACCAGGTGTCTTGCTGAAAAATGATTCTCTGAATTTTATGTGTGAATGGACAAATTTGATTGTTGAAAATAATAAAACACCCTTTACAAATCAATTTGAATTAAATCAAAAGATACCTATTCCTATTGCAAATGGTGAAGGACGTTATTATGTTGATGATGATACATTGAAAACACTTGAAGAAAAAAACCAAATTGTTTTCAAATATGATCAAGTTGTAAATGGTTCCTTAAATCAAATTGCAGGTGTCTGTAATGAAGATGGAAATGTTGTTGGCATGATGCCTCATCCTGAAAGAGCTGTAGAATCTGAAATTAATCCTCAAGATAACAAACCCTCATCATTAATTTTTGAATCATTATTGAAAAAGGTAGGAATTGAAAATTGAGTTTAGAATCACATGAATTAGAAGAACTAAAAACCAAGATTGGTCGCGACCCTACTTCAACTGAATTACAAATTGTTGCAGCAGAATGGTCTGAACACTGTTCTTACAAATCTTCTAAAAAACATCTCAAAATGTTACCAATGGATGGTCCATTAGTGATTAATGAAAAAGGATATGACTCTGGAGTTTTAGATGTGGGTGATGGATATGTGGTAACAGCTCACATTGAAAGCCATAATCACCCTTCTGCTGTTGAGCCTTATGGTGGTGCCGCAACTGGTGTGGGAGGAGTAATTCGAGATATTTTATCTGCTGGTACTCGTCCTATTGCACTTCTTGATGGATTACGTTTTGGAAATATTGAAAATGATAAACATGCAAAATGGCTTTTTAAAAATGCAGTAACTGGAATAGCGGATTACGGAAATTGTTTAGGTATTCCAACTGTTGGTGGTGAAGTTGAATTTGATGAATGCTACAAAAATTATGCAATGGTTGATGTTGCTGCAATTGGATTTGGTAAAAAAGAAAATTTGATTAAAAACCATGCAAAAAAAGGTGACGTCGTGGTTCTCTTAGGTGGTGCTACTGGAAGAGATGGTATTGGTGGTTCTCAATTTGCATCTGATTCATTAGAAACTGAAGACCGTTCAGCTGTTCAGATTCCTGATCCTTTTATTGAAAAATTAATCATTGAAGCAATTTTGGAAGCACGTAATGAACAACTTATTCATGCAATGAAGGATCTTGGCGGTGGTGGATTATCTTGCGCAGTATCTGAAACTGCTGATGCATTAGATATTGGAATTGAAATGGATGTAGAAAAAGTACATACCCGTGAATCTGACATGCATTCAGATGAAATAATGATTTCTGAATCTCAAGAAAGAATGTTGATTGTTACTGATAATGAAAAATTAATTAAATTACAAAAAATTTGTGAGAAATTTAGAATCGAATGTTCTGTAATTGGACACGTAACATTTGACAATAAAATGCATGTAAAAAAAGGTGAAACTTCAATTGCAAATATTTCTACAGATATTGTTGCAAATGCAACTTTACTTGATTTACCTTCAAGAAAACCTGCTTATCTTGAAAATCTTGAGACAGCAAAATCTTTCCCACAACTATCTGATTATTCTGAAACCTTGATGAAATTACTTGGGTCTCCAAATATTGCAAGTAAGATTTGGGTTTATGGTCAATATGATCATGAAGTGGGAATTAGAACTGTTACAAAACCTGGTCATGATGCATCTGTTTTGAGGCTAGATAATGGAAAATCTCTTTCAATTAAGATTGACGGTAATCCAAAACAATGTTACATTAATCCTCGAGAAGGTGCAATTGGTTGTTTTGAAGAAGCATGTAGAAATGTTGTTTGTACTGGAGCAAAACCAATTGGGATGTTAGATCACCTTCAATTTGGAAATCCAAATGATCCTGAAATCTTTTGGACATTTTTAGAATCACTTAAGGGATTGACAGATTTTGCAAAGGACTTTGAAATTCCTTGTGTTGGTGGAAAAGTAAGTTTGTACAACGAAACTTCTGATGGTCCTATCAAACCCACTCCTGTGATTGGTGTTATTGGTTTGATAGATAAAAAACCCTTAAAAATTCAAAAAATCAATTCTGGAGACTCTGTAATTATCATTGGAAATACTAAAGATGAATTGGGCGGTTCTGAATATTCTGAATATGTTCATAAATTTGTTGGAGGTAAATGTCCTGCAGTTGATTTTGAAGAATCAAAGAAAAACATGAATTCTGTTTTAGATGTAATTGAAAATGATTTGATCAAATCTGCTCATGATTGCTCTAAAGGTGGACTGGCAATTGCCTTGTCTGAACTTTGCATGACAAATCAAATTGGTTGTAATGTTTCTTTAGAAAAAATTCCTGGAGAGAAATTAGATTCTGATAAAATTTTATTCTCAGAAAGTCATTCTAGATACATTCTAACTTTTGAAAACAAAAATCTACAAAAATTAGAGGAAGTTCTCAAAAAACATAATGTCTCTTATTCAGTAATTGGTGAATTTGTTGGAGATTCAATTCAATTTACTATGGATTCTAAACCTGTCATTGATCTAAGCGTTGATAAAGCACAAAAGACTTGGTTTAATTCGTTAAGGGAGATGGTATTGCGTGCCTAAAGTCAAAGAAAATTGTGGAGTAGTTGGAATTTACAGTCTAACTGGTAAGAATGTCGTTCCTATGGTCTTTGATGCATTACGTGCTTTACAACACAGAGGACAAGAGGCATGGGGATTTGCAGTACCTAACAAACCACCATTCAAAAAAGTTGGATTAGTTTCACACTCCTCATCAGAATTTAAAAAAATAGCCCAAGAATATGCATCCCCTTGTGTGATTGGTCATGTGAGATACTCTACAATGGGTACAAGTACTTTGGCAAATGCACAACCACTCAAAGTAAAAGATCTTTGTGTTGCACATAATGGAACAATTGCAAATGCACAAGAACTATCTAATTTAGTTGGAGGATGTTCTTTTACCCCTCAAAGTGCAAGTGATACTTTGGTTGCTGCAGAAAGATTAGTTTCATTAATTTCTGAAAACGGTGAAATGGGAAAAGCACTTTCAATATTAAAAAATGAAATGGTTGGTTCGTATTGTTTTACTTTTATCTCTGATGATAATTCTGTTTATGCTGCAAGAGATCCTAAAGGTTTTCGTCCAATGGTTTTAGGACATAAGGAATCTGATGACACCTACATTGTTACTTCTGAATCTGCAGCTGTAACTGCAGTTGCTGCAAAATTACAACGTGATGTAGTACCTGGTGAATTAATTAAATTAAGTAAAAATGGTTTGGAAACTGAAAAATTTTCTGATGATAAATCTCGTGCACATTGTTCATTTGAATTTACTTACTTTGCACATCCATCAAGTATGATGGAAGGACATAACATCTACATTTCTAGAAAAAACATTGGACGATTTATGGCAAAAAAATTCCCAATTAAAGATGCAGATTTGGTTATTCCAGTTCCAGATTCTGCAAGACCTGCAGCCTTGGGTTACGCACAAGAATTGGGTGTATCTTTTGATGAAGGTCTTCTAAAAGATCGATACAGCAAGAAAGGACCACTAAGAAGTTTCATTGAGCCTCATCAAAGTGACAGAGTAGAAATTAACAGATGGATTATTCCAATTAGTGAAATTATTCGAGATAAACATGTTGTAGTAATTGATGATAGTTTGGTTAGAGGAACAAGTTCTAAAGCTATAATCAAAGCACTTCGAAGAGCAGGTGCCAAAAAAATTAGCATGCTAATTACATATCCTCAAATTAACTATCCTTGTTATGCTGGAATTGATTTTCCTTCTCAAGAGGAACTTGCAACTTTTACTGATGGCAAAGAAATGACCACTGAAGAAATAACTGAAATGGTACGAAAAAGTATTGGTGTTGACTTTTTGGGATACAACGATGCTGAGAATTTAGCTGATGCAGTTGGAATGCCAAAGGATTCCATGTGCTTTACTTGTTCATCTGGAAATTATGATTCACTTGGAATAAAACCAGACTTTACAAAACGTGAGCAAGTCAAGGCAAAAATTTAGATAATTTTTCTTGAAATTATTTCACAATCATAAGATTTGGTTAAATATGGTATTTTTTTAATGATATTATGAAAGCAATTTGGAACAATGTGGTAATCGCTGAAAGTGATGATACTGAAATTGTTGAAGGAAATCATTATTTTCCATTTGATTCAATCAAATCAGAATACTTTTCAAAAACTGAACTAACTACTGTATGTGGTTGGAAAGGAACCGCCAACTATTATTCTGTAACAGTAGATGGTAAAACCAACAAGGATTGTGCATGGTACTATGCAGAACCTAATGATGCTGCTAAAAAGATCAAGGGTATGGTTGCATTTTGGAATGGTGTCCAAGTTCAATAACACAACTTCTACAGTATTTTTAATGGTGTAATTTGAATTCATATTCAATAATTCTGATTATTGGAATTTCTGTAATTGGAGTAATGGCTATAATTTTTGGAAATGATATTGCAAAACTATCAATTTCCACAGAAAAATATTCTCTATATGTTGACCCACTTCTTGACAAACAAAGTCTCTTTGTTATGGGTAGGGTGACTTTACAAAATACAGGCTCAGAAACTATTACAAATATTCACATAAATTTTGGTGATGGGGATATTCTTGATATTTCATCATTAGAACCTGGCAAAAAGATCATTGTTTCTCCCCCTCCTGACAATTCAATGCAATTTGTAATGATAAGTGCAGATAATGAAGTATTTGTGAACAAAGCTTATCGTGAAATGCCTAAAATGGTTGGTATGATGGGTTCTTAGTCATCATAGCAGTTAAATCCTATTAGTCAAAATTTGAATTGTTTGAATTTTTTAACTTCTGGTAAAGTAAAGGATCTATATGATGTAGATGAAAATACATTACTTTTCAAATTCTCTAATCGTGTTTCCGCATATGATGTAAAATTCAAACAAGATATTCCAAAAAAAGGAGAAGTTTTGTGTCGATTTGCAGAATTTTGGTTTGACAAATTGAATGTTAAGAATCACTTTGTAAAACGAGAATCTGAAACAGAAATTTCTGTAAAAAAAATGAAAATGATTCCAATGGAATGTGTAGTTCGAGGTTATTTTTATGGTAGTTTGATTGGTCGATGGAAAAATGGAGATGTAAAATTACCTGAAGATACTGACACTCAAATGGCTGCAAAACTAACTGAGCCTTTTTTTGATCCAACTACAAAGTCTGAACATGATATTCCTGTTGACAAAATAAAAGCATTAGAAATGAAATTGGTTTCAGAAGAACAATACTCTTGGTTAGAAAAAACATCTATTGATATCTATAATCAAATGTCTGCTATTGCTGATAATGCTGGTTTTATTTTGGCAGATTTAAAATTGGAATTTGGAATTTTGGGTGATGAAATTGTTTTAGGTGATTCTATTGGACCTGATGAGTATCGATTATGGCCAAAAGACTCGTATGAAATTGGAAAAATTCAAGAATCCTACGATAAACAAATTTTGCGTGATTGGTTAACTGCAAATGGCTATCAAAAACAATTTGAAGACGATAGAAAAAACGGCAAAGAACCGGTTGCTCCAGAAATTCCTTCTGAAATAATTCAAACAATTACTCAACGATATGTAATTGCATATGAAAAATTAACTGGGTTATCTCTCTAGTTGATTTCTCTATCAGATATTGACCTCTAGTTAACTTTCAACTCGAATATTGATTTTCATATTATCCTGATCATATCCCTATATGGCCTATTTGATGACATATGTTTTCAAAATTGCCTTTTTTGACATTTTTTCTACCGCTCCAATAATTCTTATGATGCTACAAATATTTGATAATTGCTACAATAATTCTCGTAGTGCTATAATATTATTTGATTGCATTACAATATTTTTTGTAGTGTAAATCATATTTTTGAAATTGGTACTAAGTTTATTAAAGTAAACAAAAATTGATGCGATTAGACAAAAAAATATGATACAAGGATCTTTTAGATCAGATTGAAATCAAGTCTTGTATGTCTACATTATTAGAAAAAGAGATTAAAGTAAATCGTATTGTTACTACGAGCACTGATGATGCACGTGCAATTGAAGACCCTGCACGAGCCAAAATAGTAGAAATTCTATATCGACAAACTATGTCTGCTGATCAAATATCTGTTGCACTAAAAAAACACGGATTCAAAAAAGCATTAACTACAGTTAGACATCATTTGGAGATTTTGAAAAATTCTGGATTGATTGAAATTGCAAGAATTGAGGAATCTAGAGGCGCTATCACCAAATTTTATAGCACTTCTACAAAACTATTGGATTTCCAAACTCCTGAAAACTTTGATTCGACATATTCAAAAATCATTGATAACACATCTGAAAAGATTGAAAAAATCCTCAAATCTCTTGGACCTAAAACTAGTAAATCTAAGGGTAAGAAATCTACTGAATATTCACAATATTTGGTAATGGAAATCATGAATAGAGCAATGACTAACGTGCTTGAAAAATCCAATAAAAAATAATCAACATTATTTTTTATTTTGCGATCTATTCATTCTCTCATTATAAAATCAAAATGCCAGGAATTTTGAGAAAAATAACGTAAAGTTGCTATATCCAAACTTTATTTTATGGATGTTACAAAAAATAGAAAAATGACTGATGGAAAAGTTGTAAAATTATTTTCAGAAAAAAATCTTGTTTTTATTGCAACTATAATGAAAGACGGTTCTCCACAACTTTCTCCTGTTTGGGCAAATTATGAGGATGGGTTTATCTTAGTAAATACTGCAGAAGGCAGGATAAAACACAAAAATATTTTACGTGATCCTCGTGTTGCAGTTTCTG
>Ga0115011_10002721_pt1 | contig 12210 bp, 8 predicted proteins | sample TroAtlMetagenome_2_FD_88705 | JGI IMG/M metagenome (GOLD analysis project Ga0115011, IMG submission 88705) | Marine eukaryotic phytoplankton communities from Atlantic Ocean - Tropical Atlantic ANT8 Metagenome | ecosystem: Environmental > Aquatic > Marine > Oceanic | place: Tropical Atlantic... | reverse complement strand
CTCCTCGCTGGAAAAGTATTCGTTGTAGCGGGATATGGTCATTGCGGCAGAGGATTAGCGATTAGGGCACGTGGATTGGGAGCGAATGTTGTAGTTACTGAAATAGATCCTATTTGTGCTTTGAAAGCAACAATGGATGGATTCAGAGTCATGAAAATGGATGATGCAGCACAAATTGGAGACATATTTTGTACGGCAACAGGTATGAAAGATGTTATTGTTGGTAGGCATTTTGATTCAATGAAAGAAGGTGCAATAATTAGTAACACAGGCCATTATGATTGTGAAATTAATATTCCCGATTTAGAAGAACGTGCAAAAGAGGTCTATACTATCAGAGATAATAATGAAGCCTTTCAATTAAAAGATGGGAGAACAATTCACTTGCTTGCTAGAGGGCGTCTGGTTAATCTTGCTGCTGCTGAAGGTCATCCTAGCGAAGTTATGGACATGTCATTTGCAAACCAATTTCTTGCTTTATGTAGATTGGCTAAGGAAGGCACCTCTTATTCTAACTTAGTTTATGATATAACTAAAGAACAAGATAGTGAATTAGCATCATTGAAACTATCTACTACTGGAATAACAATTGATGAATTGACCGATGAACAAATAAAATACTCAACAGATTACAGTATAGGGACATAATTTTGAGTATATTTTTTATCACCAATCAGGTAAATTGGGTTGATATTTTGAATTAATTTTTTCCTCCGAATCTATAATTATCTCAAGTCTCTCAGTAACTGCAGGAGTTCTATTTTTTAGCATTGAATTATACACAACACTCCCTCTTATAGATTCAGGAATACATAACTTTCCGGACGAAGTCTCATAATCAATTGCTCTATCTACATCCAATGCATGACGATTTCTTGATTGTAGTAGTCCCATAGATAATCTAGTAAGTATTCCAAATGCTGCTAAAATCAAAAGAAAAACTAGTATCATACCGAACATTGTACCTCCTAAAAAAGTCATAGCAAAACTCCCAAAGATAAAAACAACAGGCGCTATGAAAGCTACTAACCAAAAGGTCGAAGATAATGGTTTTACTTTCCTCATTTTCTCAATTATTTCCCATCTTGGATGGTTCGGATCCTGGGGTCTAAAAATTTCCTCTCTCTCCATCTTTGCAGCTCTATCTACCATCTCCTTCACCCCTTGCATCCTCATTGCTTGTTGTTTAGTTGTTTCATCCATTCCTTCATCATGTAATTCTACTAGTCTTTCAGCGCATTCATCATACAAACCTAATCTAACCAAGATGGCAATTTGTTCTATTATAGGGGTCACATTCTTTGGAAATTGAACTCTACAATCTTCCCACCATTGTAGAGCATCTTCAAGCATTCCCAAATGATCTAATAGGATTCTCCCTCCTATTTTCCAAGCTTCTAAGTTTTCAGGTTCGTATTGAACCACTTTTTTCAGGGCGGTCATAGACTTAGCGGATTGTTGCAATGATGGTTGAACTGGCTTCCCCTTGGTGGGTGGAGGTAGTGACCACATAGCAACAGCCATCCAAGCTTCTGTATTTCCCTCATCGATTTCGACTACTTCTTTTGCCAACCTCATGGCATTATCGAAGTCACCATTTTCTCTAGAATCCAATGCGTCAAGCCAAATCTCTTCCGCACTCTTCACCATAAACTCCGGTAATCGTTCTAAGAAATTAATCCTCGGGTATGAGAGGTTCTCTTTAATCTAATTTTATCTTCTAGAATTGAACTTTCTACCGTTCCTAGAATTATTACCTTGCCTACTATTTCCACCTCTGGATTTAGACTGACGATTTGTTTGTCTGCGACCTGAGTTTCTACCTCCATCTCCCCTTCGGTCAGGTCTTCTAGTTCTGGCAGGAGTATTTCTTCTACCTTTATTTTCTCCGGAACTACCCGGTTTTCTTACATCGCAATTAGATCTATTACAGAAATTTTTACTTGCATAATTATGATTTTTACACTTGGGGCATATCCAATCCCCAGGTTTCATATTCGCTTCATTACTTCTTTGATTTCTTCTTTGATTGTTACCTGGCTTTTTCTCATTACAGTTTGAACGATTACAAAATTGTTTATTTGCATAGTTGTGGTTTTTACACTTGGGACATACCCAGTCACCCGGTTTCAAGTTAGGATTCCTATCTGATTTATTTCTTCCTCTGTCATTTCTAGGCCTTCGGTCCCTTGGAGCAATTTCTACTGGGGAACCAATTGTATTTTCTATGACCAAATCGTCGGCCAAAGGTTTGATGTGAATATAGGCATTATTTACAGGCCCAATTACAGAGTCAACTCTGCCCAGAAATTTTCCGCCCACAATCCTAATTCCTGTATATAGCCCTGGAGCTCTACCTTCAAACGTCACTAGTAACCCACCCTCGTGGGATTCCCGATTGACACTCCCGGAGAAACTCATGCCCTAATCCCGACGGGTTGAGTATATGAGACCGACAGTTAATGACAATAGGGTCAAGAACATGCTAAATCCGGGCAATAAACTCCCTGGCCCCTCATCGGAAACAACTGGTTCGACTAAATCGGATTCAAATAAATGGCTATTATTTACCATAAGAAGCACTTCATTACATTTCGAAGATATATCGCAACCAATAATTTTTACTTCGTGTTCTCCTTCATCCCACAATCCAAAATTTATCATTGGGGTACTCCATGAATTACCAGATACAGAAACACTTCCAGCAGATAATCCGTCTATAGATAAAGAAAATTCAACATCTTCTCCATCCGGATCGCTGAATTGTCCTTGAGCTTGCCAAATATCTACTTCCCAGCCATATTCCGCAACGCTAATCATAGGTGGAGAGCTTTCTTTAGTTATGTCTAGTGAAAATATTTTTTCTGTATGGTATATGTTATTGCCATTAATTCCTACCCATAAATCAACTAAGCCCGGAATCATTCCATTTGAGTTAATTAATATTGTTTGATTAGAAGAAATAGTTAACGACTCAATATTTGCCGAATTGATGTTTTGCTGTTGAGTAAATGTATATTCTAATATTAATTCGGGCCAGTTTCCGTTAAATTGTATATTTACTGGATGTGGATTGATTAAAATTTCTGATGTTGTTGTTATAGAAATAGGTACTCCTAAGTTCCAAGTCCTAATTCCTGAACTCTGCCCTAAGTCATCAACCGCCTCACATTCGACTTGTATATCTTGACCATAATTTATTGTTCCTGAAAAAGATTTGTCAGATAACTGATAAATATTTGCTGATGTTTCCGAATTACAATCAATTTGCAATTGTGAAATTGGTTTTTCATCATTAAACCATGAAGAAATTCTATTCCAATCGGCCCAGATAATTTCTCCACTCTCTAATGAAGGAAACCAAGCCCCATTTAATGGTGCATTTTCCGACCATGAAGGCGGATTATTGATAGGAATAGGTGCTGTTGTAAAATCAATAAAAAGATCTTCTCCACTAGGCCATAAGTCTGTACTTCTGTGAGGCATTAGAATAAATTTGACTCCCTCATCTTCAGTATTATCAAAAATATAGGATGACGAACCATCTCCAATACAAGTTCCTCTAAGAGGGGCATCTTCGTGAGTTGATGGTTCAAACTCAACATCCCTTCCTTCACACTCTTCCCACATATCCAGTCTCAAATCAGGATTACTCGGAAATGTAAAATCTAAAACCGCATTAGTCATATTAGAAGCGTTAAATGCCATAGTAAATTGCTCTCCATCCTCAATACTGGGAATTATCATTGTAGCATTCATCCAGAGTTCGAGTCTACACTCATCTACACCTTCTGAAGTTTGAATAAGAGTATTGCAGTCTCTTTCAGAGTTAGGAAATACTGGTACTTCTACACATCCATTACTGGAACCAATTGCTGTACAATCTCTAATATCTGCATGATTAGATGGGACTAGGTTCCATTCTTCAATTACGACACCGCTATCTTGCCAAGTAGCATTCTTCCAATCTAGGCCAACACCTCCTCTATGAGGTGTCGACTCTCTCAAACCAATCCTAGTCATTGCATATTCTACACATTCAGAGGCTACAGCTTCAACTGCTGATTTTTCATCAGTTGAAATCCAACCATCCCCTCCACTAGGGTACAATTCTTCTAAATACAAATCAAGTTTTTCTCTCAATAAATCTACGCTGGTTCCATTTATCCACGCTCTAGCTTTAACTTCGGCTGAATCCCAATCATCATCAACTACAATATCGAAATGTGCATGAGTATAAGGCAGAATATCTTCAAAAGTAATAGAACTACATCTTTCTTCTAGACTACCTCCTCCACCTCCTAATTGATCTTTGGTTACTATTTCTTCATGTAGCAGCAATTCTTTATTATCCAATGGAATAATCATTGAGAACATAATAATGACGCATATCGATGCCAGAATCTTCCTTCGACTAAAATAACTCACGACATGCCGAGAGAGTATACTCACATCAGTATATCGTTCACAGATTCAATGATTCACAGCCAATATTTTGTGATTTAGGGGTTCCTAAATTTCATATACCTTACTTCTTTCGGAAGTTTAGGGGGGCCTAAACCCTCGGAGATGAAAAAATGAAAAATAATAAAATAATTGCTATAATGATGACAATAACTATGCTGGCTTCGGCATTTGCTGGTTGCTTATCTGATGACGAAAAAGTTGACTTGGATGACTCTGATGGAGGCTATGATTATGCCTCCAACGTTGACAACCATCGAATGCTTATGGGAGATGTCTGTGATATCAAGGACCTATCTGGAGCATATGACTGGGACGGAGTAAAGGACATTTATGAAAATGGAGAGCACGCGGAGAAGTCCGACGGATCCTATAGGACTCTCATGGGCTTTGCAGATGCATCAGGTAAGAATCATGCTTACGACGGATATTATGGCGCTGACGGCTCATGGAACGACTTCGTATCCGCAGCTATCGACGGCACTGGCCCATTTGCTGGTGAGTCCGATACAGTTAGAGATCAAGCTACAGAGAAGGGTATTCAGAACGGTGTAATGACTGCATACGCAATCCACGAGCTCAATGCCGCTATTATCAAGGCTGAGGCAGGAAACTGGGGCCCTGATGATGCACAGCATGCATGGGACGAAGGATGGGCATTCTATCATGGCCCTGACGATTCAGATGCAGACTATGACGGATGTGGGCCATATGCTACTGCAGATAAGAGAGCAGGTAACTTCGGAACTGCTAATGCTGATGGAACTGCTGCAACCAATGTTGCTACTCTGGCCGCAATGAACGATGGCCTGACAGCTCTTCAAAATGAAGATATGCAAGGATTAATCGATGCACGAGATGAAGTTCTAAAGAACATCATAATAGTCTACTCGCAAGCTTCCGTGAGATATGCTTCGAAGATGACAGATGACCTAGCTGCTGGAGATACTGCAGACTACGACAAGCACCAGGCAGAAGGCCATGCTTTCTACAGGGTCATTGAGGCATACGTAGCAGAGTACACATCGATTTGCTATAACATGGTATCTCATTCAGTATCATCGGATAGTTCACAGGCGTCCTGTGAGGCATACATGTATCTGGAGAACTACACTTCTCAAAATGATCCAGATGGCGAAGAGTTTACCGGATGCTACAACTCAGTGACACATGCTCAGCATGAGGGAATGTCACAAGAGGAATGTGAAGCATACGGATGGTATGCAAACTATTACTCCGACATGATCGTTGCCATGTTTGACCTATCCAATGATGGTGATTCTTCAGCAGACTACGAGGATGATATCAGATCATGGCTACAGCCAGCGTGGGATCACTACGGAATTACTGCAGAAGATATTGGAACACTCCAATAAAATTATGATTTCTATGCGGGCATTTAGCCCGCATAGAATGATTACTCGAACGGTAACGGGAGACGCTAGTTTATCTGGCTCACAACAGATAATCATTAACTACATCATAGTAAAATAGGACTCACATTCAATTTAAGCGTCTCCCGTTAACCCAACAGTTTGTTTTCTAAAAACCTACATTAAATTACTAGTATCCACTCGTAATACTATAGTTAACAGCGGTGTTGGTATGGGCAATAATAAGATCACTGCAATTCTGATTACTTCAATCATAATAATGACTTTTGTTTCAGGGTGTCTAGGTAATGATAGTGATGATGATACCTTAGGTACTCTAGTAATTGCATATGAGATCAAAGATAATGTCGATACCATCGATTCTAACCCTCAAATATTTGCAGATTATCTTTCTGAGAAATTAAATTATGATGTTTCTCTGTTCAGCGTTGACTCGGAGGGTGCTATGGTTGAAGCTCTGAGGTTTGGTAATGCAGATATTGCATTAATGGACGCTGGAGCCGCATGGGTTGGATGGCAACAATATGACTTAGAAGTTTTAGCAGCAGATCTTAATGTCGATGGAAGAACATACTACAATGCTAATGCTTGGGTAAAATCAGACAGCGATATCGCCTTTGCACATCTTGATGAAAATCCCTATTCTGATCCTTTCGCACTTTTATCTGGAAAAACCTCTTGTCACACAGGATGGCTAAAATCGGTAGGTATGCTTCTTCCTATGGGTTACTTAATTGGTTTAGGTTATGCAAATATTATCGGAGACCCTAATGATGTCGAGACCATAAGAAATACTATACATGGATTTTTTGATCTAAATTCTTCAATTCCAGACACTGGAACTCCATATTATGGTTATTCGGGTGCTTTGAAATGTTTATCGGAAGGAAAAGGAGATGTTGCCTTTTTAGAAGAAAATAGTGTCGAAATTCTTTGTAATAATGAAATTTCTTCTCTCAATCAAGAGTGGTGTCTTGACATAGAGGAGTATATTGCGTTGCCTGCTTTTGGGCAATCCCCTAGTCACCCAGTAATGTATAATCCTAATTTTTTAGATTTAGAACTCGTTGATAAAATAACTAATGTTTTGGTCGGAATGAGCAGTGACCCCAAAGCGACTAATATTCTTGATAATATCCTGAATACACCCGGATTCATTGCAACAAATACTTCAGTACATTTGGGTAGTTATTCGTCATTAATTTCCAATATACCTGGTATTTCTGCTTATTACAATGACAAATTCTCCCTAAATACTTCTGTTTCTCCAGATATTGATAAAATTAAAATTGCTTATGAATCAAGCAAATTGTCTGATGATGTAGATAAACATCCTGGCATTTTAGCGGATTTCCTCTCTCAGAAATTAAACATAGATGTGGAGATATTTTTTGTTAATTCTCAAAACGAATTAATTAATAGTTTAACAGATGGCACTGCAGATATTGCAATTGTTAATTCAGAGTTGGCATGGGTTGGATGGAAGCAATATGAATTGGCAGTAATGGCTGCAGTCGAAATGGAAGATAGTAGGACATATTCAGATACTTTAGCTTGGGTTAATTCGAATAGTTCAATCGCAGCAAGTCATTTAGACAACGATCCTTTAACTAATCCGTTTGATTTGTTAGAAGGAAAAACATCCTGTCATTCTGATTCCTTAGATGTGGAAAGTATGATGATTCCAATCAGTTACTTAGCAAAAAATAATTATATTCAATTTAATCAGAGTAATGACATAGATTTTTTATCAGAGATAATTTATTCTTTCTTCAACTCTGATTCGTCAATACCGAATTCTAATAACATATATTCTGGCGATTCAGGTGCATTAAGATGCCTTTCTGAAGGAGGAGGGGATATTACATTTTTAGAAGAAAATACTGTAAATATATATTGTAACAATGTTGTAATTTCAGAAAATATGGATTGGTGCTTAGATATTGAAGAATATACCTCCCTTCCTGCCATTGCTCCTATCCCAAGTGATTCTGTAATTTATAATCCTGAATTACTTGATATACAGACAAGAACAGCGGTATTGAATGCTTTAATTTCACTTAATTATGAGATGTATTTAGAAAATTTCAGTACACGTGGATCGGTATATACAGGTTGCTATGACATTTCAGTTCATGTAATTGACGAAATCTCTCAGAAAAATACTTGTGGTTCTGAGATAATGAATAACATATTAGGTACATCTGGATTAACTAGAGCAACATCTCAAGAGCATTTAGGGCAATATTCATCATTCATAGCAATTATTCCTGGTATTTCCTCATATTATTCTGAAAGGTTTACTATTAATGATGCCTGAATGTGAGTTCTGAGTTTTTTCTGAAATCCGTCAATACCAAATAAGAGATTAGGGTCACCTAAACTTGGTAATTGGGCGTGGGAGGAGAGTCTGTGAAAAATATCCCTTCGCAAATAGAACCAATTATACGTTTAAATGACGTTTTAATTGGTTACAAGGAAGATGAACCTTTAGTACAAATACCAAATTTAGAGATATTTCCTGGAGAGATTGTTGCAATAGCCGGCCCATCCGGTGTTGGAAAATCTACCTTGTTGAAAACAATAGCTGGATTGATGAGGCCTATTTCAGGAAGTGTAGAAGTTTGTGGTAAATCTAACCCCGATAGGCCAGATAGAGGGAGATTAGGATATGTTCCTCAAAGTTTGGGTTTAGTTAGGCACGCCAGTGTATTACATAATGTAATGTTAGGTGCTGATGCTGGGCATAATACTCCTATACCATTTATCGGCGTTTGTCTCCCATCATCACTTGCAAAGAAAAAAGCGATTGAGGCAATTAATTCCATGGGACTTGAAGAGAAAATTAGTGAACCAATTAGGAGACTTTCAGGAGGTCAACAGAGAAGAGTTGCTACCGCTAGGACACTGGCTCAATGCCCTGAATTGATAATGGCTGACGAGTTCCTAAGTGAGTTAGATCAAGAAACTATTGACATGGTTCTTGGAGAAGTTACAAGATATGTCAAATCTAGTAATGCAGCACTTCTTGTAGTCGAACATGATATTACCCGTGCAAAGATGATGGCAGATAGGCTATTGGTAATTGATGATGGACGTGTTAATCCATTTATTACCGAACCTACTGCTTTGGAGGTGAATATATGAATAATATTGATAATGCAAAGAATTTTCTGAATGTTCTCTTTGATTCTTTACGCTCATGGCTTGGAATTTGTATTTTTATATTCTTATTCAGTATTGTTTTATTTGATCAAATGATTCATGATTGGGGTAGAGCATCTCAAGGTATTGGAAACCTTTTTACATTCTTTAATGAATCATTATGGCCACCCGATTGGAGTGTTCTTGAACCGCAAGCATATCCTGTATGTACTGTTTATCCGACATTTATGGATTTCACGTGTTCCACTGCTTGGATTGGGATGTCTGAGACAATTAAAATTGCATTTGTCTCAACTGTATTTGGGACAATTTTATCTCTACCGCTCTCATTATTAGCTGCACGCAATTTGAATCCACCTTGGGTTTCTTATCCATCTAGATTCTTACTAGCAGCATTCAGAAGTTTACCAAGTATTATTTGGGCTATATTCTTTGTCATATTAGTTGGTTTTGGGCCTTTAGCAGGTGTCTTAGCCATGACTATTTACACTGTGGGGTATCTTGGTAAACTTCAATATGAAGCAATAGAAGGGATGACTAAAACTCCTCTTGATGCTTCGGAAGCTGTTGGTCTTTCAAAATTTGAAACAGCCATCAATGTAGTTATTCCTGAATCTGCAAATGATTTAATCTCTCAAGCAATTTTCATGTTTGAATATAATTTCCGTCATGGTACAGTAATTGGAATCGTAGGCGCAGGAGGAATTGGATATTACATTAATTTATATTTGAAATTTTTACAATATGATAAAGTAATTGCATATCTAATTATTATTTTCGTAGTAGTTTTAATCATTGATTTCATTTCAATTAAAGCACGATCTTATTTTACAGAAGAAACGGATTTTCAACGTCCAACTTGGAAAAGCGTTTTTTTACCATCTAGCATGAATAAATGATTGCTTTTATTCATTCTATTAGTACTATATCGCCTGTCCAATGAAAAACTAATACTTCATCAGCAATTCCTCTTCCAAAGCCAACAATCATCCCCCCACTTGAACCAATGTAGTTTTGTTTCCATTCACCACCAATCTCTTTTAATAACCAAATTTCTCCACTACAAAAATCTCCATATAAATATCCATTTTGTAATAATTCTGGCCCCCAATCCATCCAAAAACCTCCTGTAATTGAACAATTCCCATTTTCATGCCCATAAATAGCAATAGGATAAGTTAGATTATCGTCGCTTTGAACAATGTTTTCATCACACACTCCTCCCTCTTCAACGTCTTGAAAACCTTCTTTTATCGACCAACCGAGATTTTTTCTTTCAAATAGTGGGACTAAATTTATTTCTTCCCAACAATTTTGTCCAACATCTCCTATCCAGATCATATTATTATCGTCTAGTGAGAATCTCCATGGATTTCTCAGACCATGATGTAATACATAAGGATCATTTTCAGTGTTGTTAAGAACAGGAGAAATTTCTCCATTTAGATATGAGAATAGGCTTATACTTCCAAGAGAATTACTATTATTCTGACCGTTATTTATTGGGTCATTTGCGCTACCTCCATCACCAATACCCCAAAGATATTGATTATTGCCAATACCGATCAGGTGTCCTCCATTATGATTTCTGTAAGGCTGTTCTATTGCCCTTAGGGGTGAAATAGTAGATGGATCAAGTAAACCACTTTCTCCAATTTTTATTGATGCTAATATCAAATCTGAATCATTAGGTCCATCACAACTTCCTTCTTCTATATATGATATCAACAAAGTTCTTGAAGTATTGAAATCTTCATCGAAAGCCATCCCTAGAAGTCCCTGTTCCATGTGGCAACGATTTACAAATGAGCTTAAATCTCCAACATCATCCAGTTCTTCTCCGTTCCATGATTTCACATATCCATTGAGATAAATAATCCATAAATCTCCCGTTTCAGGGTTAGATATTGAGTGATGTGGGGTTTCGAATCCTTCCATATATAATTTACATTCGAGATCATAATCTAGAGACAATTCACAATTAAATTCTGTGGGTTCAGGCCATTCAAATCCATCATCAGAATCTGAACTAATACAACCTGTAAATCCTGAACAAAGTATTACAAGAACAAATATAGCAAATTGCTTCATTCGCTTACCTCATTCAAAATAAGCTTGTATCCCTGGTACATTAGAAACAGCTGCGCCATAAGTTCCCAGATGATCTTCGGAATTAGCAGCCACCATTCCATTTGTGTTCAATAGATCGTTGAGAATCTCTTTGCCTTCCTCATCATCACTAAGTTTAATCAATCCTTCTTGCACAATTATTGCCGTTTCTTCATCCATTAAATCTGAATTATAAATTGCGGGATGGCTTGGTGCTTGACCAAATGCAGGTAGCATCACGTATTCATCGACATCTAGGCACCAATCGTATCGGTCATCCCCTGTGCAATATGAATTTACTACTGAATCTTTAGCTAGTGCCACATCTCCCGTCCCATCAGATAGACACCTAAGTGCTCCTTTGTAGGATGAGTAAGGCGTACCTCCCTCAGGGATACTAGAATTATCTGAGAAGAAAGTGGTTACTGTATCTCTTAGAGACTCAATTTCATTTTCGTCACCTACAACTTCCGCATATCCATTACCAATCAAATAACCCATAGGAATGAGCATACCTGCACTTTTTAGCCATCCTGTATGGCAAGAGGTTTTTCCTTCCATTAGTGCAAATGGATCTGTAGAGTCATCATCATCAAGATAAGCTTCCGCCATGTCTGAGTCTGCTTTTACCCATGCAGTTGCGTTGTAGTAAACTCTCCCATCTGCTTTCTCTTCCGCAGCCAGGACATCTAGTCCATATACTTCCCATGCTAACCATGCTGCTGCACCATCCATGAATGCAATATCTGCATTACCTAGTCTGACAGCTTCAATTGCAGCTCCAGAATCAGTGACCGGATATATCTCAACATCCATTCCCGTTAGGATACTGAGTTTATCAGCTAAATGTTGTGGATTCTTATCCCAAATCAGGTACGTATCTTGTACTTCAAAAGCAACAACGAGACAATTATCTTGGTCCTCACATTCTTCATAATTTACATCAAAAATCAGATATATCGTTGCTGCACATAATAAAACACCAACCATTAAAATTGCCTTATTTTTCATTGCCCAGCCTGTGACCGCAGACGTCTTCATGATTTCATCCAAAGAAGCCTTGCAATTAATATTTAGG
>Ga0115011_10002720_pt1 | contig 12213 bp, 6 predicted proteins | sample TroAtlMetagenome_2_FD_88705 | JGI IMG/M metagenome (GOLD analysis project Ga0115011, IMG submission 88705) | Marine eukaryotic phytoplankton communities from Atlantic Ocean - Tropical Atlantic ANT8 Metagenome | ecosystem: Environmental > Aquatic > Marine > Oceanic | place: Tropical Atlantic... | reverse complement strand
TAGGGATGAATTGACCGTAGAAGTTGACTCTAGTGGAGGTTGATATGGGTTACTCATAAGTTGAAAAAAAGACCTTTCGTTACCGTTGTCGCTATTCGTGTTCACCGCATTACCTGGTGCCAAACGGAGTCCTGTTAGGCGCAGAATCAGAAAGGATTTCGCAGAATTGTTTTTTCACCAGGCTTCCAACCAATTCCGAGATAAGAGCCTGCTTTAGATCCGTGCTAAACAGTGACTGAAGCAGTTTGAACTGCTCGACGACAATCTTCTTGTACAAATATGTGTCGAATTTAGCATCGCGCGAACCATAAATCGTTCTAGAAACGGCAGAAAATCGGATTTGCCGGTATTGAAGCGAAGATTAGCGAATTAACCGTCCAGCTCCGATCTTTTCGAAATCATAAGCTCTGGTGGTTCGCAAGCAGCATAGCTGCGACTTAGAATTTCCATCGATAAACTTCATTGCCATCTCCGTCGAGCAGTCGGATTCTGGAAATCGTAATTTCCCCTAGCGCATTTGAAGGATCAACCCGCACGGCGAGAATAGGTTTCTTTGTAGAAAACGAAACACTGTACTCGTGCGGTCTACCGTCATGCTGAACGTTGAAACCGACGCTACGGTCGCGAAAGAATGATGGGGTGACGCCCGTCTCCTGCCAGAAAACCTGCCCGGGTCCTTTGGAATTGGACGCCATCGTTACCTTCAATACGAGTTTTTCCTGAGTCAGTTCGGTTGGAAGCTTAAAGCTCAAGTGCGGATCTCGCCCGCTACTGGTGACGATCAACGAACCTTCTTTCAGTGCGAGACTGCACGTGCCGCCTGCCTGCCAGCCGGCCACCAGTTTGCTTTTGCGCTGCGGTTGTTTCTCCCCCGAACCATTTGGTTTGCGGGTCGTTTTAGGTATCGCCTTCCCGATCATCCTCGGGTCGTATTGGGTGGAATCAAATCGTGGATTTGGTAATGGAACAACGGCACTCGTTTCGGCCAGAAACTGAGTGATCAGCTTGTCGAGTTCCTCCACTCGCCTGGGATGTTCAGCCGCAAGGTTCATTCGTTCGCCAACGTCGCTTTTGAGATTGAAAAGTTTGTAGCTATGCTTCCCGGGCGCTTTGCCATGGAAGATGCGGATCAATTTCCAGTCTCCGGCGTGAATGCTGACCGAAGGCGGTAGCCAGTCCGGCACACGCGTTTGGTGCGGAAAGTAGGTGAAGATGGCTTCCCGCTGCAGTGTTCCACCTTGAAGAGCCGGAACAAGGCTGATGCCATCGAATGCTTGCTGCGACTCGATGCCCGTTAGTTGCAGCACGGTCGGATAGAAATCGCAGCTCTGGATGATTTCATTGCTGCGAGTACCAGTTTCAACGTGGTCGGGATACACGACAATCGCCGGACCGCGAACGCCGCCTTCCCACATCGTCGCTTTCCCTCCGCGTAACGGCGCGTTGCTAGTGGGCGTTGTGCCATCGATCTCGTTATACATGTTTCCGCCGTTATCGGAGGCGAATACGACGATTGTGCTGTCAGAAAGTTTTAGCCGATCGAGCGTATCAAGCAGCGTGCCGACTGCGTCGTCCATACTCTCGATCATGGCGGCGTAAGTTGGACTGCGCTGAGGGTTCTTCTGATCCACTTGTTTGTTGTACTTGCTGATCAAAGATTGCTTTGCATCGAACGGAGCGTGCACACTGAACATCCAATAGTTCATGAAGAACGGTTCGTCACGATGGTCTTCCATAAAGGCGACAGCCTCCTTTGCCATTCGATCCTCGATGTGTTCATCGGGAATGTCCGGATCGTGATCGAAGTCTTTGAACTTCCACGGAGCTACATAACTTCCCGCTGGCCCGGGACCGGGATGATGGGGCACGTCGATTTCAAAACCATGCTGCAGAGGCGAATACGGTTCCGCGCCGAGGTGCCACTTCCCAAAATGGCCGGTCGCGTAGCCGTTGTCTTTCAAGATTTCCGCCAGTGTGTAGTACCGCGTATCGAGCCGCGAGACAGAGGTGAGTACCGTTGCTTTAGTATCAGGCGGACCGGTCGTTCTGGGCGTTGCCTTTAAGGTGACCGTTGGTAGATGACAGGTCGGCGCGGTAATGCCATGCCGCGCCGGATTCAGTCCGGTCAACACGCTTGCCCGTGTTGGTGAGCAGAGTGGGCTGGCTGAATACGCTCGTGTGAACGTCATCCCCCGCGCTGCGAGACGTTCGATATTCGGCGTCTTGTAAAACCGTGTCGTATCGAAAAGCGTTGTGTCGCTCCAACCAAGGTCGTCAGCAAGAATCAGCACGACGTTGGGTTTGCGAACGGGTTCACCCGCAGTCACGATGTTCTTCGACAAAGAAATAGAGATGAGGACGATTAGTAAGATTGATGTATGTCGTATGTTCATATGGCTCTACTGATTTCGGTTCTTATCAAACCCTGCGATGACCCACTCGGCTACGACTGGGGATCTAGAACGCTCACCAGACACATCCTACCGCATGCGTGTGTCTGTGGGTAAAAGATGGGGGCCGCGTGGCCTTTTCGGCTGCAATGCTTTGGTCGTCTTGGTCGTGTTGTATTGAATCGCACCGATATCCCAGTTACCGGTTTTAGGCAATGGACGACCGTCGAAGTCCGATTTATAGAACTCGCTGAGGTTGACCGCTTTACCGCGTAATGGGCTATCTGCTTTTAGGTGATAATCTTGTTTCTCCAGATCGACAAGGCCCGGATCGCCGCTGCCTGCCTGGTTGCTGTCACCCTGATATTTAGTGCCGGGGTATTGATACTTTGAGTACCAGTTGGCTGTTTTCAGTGCGCCGCCAGATCGATTACCAGTATAAGGAGAGGACGAATAGATAAACAGATTGTTCCTGAAATGGGCTCCCGAAGGTTTTCCGATAGGGCTCCCGCCTCGGACATCAATGCGAGCGCCCGCATTTTGGGATCTCCCGAAACCATTGTATCTGGCAATCGTATTGTTGTCGAAATAGATGCCAGTGCATGGTGCCAACATGAACAACCATGACTGTCCATCGTAGCACACATTAAAGGAAACTCTCCAGTTATAGATTTCCTGTTGAAAACGCGGCCAGTCGTAGTCCCAGCTTGATTCAAGGAATCCAGCATTTCCTTCCGAATAGTTATGGTGAATATAGATATTTTTCTTGTGATATCTGCCGCAATCTATTTCGATAGCGCCGCCATCCGAGCCCCATGGGCTGTCTTTGGTTCCGAAGTTCTTAATGGTGTTGTATGACACTTCCTGGTTGCCGATGTTTAAGTGTATGCCCATCGGTCCCCAGCTACTATTTGACGTTCGCCACAGTGCATAACTTGGGCCATCTAGATAATTCTCCGTTATCAAGGTATGCTCGCCAGCTGACATGATGCCCTGGCCGGTCTTAATGAATTCATTGTTTCGGATGATGCAATGATCCGAACCTCGTTCGATGCGGAGCGCGGCCAGTCTCGTCATGATGATCATCCCCGATACGTGCTCCCCTGGAGTATCGTGAAAATGCAGGTTTTCTACAATGATGTAGTCGCCTCCTAGGATAATCGCGTTGCCGCTGGCATCGCGGGTACTGGGATTGGTAAACTTGGGCGGCTCGCCCGTCCCGTAGGAAGTCAGCCGTATAGGCTTGGCTGCTGTGCCAGATTCACTGATCCGAATATTACCGGAAAAGGCAGATCCCTTCTTGAAGTGCACTACATCTCCCGCCGCCAGTGATGCGGACTCCACTTTCATATGCGACTTCCACGGCTTGCGTGTCGAGAGACCGTCATTGGTATCTAATCCGTCGACCGAATCGATGTAATAATCAGCACCGCTGCAATGTGTGATCAGGGCGATAAGAAACATGGGAATGAGGGAGATGAATCGTTTCATGCTAATTCCATTAACGCTGTTTGGCCTAAACGGTTTACCAGACCCATCTTAACGCATGCGTGTGCCTGAGGGCAAAAGATGGAGTTGGAAGGGGGCGGGCACCGTATGCGTCAGTAGACCGCCATGCTAAGAGAACGTGTTTTCCATTTAAATTGTAAGTTTGAGAGTTTGTCGTGAGGTGCTGACGGAGTTTTGTTCACTCCTCAGGATCGGGTTTCCCCATGAGTTCGAATTCCGCAACGACTGCTCGATGATTGGACACCCAGGGGCCCTCGTGAACCAACTTTTCTGTCTTGGCACTTTCACCAACCACGAAAGCGTTGACGACACAAACGTTACGGCCGGAGAAATGAAAACGATCGATTGGGTCGAGAACCTGATCGGCATAGGGCTGACGTCCTGTTAGACCGTCGCGTTATGGCGGACGCCTTATTTACTGCCAACTATCGGCGAGGATTAGCCACGGGGGCATTCTCATCTAATAGCCGCTGATAAAACAGTCGAGCATGACGGTAGGCTGCGCGAGCTTCATTTAGCTCGGACTTTGCATACAACGGTTCCTTCGCCTTCCAGCACTGCTCGACACCGGCCAGACACCACCGCACACTATCAAGGGAACCAAGAATAGGTTCATTATCAATCACTATGTAAATCGGATTGGTATGTGCATTGGGGAAGGCACGAATTGCCACCCAGCTACTTTTCGCCAAGGGAACTTCGAATGTGACATCCTTCGTCGAACCGTCACACTTAATTTCCACGGACTGAACTGGATAGCCGTTAACCAATAGCTCGATTTTCTGCCCCTTTGACTCGCCAGATTCTGACATCCCATACAGTGCTGCAACGTTTGCAGAAAAACGTACACTCTTTGGCTTATCTAATTTCAACTCACTGCCATTCACACCGACTTTAGCCCTTTGCTTGTTATCAGTAGTCACAGCTCTATAGCTGATCAGATGGGTATAACCGTCGCTCACATAACTACGTCCATCGCCAATCGCCTGTACCCATTTATCGAATGTCAAACGTCCGTCAACTTGAGCGTACACTCGCCCAATTCCGACACGATCACCACTCATGCAAGGGAAATCAGTTTCGCCACTAGCAGCGACTCGCAAGCCAGCATTCAGGACGTGATACCACATATTCCATTCAGCCACACGATCTGAGTTCATCGTTGAAATAAAATCCACCGCTGGACCTAATTTGCCGTCCGCGCCCGGCACCTTATGTGTCACGTCGACAATAAACTCGTTTGCTCCGATTCCGTCGTAGGCGGGAATCTGGAAATTTGGCAACAAGTTGTCACCGTCCTTGCCCTCTGTGTCAGGCAGGCGTCCGACAAAACTCGTGAGGCCTATTGAAGAATGAGCTGGACCACAAATCGCTCCTTGTCGCTTCGCCCATTTCAGCGTGCTCAGTCCCAATGTTGGCCAATGGTCTTTAGAATCGCCTCCCGGATAGATTTGATTCTTAAGATTCAATAGATTCAGATGGCCTGACATATGAGACCCAAAACCTGACACTTCAATGTCGTATCGAAGGAGGTATGGATACCGGGACTCCTGGGCCACCTCCCCGGTGAAAAACTGCTTTTGGAAATCAAAACACGGGCCCCAGGTAAGACTGCAGCCCACCTTCAAATCCTCCCCCATGATATGGCGCATCATATCTTCCGGACTCACGCCTTCGGTTGGATTGTTGTAATGCAAACACCCGGCACCATGGATATGATGGTCTCCGGACCACCAGCCTGCCTTCGACGGATCGATCCAACGCTGCACTCGATAAAGCAATTGCTTCGGTTCGCTACCGACCGTCAGCGACTGAATTTCAGGCAGGGTTTCCGGACCTCTAGAGCACGTGATGGTGTATTGCCCCGGCGGCAGAGAAAGCACTTCGCCATCACCTCGGTAAATATGTCGCTGAAAGAAGAAGTCGGGTGCAAGTCGCTTCGACTGAGCCGGATAGATACGACCTTCACTGTCACGCACTTCGAATTTAGCAAACGCCGGAAGCCCCTTTTCGTCGAACACCCGGAAAGTAACGGGTGTACTCGATTCACATTGGAACTTGGTTTCAAGTTTTGCCCAGTTTTCATTTCTCTGCTGCGAATGCAGGTCAATCCAATCGATCCGTATTTTCCCGGGTTTAACGAGCGGGTCGATCCGGATACCCGCCAATTCCCCCTCCGCGTGAAAAGGAACTTCATATAGATGTTCTTTATTGGGTTCAAGGATGAAATTTGTTTGTCTATTTCCCGTTGCATATGGAATATCCTTCGTCCACCAAAATAGCTGGCCAATGCCCACCACATCAGTTTTCGCCCAGAATCTCAGCACGAAGCCTCCGCCGCGGGAAACAACCTCTGCTCCCATAAAGGGATCGTCACCAGTGGATTCAATTTGCAACGAACCGTCTTTAACATCGACTTCCATTTGATTCATTGCGTGCCAACCATCCTTCCCTGCATCAAACCTCCATTCACGAATTAAGGCATCATCACCATTAGCATCACCACTGACGGTAAATTCGAGAACCGCTTCCTTAGAACCTGCATCACGACTGAAGATTTGAACGATACGGTATTCGACCTCCAGTCCACTCAGATTTGCCCGCAACGGTTGGCCATCGTACGAGCTGATTTGCATCCATCGCTTATCCACTTCAACTGCCGGTGCGTTTGGAAGTGGCTTAGCATTTGGACTTTCAACAAACAGGCGGCCGGTACGATGGTGTCGATTGATGACCTTTACCAGGAAAGTGCGCCAGCCTTGTTCAAGAAGTTTCGGAGATGCTCGGCCTGGGGTTACCTTTGGAGCTCCGGTCGGCGCCACGTCCACTTCCGCAATACAGAAAGGGTCGAATAACTCCTGGATCGCAGACAGGACTAGCGCCGGGTCGTTTAGCTTCTTGATTTCAGAAACCCGTTCCATCGCGTCTTTCGTCAAGGGGCGGCCGACGATCTCCAACGCTTCACTAAGGCGGTGAACCTGAGACAACAATGGCTGTATGGGAACAACCCGTGGCTTCTCAATTTGGTTTGTTTCTTGCGAATGCAGTGCTTCACTGCAAAGGTTTGAGGCCAGCAAGGCAATCAAGAACCATGAATATTGTATTAACTTAGGTGTTTTCATTTGGGCGAGCCGCTTTCTTATTCCACATCAATTAAAAAGTCCGCTGTTGCGCGGAAGCCTAAATCCTGAGTTCCCTGGCCGGCATCGCCAACCAATCGGATTTCCTTCAGGCCAATTTGGTTCGCAACGATCTCAACGATCAAATATTCCGTCTTTTTACCAGACAATTTATTCGAAATGCCAGCTTCATTTACAAGTGCAACCGTTATCCAATCGGCTGTTTGAGGGGGTTGTTGGGAAAGGTCGATTGCCGTGAGATTCAATGAAGAGGTCACACCGGCCTGATTATTAATTTGTAGTAAAAACCGGGTGGCAATACCGTGATGTAATTCCACTTTGGCTCGCATTGCCTGTGTGTCAGCAAGCTTTATTTTTACACGGGACTCAGGATTTATCTCCACGTTTAGTAACACATGAGGCATTAACAGTGCCTGAATCTCCTCTCGTGTTTTCACCATCGCTACCTGCTGGGCCAAGCCCGTAGGATTATTGGCGACCATCAATCTACGAACGACCCCAAGCACGTGGCGTCTCTCTGCACGCTTGGGTTTAGAGTGTGAGTGATGAGTAAACCGTGTGTTAAGATTTGTCGGCGTAGCAACCGGGACCGATTGATGCACCGTTCGGTCAGTTACAGGCATCGTCCAGTGGCAAACGCCCCATGTAAGGATGACTGCCCAACACCAGGTCATTAAACACACCCGAAGGACTGACGGTGAAACCATGTTGTAAAACGCAAACAAGAATTGTTTCCAATCGAATAATGCTTTAACGACTCTCGAAGAATAATCATTTAACGCAAAAGAAGCTGGCGTCGGCCTGCCAGATCTATTCTACCGTATGCATGTGTCTGAGGGTAAAATAGGGAGACGGAAGGGGGCGGTGTTCTGGCACTCGATGCATTCGTAGTCCGCCAAACTCTAGACTGAATTTTCGCTCTTTTTCGTAACTCGAAAGAGCAATTTATAATCAACTTGCATCAGTTCGGTATTTTGAGTACTTCTGATTGTTTCCTTCGCTTTAGAGGGCGGGGAGTAATTATTCCCCTTTTGTTTTTGTCCGTGGTTGATTGCGCAGAAACGAAAGGGAGGTGTTTTCAGAAAGGATAACTTTGTTTTGAGTAGAAATCAAAAAATGACCTACGGAGTGATCGTAGCATTGATCCTTAGTTACCCGTTAGGGCACCCTGTTATCTCAAACGCCATTGATCAGACTAGTCGTGAAAGCCAAGTCAAGCGGTTTGGTTCGGAGGGGTATGAGCTCGTCTGGTCCGACGAATTTTCTCAGGATGGGGCTCCAAATCCGAAGAATTGGTCCTTTGAAAATGGCTTTGTCCGTAATGACGAGGATCAGTGGTATCAGAGGCAGAACGCCGTATGTAAAGATGGCATGCTTGTAATTACGGGGCGTGAAGAGTTAAAGCGGAACCCCAACTTCGTCAGCGGTTCCACCAGTCCGGCCGAAAGAAAAGTTATCGAGTACACATCTTCTTCATTAATGACGAAAGGTCATCATCGTTGGACGATGGGGCGTTTTGTAATGCGGGCAAAAATCCCTTATGGAGAGGGGATGTGGCCGGCATTCTGGGCAGTTGGGGAATACGGAGAGTGGCCCAGCTGCGGTGAAATTGACATCATGGAATACTATCAGGGCAAACTTCTGGCGAATGTTGCGAATGGGACAAACAGCAGATGGAATGCTAAATGGCACTCCAACTCGGTAAAAACTAAGGATTTGGGCGGTAGCCAATGGTTAGAACAATTCCATGTTTGGAGAATGGATTGGGACACGGAGGCGATTCGCCTTTACGTCGACGGCAAGTTGCTAAACGAAACCAAGCTTGTAGATACCTATAATCCAAACCCTAAATGGGGGCCCAAAAATCCATTTCATCATCCTCATTACCTCATTATTAATCTTGCATTAGGTGGTAATAACGGGGGTGATGTAGGAAATGCTAAACTGCCAGCGGAATATTTAATTGACTATGTCCGTGTGTACCAACGTGAGCAAGATCTCAATTTCACACCTGAAGACAAGCATGTTTCTTCCACAGCTTATACGGGAAAGCGAATTGGAATTCATCACTTTAGTGAGCTCCCTAAAACATTGAATCGGCGTTGTAGTTGGGAGAAGGGCTCCGATTCACGTTGCTTTTCTTGGAAGCCCCCGGGGCGTTCGCGGCCCTCAGCCGAAATGCTTGTCGACCACAAGGATAAATTTGAGGGTGAGCAATCCTATAAGTTTTTGTTAAATCATGGTTGGAGTCGATGGGTTCTGGAAATGAGTCCCGATTATGGTGATGGCGTGGCTGACCTCTCCTCTTTTCGTAAAATGGGCTTTGCGCTTAAGTCAAGTGATGCAAGCAACTGGTCTAAGTTTCGCGTCATCATCCAGAGCGTCGACGGTAAGACCTATGAAGCGTCGATGAATTCGCTTGGTTTCAAGCCGGATGGCAAGTGGCATCGTTGCCAGATCTCCTTAGGCGAGGTGGCGCGAAGTGGTGTTGACCTGGAAAAAATCAAAACCCTTTTTGCCATTGGTTGGGAGGAAGGTGTTCGTAGCGGGCAGTACTACAAATTAGATGACCTCTATGTGGAGTGAAATACGGTAGTTGTAGCTTACCTTTTGGTTTCGCTGATGTGCGGCATCGGCTTGGTAAGCGGTGACGATCCATTTAGGCATTCCGCTTCTAACGCCCTGTTATCTGGCACCTTACACAACAATAGACCACAACGGTAAACCCAAGCGGTGTTCCTGGGAATTGTAAATGTGAAACCCGGACGAGCCGAGTGGCGTGAGTAGGATTTAGGCTCCGGGGTCGACGGGTAGCGGCATATCGCCGGGAGTGACAGCGAGGATCATGCTTAAGAACCTTTCTTCATCTGCTGATGCCAGGATTGTACGGACTCCCAGGCGACACGACGCAGCCAGGCGTCCTCGTCCGTCGTGATCGCGGACTTCTTCGGAGGCGTGAACTTTAGTACCTCCGGACTCTCGCCGTAGATCGTCGAGTAGATGACGTAGAGATTGAGGATCGTACCGTGCCAGTTCTGATGTTCGCGGTCTCGACTGTAGAGGTCGACCTTTGGGCGTTCCTTCATGGCACGCTGCCACGCATATCCGCAAGGCGCGACCTCCGCGTCGAGTTCCCGGGCCATGCGTTTGTGTTCAGCGATAATCTCGTCCATGGAGATCCAGTTGAGCCGCTGATAGTCCCAGGTCATGAAGAAGATGAGCCGCGAACCCGCCTCGCGTGTTTTAGAATCGAAGAGCGCGGCGTACTTGTGGAAGTCTGCGACTTTCGTCTCAGGCAGGTCTTCCTGAAGTACGACGATGTCATAATCCCCCTCGGCGATTTCCTGTCGGGCCTTCGTCCGCTTCCAAAGCACTCGCAAAGAGGCGCCACCAAGAACGACTCGCGAGGTCTTCGCACCCAGGCCTTCACCGCGCGCCGCGGTGAGGTTTTGCATGTGGGTCCAGAGCCCTTCGTTCCAAAACGTGAAGCTGTTGCCTACGAAGAGAACCGTCCCGGGCGTATGCGCTGGCAGGCGTTTTATTTGCCGGTTTTTATTAGCGGCAGCTGGATTTTCTTTCAGTTTGTCATGAGTAGGTTTTTCACTTGCAGATGAAATCGCAGTAAATCCCAGTGAGACTATTAGTAGAATCCGAACGCTCAAGTTGATCGCTGGGATTTTCAGCCAGGCTATTCTGACTGGAAAAGGGCGTTTCGAAGGCAACCCCGAGGCGGTATTAAAATGATGTGTCTGCATTTCAGTATTGGAATCAGATAGCATACAAGTCTCCATAGAATTAACACCTGCCCCCTCCCCCATGGACCATTTTATTTTAGGTCTCATCGTGGTCACGTTCGACTAGCTTATCAAAATACCGAACTGTTCTGCATCGCTTATAGCTGTTAATATTGGGGAATATTAGGGGCGTTGGAACAGATCTATTGGGCCTTGATGAAACGGCGTACTATTTTGTTCATTATCACAGGGAAGGTAACTTATGTCTCGTCGTAGGCCACTTAACCGAAGAACGTTCCTTCATGGTGCTGGCGTTTCACTGGCCTTACCGATGCTTGAGGCCATGTCGCCGTATTGCAGTGCCTTTGCCGCTGGACTCACCGGCCCCGCAAAGCGTATGGTAATCTTTACCAATGCTTTCGGTATGTATCCCCCGCACTTCTTCCCCAAAGAAACTGGCGGTGGTTACAAGATGCCCCAACTGCTGGCACCATTGGAAAGGCATCGCAAGCAAATGACCGTCTTTTCCAATCTGGATCACGGGTTGAACCTTGGGCACAGTGGATCGACGACACTGCTCAATGGGATCGAAAGACAAAATGCCAGTCATTTTCCCAATGGCAATATTAGCGCCGATCAAATGGCAGCGGAATGGCTTAAGGCCACAACCCGTTTTCCTTCGCTTCAAACCAGTGTCCGAGGTAAAAATACTCTAAGTTGGACGAGGCATGGTGTTAATCTGAATGCGATTAATGCAAAGCACCTCTACGACAAGCTCTTTCTGGATCTGTCACAAAAAGGCAAGCAAGAGCAGGCCCAACGTTATCGAGAGGAAGCCAGCATTCTTGATGTGGTTCTGGATCAAGCCATGTCGGTTCATAGAAAGTTAGGGAAGAATGACCAGAAGAAGCTGGATGAGTACCTGACCTCTGTGCGGGGGCTTGAAAAACAATTCGCACAAGAAAAGCAGTGGTTAGACGAGGAGAAACCCAAAACAACGTTGGGTGTACCTCCCACCAACATGGTGAATGCCATCGATGAATATGAGATTCATTTGGATTTGCTGGCCTTGGCTTTACAAACGGATTCCACTCGTATCATCACGACGGGACTTGGTATGGTCAACAATGACCATGGGTTGCCGCTCAGTTACCATGCTTACTCCCATCATGGCGAAAGACGTGAACTCGTGGCGGGTTTAGTGGCCATTGAGAAATTTCAGATGGAACAGATTGCTCGTTTTCTGGACAAACTAAAAAGTACAGACGACATGATCAATGGCGGTAATCTATTGGACCACACGATGGTGCTGTTTGGTTGTGGGATGTCAACGGGGCATCACTCTAATAAGAACCTGCCAATGTTCCTCGTAGGCGGAGGATTTAAACATGGCGAGCACCAATCGTCTCCGACGCAAAAGAGTCAACGCGTTCCGGCCTG
>Ga0115011_10002718_pt1 | contig 12214 bp, 13 predicted proteins | sample TroAtlMetagenome_2_FD_88705 | JGI IMG/M metagenome (GOLD analysis project Ga0115011, IMG submission 88705) | Marine eukaryotic phytoplankton communities from Atlantic Ocean - Tropical Atlantic ANT8 Metagenome | ecosystem: Environmental > Aquatic > Marine > Oceanic | place: Tropical Atlantic... | reverse complement strand
TGCTTTTGTAGTATCAAATGGAGGAAGTTTATCTTGAAGATTTTCTAATTTTTTTGATATTTCCTCTCCTATTATATCCGGTCTTGTAGATAGAAATTGACCTAATTTAATAAAAGTTGTTCCCATTTCTTGAATTGAATGACATAAATTTTTTTCCTGACTATTGTTCTTATTGTTTAGTCTATTAGAATTAGAAAAAGAAAATGACAATATATAGAAAAAAATTTTAACTAGTTTTGGAATTTCATGGAATTTAGAAATGATATTTATAATATCGGATTGACCTATTTTTCTTCCATTCTTAAATAACGTTATAATTTTTTTTATCATTATATTTTCCAACCAGAATGTATAGCAGCTATACCACCACTTAAATTTCTATATTCACAATTAATAAAATTATTTTTTTTCATTAGATCGATTAGTTCATCTTGATTAATAAAATTTTCAATACTTTTAATTAGATATTCGTAAGGTTCTTTATCTCCAACAACTATTTTTCCTATATGTGGAATTAATTTGCTGTACTTTTTATATAACTTTTCAAAATAATTATTTTGCACCTTTGAAAACTCTAAGCAAAAAAATCTACCACCTGGTTTTAATACTCTATGAGCTTCTTTTAAAGAGTTATTAATATTTTTAGTATTTCTGAGCCCAAAACTTATGCAATAGTAATCAAAAAAATTTTTAGGAGCTGGTATTTTTTCAGCTTTTCCTTTTTTCCAAGAAATATTTTTACAATTATTAAATTTTTTTTTCCCTTTCTTTAACATATTTGAATTAGGATCAACACATAGGACTTTTCCTTGATAGTTAGTGTTCTGTATATATAGACCTGCTAAATCTCCTGTCCCACAAGCCATATCAATTAATTTTTTTTTTGGCAAAGGTGCCATTAAATTAATCATATCTTTTTTCCACAACCTATGAATTCCAATAGACATAAAGTCATTCATTAAATCGTATTTATCGTATACTTTATTAAATACGCTCTGAACTTTCCCTTTTTTGTTTTGAAGATATTGGTTCATGGTAAAAAAATATTATCACATATAAATATTTTATTGACCAGCCTATATTCTACGGTTATATAGCTAGCCCTATGGCAAATACAAAATCAGCTATTAAAAGAATTAGACGAATATCTAGGCAGACTTTAGTAAATAAAACAAGGAAAAGTAGATTCAAAAATGCAATAAAAAAAATGAATTTATTGTTGAATTCTAAGAAGAAAAAAGAAGCCTTGGCATTTTTACCTAAGTTTAATTCTGAATTAATGAAAATATCAAAGACTGGAATAATTAAAAAGAAAAATGCGTCAAGGAATATTTCCAGAATTACAAGAAAAATTAATTCACTTCAGTAAAAAAATTTTATAATTCATCTAGTAAAAGTTGTTAATTTACTTATCTACTTTTAGTTGTTTTGTTTATTTAGAGTACAACTTAAAATATTTATACTAAATATAAAAATTTTTTAAAATTTTACACAACATGTAGAAATATTTCTTAATAAAAAATCATAAATAAAACTTATCCAGTAAGTTGATTCTCTTATAGATTTTATTTTAAAAATTTGTTTTTTTTCACTCATAGATTTTATTTTTTTTTAAATAATACTAAAAATTTATTGCATAATTTTTTTTTTAGTCTTAATTGTTTTTTTTACAATCCAAATGAAAAATAATATTTTAAATCAAAAATCCGATAATTTTGTTTCAAAAAAAATAGATTGGATAAATATCCAAAAAGAAATGCAAACTAAATTTGGCAAAGATATTTATGAGAGCTGGATAAGAAAAATTGAATTTGTTAATGAATTTCACGATTATATTTTAATTTCTGTTTCAACAAGATTTATAAGAGATTGGATTACCTCAAGATATTTAGATCAAATATTGCAGATAATTAAATCACAAAAAAAAAATATTAATAGAATAGAGTTTGTTATTAGAGATGTTGATTCAACAGATCTAGAAATTGATACAAAAAAAAATTATGAAAAAAATGAAAATGTTTCTTTCATTAAAGATACTTATTTACAATATAACAGGATTGATCCTAATAAAACCTTTGATAATTTTATAATAGGTTTGAGTAATAAGATTGCATATGAAGCTTCAAAGAAAGTGGCTCAAGATATTTCACATTATAATCCTTTATATATTTATGGTGGAGTAGGAGTTGGGAAAACTCATTTATTGAATGCTATAGGATTAAGTTTAAAAGATAAAAATAAAGTTATGCTTATTTCAGCTGAACGTTTTATGTATCAATTTGTGAGATCAATAAAATTAAAAGAAATGGTAAAATTCAAGGAATATTTTAGGAATACGGATGTTTTGCTAATTGATGATATTCAATTTATGAATGGAAAAGAAGCAATGCAGGAAGAGTTCATTCACACTTTTAATGCATTATTAGACAAAGGTTCCCAAATAATAGTTTCGGCAGATAGACCTCCAAATAAGCTATCTAGAATTCAAGATAGAATAAAGTCTAGATTTTCAGGAGGTTTGGTGGTTGATATACAAGCTCCTGAGTATGATCTTAGATATAATATAGTTAAAAAAAAATCAGAAGAATTGAAAGTTTTTTATTCAGACCAATTTCAAATTTCAAATGATGTACAAAAATTTATAAGTGAAGAAATTAAAACAAATATAAGAGAGTTAACTGGCGCTTTAAATAGAATAGTTTCTTACTCTAGAATTTATAATAAAGTAACAAGTCTTTCTGAAGCTAAAGTAATTTTAAAGGATTTATTAAATTTATTTGAGAACAAAGTTACTGTTGACCTAATACAATCTTCTGTGTGTAAATTTTTTAAAATAAGCAAGAATGAAATGCTTTCTTCAAGAAGATCCAGATATCTTGTTAGGCCAAGACAGGCAGCAATTTATTTAACAAAAATGCTTACATCAAAATCTTTACCAGAAATTGGCAGAGAATTTTCAAATAGAGATCATACCACAATAATTCATTCGGTAAAAACTATTGAAAAGTTAATTAAAGAGGATAGTGAGTTGGCAAACAATATAAATAATTTAAAAAGTCAAATACTATATAATAGACAGAATGAAGTTTAGTATAAATCAACAAGACTTACAAAAATCACTTAATTATTGTCAGGGTGTAATAGAAAAAAGAAGCACATTACCTATTCTTTCAAATATATTATTAGATGCAAGTAAATCTAAATTGACAATTACTGCTACAGATCTTGATTTAATATTTATTAATGAAATAAATGATATCGAAATTCAAGAAGAAGGCAAAACTACTACAACTTCTTCTATTCTGTATGATATAATAAGAAAGCTTTCTTCAGGCAAAAAAGTTAATTTTTCTTTTAGTGGTGAAAATAAACTTCAGGTAGAATCTGAAAAATCGATTTTTCATCTAAATTGTATTACTTCATCCGAATTTCCAATTACTGATGAAAATTTTAATGAGAATCAATTTTCAATTAAAGGAAAATCTTTACTAAAGCTTTTAAATAAATGTAAATTTTCTCTATCAAATGACGAAACTAGACATTACTTAAGTGGAATTTTTTTACATCAAACGCAAATAGATGAAAAAAATTTTTTAACTGCCGTTTCTACTGACAGTCACAGGATGTCAATATCTAAACTAAGATTAGATGAAAAAATCGATTTTGAACCTATAATTTTACCAAAAAAAACTAGCTTTCAATTATGTTCTTTATTGGAAGATTTTGAGGGGGACGTAAAAATTTCAAATGTAAAATCAAAAATAAAATTTGAGCTAAATAATAGTATTTTAATTTCGAAACTAATTGATGGAAAATTTCCAAATTATATTCAAGTGATACCAAAAAATAATCAAAAAAAATTAGAAATAGATTTAGATATGTTTTTGCATTCCGTAGATAGAGTTGCATCAGTTTCATTAGACAAAAAAGATGGAGTTAAATTCAATTTAACAAAAGACAAACTAAACTTGTCTGTCAATAATGCCAATAGTGGAGATGGAAAAGAAAGTTTAAATGTAAAATTTGAACATGAGCTAGACATAAGTTTTAATTCAAGGTATTTATTAGATGTAGCATCCCAACTTGATGGAGATAAAATAGAGATGTTTCTTAATGAAACTGGTTCACCAGCATTAATAAAAGACCCAGCAGACTTTGATAGTATTTTTGTTGTTATGCCTATGAAAGGTTAATTCATTTTATCTAATTCAGAATAGATATTATTTTCTAATATACTTAAAAATTCCTCTTTATTTAAACCAGCATTTATTGGCTTCAGAATTGATACTGTAATTATTTTATTTGTTGATAGCGATTTGTTTTTTGGCCAAACAAATCCTGAATTGATAGCAACTGGTTGGCATTTTATATTTAAAGCATTATAAATTCTTGCAGTTCCCTTTTTAAATTTTGTTTTTTCTAAAGGCAATACTCGAGTTCCCTGGGGAAATATAAGTAGTGGTCTATTCGTGTTATTAATCGAACTTAAAATATTGTCAAAAAATCCTAAATTTTCTTTTCTAGTTTTATTTCTAGTTATTGATATAGAACCTATTTTTTTTAAATAAAGTCCAAAAATTGGAATTTTTAATAATTCTTTTTTTAATATAAAAATTGGTGAATTAAAGATTGTTTGTAAGAAAAAAGTTTCAAACATTGATTGATGTGAGCAAGCAATAAAAAACTTATCATTAATTAATAAATTTTCTTGTCCTATAATATTTATTTTAACAGATAAAAAAATTCTTAAACAATATTTTGTCCAATATCCCATGATCTTTCCGCCAATCAGTGCAACTTTTTGTGGTAAAAATAATGCTGGCAAAAAAAGTATACATATAAAGCTAATACCTGAGAAAAAAAAAATTTTAAATAAAATATTTCTTATCATTTTGCTAAAAATTTAAATTAGATCAGAAAGTTTTTGTCTAGGTTTAATTATTTGAGCATTAGAATTTTTAACAAGAATTTCTGCTGGCAAAGGTCTTGCATTATAATTTGAAGCAAGAGACATTCCATAAGCACCTACATCACAGATTATTATTAAATCTTTTTCTTTTAAACGTTGAAATTTTTTTATATTTGAAAATTTATCAGTACTTTCACATATAGGTCCTACAAATTCTAAATTTTTATTTAAAATCTTACCATTTTTTATTGCCGGGATTATTTTATGTTTTGTATTGTAAAGAGCTGTTCTCATAAAATCATTCATTCCGGCATCAAGAATTATAAATTTTTTATTTTTATTATTTTTTATATAAATAACTTTTGAGATTAAAATTCCGGTATCTGCAATAATTGATCTACCTGGTTCAAAAATTATTTTGGAAGTGTGTTTTTTTAAAAGTTTTTTAACTAAAGAATTAAGAGTTTTATAATTAAATTTTTTATTATTTTTTTCATAGGAAATACCTATTCCGCCACCTAAATCTATAAATTCAAACTTATAATTTGTTTTATTTATTACTTTGTCGATAACTTTTAGCATTTTATCATAAGGTTTATAACTAAGAATTTGACTACCTATGTGAACACTCAAGCATTTTAGTAAAATAAATTTTGACATTTTTGAATATTTAACGAGTTTAATAAATTCAGCTTCATCAACTCCAAATTTGTCATCTTCTTTTCCAGTAGAAATCTGCCTTAATGTTTTTGGATTAATATTTGGGTTTAATCTTATTCCTATATTAATCTTTTTCTTCTTTAATTTTGCTATTTTTTCTATAATTAATAGTTCACTTTTAGATTCCACATTTATAAGTAAAATATTTTTATTTATTGCATACTCTAATTCTGCATATGTTTTTCCAACTCCAGAAAAAACTATTTTTTTTGGTTTAATACCTGCTTTTAAAGCTTTTAATATTTCTCCTTTTGAAACTACATCAGCTCCAAGACCTAATTTATTAACCTCTCTTAGTAATTTAATATTTGAATTTGATTTTACGGAAAAACATATTAATGGATTAATATTTTTAAAATGATATTTAAAATTAGAAATATTATTTTTTATTCTTGAATAAGAATAGCAGTACAATGGTGTATTAAATTTTTTTGAAAGTTTTTGAGCTGAAATATTTTCAACATAAAAAATTTTATTTTTATAATTCATTAATTTTTATAATATTTGTTTTCTACTGGCTTTCCATCAATCGTAGGGTTTCCTTTTTTTCCACATGAAGTAACAGCAATAAACAAAAATACAATTATTATTATTCTTTTTATCATTTATAAATTTTTTTATATTTTACTATCATTTTTTTTACATTATTAAATGATGTTCCGCCAAATGATTTTTTTGAATTAATTGAGTTTTTTAAGTCAAATATATTTAAAACATTGTTTTTTAAGTTAGGTTCAAATTTTTGAAGATCTTTTAGTGTTAGTTCATTTAATTTTTTTCTATTTTTTTCAGCATAATTGACCACGTTAGCTGTAATTAGATATGCTTTTCTAAATGTTTTTTTATGATATTTTACAAGGTATTCGGCAAGATCTGTTGCTGTAACAAATCCTTTATTTGCCAATATTAACATTTTATTTTTATTTGGTTTAAAATTATTTAAAACTTCATCAAGTATTGATATAGAGTTAATTAAAGTATCAAATGATCTAAAAACTATCTCTTTATCATCTTGAAGATCTTTAAAATATGATAGAGGAAGTCCTTTTAAGATCGTCAACATAGAAAATAAATTTCCAAATGCTCCTCCTGCTTTGCCTCTTAAATATTCTAATGGATCTGGATTTTTTTTTTGAGGCATAATTGATGAACCGGTAACTACTTTGTCTGACAATGAAATCAAATTAAAACCATCTGAATTCCAAATAATTAATTCTTCAGCAATTCTTGATATATGAAGAGAACAAACCGAAACAGCATACAAAAAATCAATTACAAAATCTCTATCTGACACTGTATCTATTGAATTATTAGTTGGCTTAGTAAAGCCAAGTTTTTTTGTTGTAAAAAATCTATCTATGTTAAAAGAAGTACCACTGAGCGCTGCCACTCCTAAAGGATTTTCGTTTAGGTTTTCTAAATTATTAAAAAATCTTTTTTTATCTCTTGTAAACATTTCTACATAAGCTAATAGATAGTGAGCTAAAGAAACTGGCTGGGCATTTTTTAAATGTGTAAATCCTGGCATTACAGTCTCAATATTTTTATTAGCTACTTTTAATATATTGCTTATTAGCTGAGTTAATTTTTTATCTATTTTTTTAGTTGATGATTTTGTCCATAATTTAAAATCAGTAATAACTTGGTCATTTCTAGATCTTCCAGTATGAATGTAGCCAGAGTCTTCGCCAACTAACTGGAATAATCTTTTTTCTATATTCATATGAATATCTTCATGTTTTTTATTGAAAAAAAATTTATTTTTTACTATTTCCTTTTCAATTTTTTTAAGTCCTTTGTTTATTTTAGTTTTAATTTTTTTTGAAATTATTTTTTGTTTGTTTAACATCTCAACATGAGCTAATGAACCTTTAATGTCTTCTTTATAAAGCCTTTTATCTATATCAATTGAGCTACCAATTTCTTGAAATAATAATGAGGTGTTTTTTTTTATTCTTCTGCTCCAAATTGCTTGATTGTATTTATTTTTGGTCATAATAATTTACTATAATAATTAAATGACATTTAGTTTAAACACAACAGTAATAAAGCCAGAGGAGAAGAATAAGATTAACAGTGCAATAATATTATTTCATGGTTATGGCGGTGATGGGAAAGATATAAGTACACTAACATATAATTGGAAAAGATTTTTACCAAATACAGTTTTTCTCTGTCCAGATGCTCCTGAAGTTTGTCAAATTAATCCAAGTGGATTTCAGTGGTTTGATTTAAGCAAAGATGAACCAGACTATATAATTGAACAGTCATTAAAAGCAGAAAAATCAATTCATAAATTTATAAATGAAATAAAAGAGTTGTATAAATTAAACAACTCTAGAATTTGCTTAGCAGGTTTTAGTCAAGGATGCATGATGTCTATAAATATAGGTTTGACAAGTAATGAAGATTTCAATTGTATAGTTGGATTTTCTGGAAAAATAATTGATAAACAAAGTCTTTCTAAAAGAATTTCTTCAAAAACAAAAATGCTCCTATTACACGGTGCTATGGACAATGTTGTTCCAGCCAGCAGCTTATTAGATGCAAAAGATTTTTTAATAAGAAATAAAGTTGAAGTAGAAACACATATGATTGAAAATTGTGATCATCATATTCCTATAAAATCTTCAAGTATTGCACTAAATTATATTAAAAAAAATTTTTCAATATAATAAATTTTTGTAAATTTTTTTTGTTATTATTGATTAATTATTTTTTTTAAGTTACTCTTAAATTATAAAATGACTTTTAGTAACCAAAATTTTCCTTTAGAAAAATGCCCAGCTTTAGTATTGAACGCTGATTATAGACCTCTAAGCTACTATCCTTTGTCATTATGGTGTTGGCAAGATTCTATAAAATCTGTTTTTTTGGATAGAGTTACAATAGTAAGTAGCTATGACAAAATAGTAAGAAGCCCTTCATTTAGGATGAAGCTGCCAAGCGTAATTGCATTAAAAAATTATATTAATCCACAATCTAATCCAAATTTTACTAGATTTAATGTTTTTTTAAGAGACAAATTTTCCTGTCAATACTGCGGAAGTAAAAATGAATTAACTTTTGATCATCTTTTACCGAGATCTCGTGGTGGCAAAACTGATTGGGATAATGTTGTTACAGCATGTTCGGGATGTAACGTAAAAAAAGGAGGAAGACTTCTCCAAAGTTCTGGAATGATACTTCAACAAAAGCCATATCAACCTACAACAGAAGATCTCCATAAAAATGGAAAAAATTTTCCACCAAACTTTTTACATGAAAGCTGGATGGATTATTTATATTGGGATGTTGAATTGGAACCGTAGTTAAATTTTTTCTGATATATTTATTGCCAATTTAGAACCAGTTTTAATTATTTTATCAAATAAGTTGAAAAAACCTTCCTTAGTTGCACCATTATCATAAGCAATATTTTTATGATGAATTTCATCATTTCTAAATTTTTTTATTTTTTCTTTTAAATTTTTTTCATCATTATTTATTTGATTAATTTGATTTTTATAATGTTCATCAATAACTTCTTCAACCGATGCAGTGCATAACATGGTTGCTTTTTTTCCCATTATTACAGAACTAAATCCAAGACCAACACCTAACAAATCCCATAAAGGCATTAATTTTGTTGGTGTAATGTTTCTATTTTTTATTTCTTTATTAAAAAAATCCAAATGCTCTTTTTCATGGCTCTTCATTTCTTCTATCATTTTTTTTAAATTTTCATTTTTTACTATTGTATTTAAAGCTAATAATTGACCTTCATATATTTTAATAGCCCCCCTCTCACCTGCTTGATCTACTCTAATAAATTCTTCTATTTTATTTTTGTCTGTTTTTTTCATAATTTATAAATAGCTTAAAAGTTATAGCACTTAAAACAAAAGAAATAATAGTATTTATTGTAGCAAGAGATAAACCAAAAAAAGTGAATTCAACATTTTTACAACTAACTACTTCTTTTTCTAATTCTTTGATAATATCTTCTTTATTTAAACTATTTATTTCATTGTTAGATATGCAAACTAACGATTCATTAAAAAAACCCTGTTCTATTCCCACGTGATAAAATGATAAAATTGTTGCTACCGCAAATATTAATGCCAACTTTATAAGAATAATTTTTTCTATTTTTTTTATTATTAAATTTATTAAAATTAATATTGTTGTTATAATATAGGGCCATCTTTCAATTAAGCAAAGATTGCATGGTTTATAACCTAAAACATATTCAACAAAGTAAGCGAAAGCTAAAGCTGTAATGCTTATTAATAAAATTATGTTCAGTGTGGTTTTATTTTTCATATTATTTAAAAATTAAATAGACAAATAAAACAACTATTATAATTAAAATTCCAACAATTGAAAACCACATGCCTCCTTTTTTTTCTAACCATGAGACAAAAGGTTTTCCAAATTTTACAGATAAATAAGCAACAATAAAAAATCTTAATCCTCGAGAAATTAGGCATATAATAAAAAAAGCAAATATATTAAAATTTATAATTCCACTTGTTATTGTAAAAATTTTAAAAGGAAGAGGTGTGAAGCCTGCAAGAAATAGTGTTCCTAACCATAAAGAATAAGTAGCACCTTTAGAATTTAGTTGGTTTTTTAATTGGAAAACTTGTTCTTCATGTCCATAAAATTCCAAAAGCAAGATAGCTTTATCTGTAAATAATGAACCAATAAAATACCCAAACAATCCTCCTAAAGAAGAAAATAAAGTAGCAATAAAAAATATTTTTAAATATTCATGCTTTTTTGCTAAAGACATCGGTATAATCATAACATCTGGTGGAATTGGAAAAAAAGAACTTTCGATAAAAGATACAACAGATAAATAAAAGTTTGCACTTTTATGAGCTGCTAATTGTAAAGTTTTATCATAAATATTTTTAAGCATTTTAAGGTTTTATTATAATTTACATTCTTATACTATTTAATTTATTAAAAAAACAAAGGGAGGGCGAATGGCGGAACTGGTAGACGCGTTGGACTCAAAATCCAATGGTAGCAATACTGTGAGAGTTCGAGTCTCTCTTTGCCCACCAATTATAATATGAATTTAGATAATTTTAACAGTTTAATTGAATTATTTTTTTATCAAACGGAAAAACAAAATCCCAAAGATGTTTTTCTAAAATGGTTAAATCCAAATAATAAAAAAACTTTTACGTGGGAAGAAGTAAAAATAAATATATTTAAGCTTTCAAAGATAATAAAAAAAAATATTAAAGAAGGCGATAGATGTCTTTTAGTATCAGAAAATAGACCAGAATGGTTTATTGCTGATTTATCTATTATGTTGTCTGGTGGAATTACAGTTCCAGCATACACAACTTATACTGAAGATGATTATAAATATTTAATTGAAGATTGTGAACCAACAATTGTGATTGTGTCTAATAATGAAATGCTCAAAAAATTAAATAAAACAATTAATGAAAAAAATTTTATAAAAAAAATAATTAGCTTCGAAGAAGCAGAAAAGGCACATTATAACTTAAATATAAATGACAAGGAAAAATATTTAGATTTTAATTCAATTATAAAAAATAATTTAGCAGAAGAAGATAAAATAAATAATTTAAATTTAAAAAGATCATCCGCAGCATGTATAATTTATACTTCAGGAACTGGAGGAAATCCAAAAGGAGTTATTTTAAGTCATGGTGGTATTTTGAATAATCTTGTTGGAGCATGTGAAATTATGAAACCGTTAATAGATTCAAGGCCAGTATTTTTAACTTGGCTTCCTCTTTCACATTCATATGAGCACTGTGTTCAATTTGCTCAGATAGCAGTTGGAGCAAAAGTTTATTATGCAGAAAAAATAGAAAAACTTTTAGATAATATGTCCGAAGCAAAACCAACAATAATGACAGCCGTTCCAAGATTTTATCAAAATCTTTACAACAAAATTAATATTAATATGAAAAAACAAACTGGAATTAAAGCTAAGTTGATTAATGCAACAATTCGATTAGGTAAGAAAAAATTGTTAAATGAAAAAATGACCTTTTTAGAAAAATTGTTAAATTCACTTACGGACCTATTAGTGAGAAAAAAGATTAAAAAGCAATTTGGTGGAAACTTAAAAGCATTTATTTCTGGAGGAGGAGCTTTGGATCAAGAAATAGGAGAGTTTTTAAACTCAATTGGTCTACCTACTCTTCAAGGATATGGATTAACAGAGACCTCTCCAGTAGTAAGTTGCAACCCTATTCACAAAATTAAAGTAGAGACAGTCGGTCCTCCTTTTAAAGGAAACAAAGTTAAGATTGCTGAAGATGGCGAAATATTAGTTAAAGGTGAAAATGTAATGCTTGGTTATTGGAATAAAAAAGAAGAAACAGCAAAAGTTATTATAGATGGATGGCTGCATACCGGAGATATTGGTGAAATAGATCCTATAGATGGTTATTTAAAAATTACTGATAGAAAAAAAGATATTATTGTTAGTGCAGGTGGGGATAATATTTCACCTGCAAAAATTGAAAATATGATTACTAATGCAACAGAAATTGATCAGTGTTTGATTTATGGTGATAAAAAAAATTATTTAGTTGCATTAATTGTTCC
>Ga0115011_10002715_pt1 | contig 12221 bp, 10 predicted proteins | sample TroAtlMetagenome_2_FD_88705 | JGI IMG/M metagenome (GOLD analysis project Ga0115011, IMG submission 88705) | Marine eukaryotic phytoplankton communities from Atlantic Ocean - Tropical Atlantic ANT8 Metagenome | ecosystem: Environmental > Aquatic > Marine > Oceanic | place: Tropical Atlantic... | reverse complement strand
TAAAAATCTTTTAGTAATTTTGTAATATCTGATTTATTTCCATATCCACAGAGTAAAGGATAATAAGAATCCATAGAAAATCTTGATCTATCAATACCATCTCTATTAAATCTTCCTGAAGCTAGCTTCTCTCTACTAAGAAAATTATCATTATCAGAGAAATTATCACCTGTAACTTCAGAAATATATTTGTATGCTCTCCTAGAAAGTTCAATAGAACACGAAGCAGTTATTAAAGAATTATCAGCATAACCTTCAGTATTTTTTGCCCAATAGAAATATCCATCATCATCTTTAAATGATTTCATACCTCCATATATTGTTCTTAACTGAGTAGATATTTTTTTTAAATATTCTTTTTTTCCATCTATTAAATATTTTTGTAATAAAGGTAAAAAAATATAAGCAGCATGATGAGCTTCAAAGAAATCTTTTGAAGGCTTATCAAAACTGAATTCTGAATATATAAGACCTTCACTATTTATATTGTTAAGTATCCAATCTATTCCTCTGTCAAAAGCTTCCCACTCTTCAAAAATTGCCAAAGCAATTAGACATTCACAGTGATCCCATGCATCGCATTTACCTTTTTCATCCCAATATATTGCGCCACTTGAACTTTGATTTGAAATAATCCAATTCTTTGCACTTTCTAAATCTTTTTTATTCATTTTCTTAGATAAAAGCATTCAGATTTACCAAAAAATGGATTTAACAACTTTTCAAGAGCTAGAGATAATTTTGCTTGACCAAACATTTGTCTAACCAAGAGATTATGGAATGACTTCAAGAAATCATTTTCTTCCATATTGTTTCTAGCCTTTAAAATCCAATATATTGAATGAAAAGCATGCTCTCTATGGTGTCTAAATAATTTTAGATTTAATGCTTTAAATCGTTCTTTAAGAAAATTCTTCTTAAAGATCCTTATATGGCCTCCAGGAGTTTGCTTATACTTCTTAGAATATTTCCAACAAAGACTCTCTGGAAAATAAGTAGGCACACTGACTAACATTACAGAGCCAGGCTTCAGAATTCTATAACATTCTTTTAATACAGCATCAAAATTAGGAACATGTTCTAAAACTTCAGAACATACTACTAAGTCTTGAGAATTATCAGATATATCCATTTCTCTTATATCGCCAGTTATAAATCGATAAGTATTATTATACTTGCAAGTTCTATTGGTAAATTCTTCATTGAGTTTGATAATTTCTGATACAGACTGATCAATGCCTATAATTTCAGCATCTGTTAATTTAAAACCTAATGATTTTAAATGTCTTCCATTGCCGCAACCAACATCAATGACTTTTTTTATTTTCTTAAGGTTTAGTGAATTAAAGTTAAATGTTTCCACGAATTATATTTTGGTATACGTTTTCAAGCCTTTTAGCATACTCGTCCCAACCAAAAAAATCATCTCTTCTATTCCTGGCATTATTGATTAATCTTTGCCTAAGATCATCTTTCTCAATAAGATTTTTTATCTTGTCTGCAAGGTCTGAAGAACTAGTTGCTTCAAATATCAAGCCAGCATCGCCTGCTAATTCAGGTAGTGAACCTTTATTAGAAGTTATTACTGGCAATCCATTTGATATCATCTCTATAAGAGGAAAGCCAAAACCTTCATACAGAGATCCTGAGATTCCAATATCAGAATTATTTAATGTTTTTATTAATTCTGATCTAGGAAGTTTATTTTTAAATTCTATATTTCTTTGTAAGTCTAGATTTTTAATTAATTTTTCATTCTCTTTTCTTAAATCTCCAATAATTGTTAATTTAATATTAGGCACTTCATTTTTAACTAAAGCTACTGCTTTAATAATGGTCTTAAGGTTTTTCATAGGGACATCAGAGCTAATTATTGTCACTAAATTATTAGTAAAATCTTCTTTTATACTGAATTGATGATCACTTAAATCAATACCATTCCAGATAACATTTATTTTTGCTTCTGGACAATCAAAATATTTTTGGATATCTGATTTAGATGACTCTGACGGAGAAATTACTGCTTTAATATTTTTTATATTTCTTTTTTGGAAACCAAGAAATGAATACCAGCGCCTTATAGCTAATCCCATAAAAAAATCTTTCTCATTATCTAAATCAATATCTCTATCTACATGTATTGGGTGATGTAGTGTAGTCACAAGTCTTCTATTGATAATTTTTGGATAGCTGCTTAGTGATTGATTGTCATGAAATATATCGAAAGTATGAGCTTCTTCAACAAATGCTTTATTTAATGCCAGCCTCTCTCCAAAAAAGATAGGTTCAGTAAATGTTCCTGTGCATGTCTCAAAGAAATCAAAATAATCTATTCTATTTTTATTCTGTTCTCTAAAAATTTTTAATCTTTCCCTAAAAGTAAAGAACTCAAAATATCCAGGTGTTTCAATTTTTATAAGTCTTATGTTCTGGGAAACATCAGGTAAAGGGTTTCCTGAAAAAATTGTTATATCATGATTACGCTTAGCTAAAGCTTCACATAAATTCTTTAAATAAATTCCTTGGCCGCCAGAAAATGGATCACTTCGATAGCTTAAAAAAGCAATTTTGAGTTTAGACATTAAACTCTAGATAACCAATGGTCGTATTCTTTTACTTCTCCCTTTACTATTGCTGAATATGTTTCTTGTATAACTGTAGTTATTTCCCCTCTTTTGCCTGGTCCAATTGCAACTTTATCGACAGATCTAACTGGAGTTATTTCGACTGCTGTTCCTGAAAAGAATATTTCATCTGCCGTATATAATTCATCTCTGGTAATCTGTCTTTCTTGTACATCTATGCCTTTATCTTTTGCTATCTGCATAACTGATCTTCTAGTTATACCATTCAAACAACAAGTCAGTTCAGGCGTTAAAAGATTTCCATTTTTAATAATAAATATATTCTGGCCGCTGCCTTCAGCAACAAATCCATTAGTGTCTAAGAGTATTGCTTCTTGATATCCATTCTTTTTAGCTTGATCGTGTGCCATTACACCATTTACATACCCGCCTGAAATTTTTGATTTTGTCATTAAACTATTTGGAAATTGTCGTGTAAAAGATGAAACCATTACATCTATACCTTGTTCTATTGATTCAGCCCCAAAATAAGTTGGCCAGTCCCAACAAGAGATCATTAAATGAGAGCTCATCCCTACAATATCAAGACCTAAACGTTCATCATTTAAATAAAGAAGAGGTCTAATATACGCATCTTTTAAATTTGACTTTGAGATTACTCCTATCTGAGCTTCCATAACCTCATCTATGTTGTGATTAATTGGAACATTTATTATTTTAGCTGATTCAAAAAGACGTTCAGTATGTTCTTTTAATCTAAAAATATTTACATTATCTCCATTAGAGGACCCATAAGATCTTACTCCTTCAAATGCACCCAAACCATAATGTAAGGTATGTGTTAGAGGGCTTAAATACGCATCCTCTTTATTAATATATTTTCCGTTTAACCAATAAGTATTAGACATAAGGAGTAGTATAATTTAATTGCTAATTTATTTGAAACAATGAATACAAACATATTTAGAGCCTATGACATAAGAGGTAATGCTGAGAGAGATCTTGATAGTTTAACTATAGAGAAAATAGGGTATGTGCTTGGTTTAAAGATTAAAGAAAATAATTCTAATTCTGTCTATGTAGGTTATGACAGCAGATTGTCCTGCAAAGAGATAAAAAACAATCTTATTAGAGGAATTAATGCTGCAGGAGTGAAAGTATTCAATTTAGGTCTAGTTCCCACACCTATGGTCTATTATGCAACTAAAGTTGGGGTTGCTTCGAATGGAATAATGATTACTGGCAGTCATAACCCTAAAGATGACAACGGTCTAAAAATGGTAATAAACGATAATGCTATTTCTGGAATTGAAATTAAAGAATCAGTCCAGAATTTAGGTGAAGTGCCAACAGATAATACAGAAATGATAGAAGATGTAGATCTTGAGGAGAAATATATAGAAGAAGTAATAAATAAAGTAAAAATAAATAAAAAATTAAAAGTTGTATTGGATGCCGGTAATGGAGCAGCAGGAATTTTAGCGGATAAAATGTTTACTGCTCTTGGACATGAAGTAATATCGATAAATAAAGAGCCTGATGGCAATTTTCCCAATCATCATCCAGATCCAAGTAAAGAAAATAATCTTATAGCAATAAAGCAAGAAATAAATTCAACAAATGCTGATATAGGATTTGCATTTGATGGTGATGGTGATCGAATAGGTCTAATAACCAGTGAAGGACAATCAATTATTGCCGATCAAATAATTATGCTAATGGCAGAGTTTTATTTAGATCAAGTGAAGGGCCCAATAGTATTTGATGTGAAGTGCTCGAATCAATTACCTTTATTAATAGAAAAATTTGGCGGAGAGCCAATAATGGAAAAAACTGGCCACTTTAATATCAAAAGAAAAATTAAACAAACAAATGCTGTTATGGGTGGTGAGATGTCAGGACATATATTTATAAATCATAATTGGTATGGGTTTGATGATGCTATTTTTTCAGCTGTAATTCTCACTAAGATTATTAGTGATCTGGACACTAGTGTTTCTAAATTAGTAGAGAAGATTCCTTTAACGCACTCAACTCCTGAACTAAATTTGAATGTTGAAGATGAAGAGAAGTTCAATATAGTTGAAAAATTTAAATTGGAAATGAAATTTACAAACGCAGATATCAATACAATTGATGGGATAAGAATAAGCATTGGAAATTCTTGGGCTTTAATGAGAGCATCAAATACTAGTCCAAAATTAGTTCTAAGATTTGAAGGTGATACAGAAGATAATTTAAATCAAATAAAAAGCTTGTTTGAAGATAATTTCTTAAGAATATTTCCAGATATTAAACTTAACTACCATTAATCTAGTATTTCTTTTAAATTTGAGCTTCTATTATCAGAATTTAGTAGATCATTAACATTTTCTTCTAAAAAATATTCGAAGATACTATTCTCGAAAGATTGTGATACTTGACCTGATTTTTTATCTATTCTTATTGCGGCAACACCTTCAGGAACACTAACAGAATAATCTGAAAGCTTATTTTTAGAATAACTCATAAAATCGATCCATATAGGCAAGGCATTAGTGCTTCCAAATTCATTATCGCCAAGAGAACTTCCATCATCTTTGCCTACCCATGCTGAAGCAACAACATGTGATGCATAGCCTGAAAACCAAGTACTAGTTGCATCATTTGTTGTTCCAGTCTTTCCTCCCATATTGTCGATGGGCATTTTAAGGCCTCTTCTTTTTACGTTTTGAATTAAGGCTTCATTAAGAATATCTGAAACCATGAAGGCTACTCTTGGATCAATTGATATATTTGACTCTTCTTCTCTAGCTTTAACCATTGGTATATCGAGATAATCTAATTTCTCTGCACTCAACCATGGAAAACTAACTTCATTAAAGCTATTAACTTTTCTAGCATATTTCTTTTCAGGGTCAAAAATTATATTTCCATCAATATCTTCAACTCTATCAATATAAAAAATTTTATTAGACTGTCCTTTATTTATTAAGATTGAATAATTCTCAGCTGCTTTAAAAGGATTGATGGTGCCTGTTCCAAGAGCTATAGAAAGATCGTTAGTAAGCATTTGATCATCAAAATTATATCTTTTAAAGCAATCTAAGACTCTTTCTAATCCAAGTGATTGGACTATTTTAATTGAGACTATATTAAGAGATTGTATTAATGCTTCACGTAATCTTATTGGGCCTAAGAATTCTCCTGAATTATTTCTCGGCCTCCATATTCCCTCTAATTTTTTATCTTCAAAAATAATTGGGCCATCTATAAAAATTGATGATGGATTTAATCTATTTTCAAAAGCACATCCATATATAAAAGGTTTAATGCTCGATCCTGGTAAAAGTTTAGAGTTACCAGCTCTATCAAATTTTGATTTCTCAAAATCAAATCCACCTACATAAGCTTTTAAAGCGCCATCTAAACCATCTATTGCTACAAATGCAGCCTCTACTTCTGGAACCTGTGATATCTGAAGAACTCCATCTTTATTGTGTATATAAATTAAGCTCCCTAGCTCTATAAAATCTGAAAATTTTTCTGGGTTTGAAGATCTGGTTCCATCCGGATTATTTTGTCTTGCCCAACTATAGAAATCTTCTGACCAGTCAATTGTGTTGAGTTTTAATCTTGAATCTAGAGTTTGTATTGAATTGTCATCCATACTTATTACTAAACTTGGAATTAATCCATCAGGTTCTGTTCTTGCATCTAGTAAATTCTGTAATTTTTCTAAATTTTCTTCTTTTGCTTCTTCATAATCTATTCTTGCAGGCAACATAAAAAGACCTTCTTCTTGAAAAGCACTTTTTAATATTGAGAAATTAAAATCTTTATAAACCTCTTCATTCCTCCATCCATATTTTTTGTCATAACTATATAAATTATCTCTTAAAGACTTCACTGCATTAGTTTGCATGTCTGAATCAAGGGTTGTATAGATATTCATTCCTTCTTCATAAGCTCTAGGACCAAACTTATTTATTATTTCAGCGCGAATTCTTTCAGCTATATATTCAGCTTCAATGTTTATCTTTGGTCCAAAGCTCTGACCTGTAACGATCTCTGCTTTTGCTTCTTCAAATTGGCCCTCATTAATAAAATCTCTTGATAGCATTCTCCGCAAGATTAAATCTCGTCTTGATTTTGATGCAGCTGGACTCTTAACTGGATTCACTCTGGAGGGCCTTTGCAAAATACCAGCTAATAAAGCTGATTCAGAAATAGTGGCTTCACTAAAATCTTTCCCAAAATAATATTGATATGCGGCTGCAAAACCATAATTACGATTACCTAAAAATGCCTTATTGAAATAAAGTTCAAATATTTCCTCTTTATTAAGATAATCTTCTAATCTCCAAGCTAAAAATATCTCCTTAAGCTTTCTTTCATATGTTCTTTCAAAAGATAAAACATAATTTCTAACCACTTGCATGGTTATAGTCCCTCCTCCTCCTAAAGATCTTCCAGATATTTCTCCATAAAGGGCTCGCATTAAACTAGTTATTTCTACACCAGAATGTTCAAAGAAATCACCATCTTCTGCAGCAATAATTGCATTCTTTAGATTATCTGGAATTTCATCAAATTTAACTATTTGTCTTTTCTCTGTTCCGAATAAACCTATTAGCTCGTTATCTGAAGCATATATTCTCATTGGATTTGTTAATTTAATTTCTGTGATTGTTTCTATCTTTGGTAAATCTCTAGAGAAAATAAAATAAATTATTCCTACAAACAGAAATGTGATCTGCAGTAAAAGTAAGAATAATCTTAGAATAGACATAATTTATATATTATTATTCACTTTCAAATTTTTTGTACAAATGAATATTTTTTTAATAGGCATGATGGGTTCGGGTAAATCATCCGTTGGATATTCCTTATCAAAACACCTAAGTAATACATTCTATGACTTAGACAAAGAGATTGAAAAGAGATTCAACCTATCTATTAAAGATATTTTTGTTGAGTACGGTGAAGATTTATTCAGGAAAGAAGAGAATAAATTGCTAAAAGAACTCAATATATCTTCTGAACTTATTGTTTCTACTGGTGGAGGAATAGTCTTATCAGAGGATAACCGTACGATTCTTAAGGAGAATAGAACTTATTTTTTAGAAGCTAATATAGAAGATATGTATGAACGTGCCATAAAAAGAGAAAATGATAGACCTTTATTAAAAGGTATGGATATTACACAATTTAAAGACTTATATATGGAAAGAAGAGATCTGTATACAGAAAGTGCAACTACAACAATTAATGTAGATAAAAAAACAATCGAAGATTTAGTGGCTGAGATAGTAAACAATGAAAAAAATATTATTTAGAACAGATCAGAAAGAAGTATCGTTAATTTCTTCTAAAAGTATAGGCAATTTATTTGATTCAGTGCCGACAAATGTTAAGTGCTGCGTATTAGCTGATAAAAGAGTTTTAGATATGCATGATCCACTGAGAGAGCAAATAAAAAATAAAAATTTTGCAATCTACGAAATTGCAAACCCTGAAGAAGAAAAAAGCATCAATTCATATACTAAGATTATTGATTTTCTTAGTTCCAAGTCTTTTAAAAGAAATGATCGCATTATAGGGCTTGGAGGTGGGGCTATTACAGATTTAGCTGGTTTCGTATCTTCAACCTATATGAGAGGTTTAGATTACATACAAATACCTACTTCTTTACTTGCTCAGGTTGATGCTTCAGTTGGAGGAAAAACTGCTGTTAATTATGGCAAGATAAAGAACTTTATTGGCACATTCTATAATCCATCTAAAATTATAATTTGCTCAGAATTTTTAGAAACTTTAAGTGAACAAGAATTTTTAAATGGTCTTGCTGAGGTTATAAAGCACGCCTTGATAACATCAGATGGTTCTGTTGATAAATTAATTAAAAGACATAAACAAATAACTGATAGAAATTCAGCAACCTTATTAGAAATAATAGAAGAGTCTATTCAAATAAAGGCCGATATTGTCACAGAAGATTTTACTGAAACTGGAAAAAGAAAATTTTTAAACTTTGGTCATACTTTTGCACATGGCATTGAGTCTGCAAACTTAGATAAACCTATATTGCATGGACATGCTGTAATAATTGGAATGATGATGGCATTAGATTATGCAGAGCACATTAAATCAATTGATAAAAATATCCATAAGAAATCTATGGATTTATTAGAAATTTTTAACTTTGATTTTTCAGATATAAAACTTGATGCAGAGCAAATTGTTGAAGCAATGAAAAGTGATAAAAAGAATACAAATACAATTAACTTGGTCTTATTGAAAGATATTGGATCGCCATATATTCTTGAAGAAGCCAATGAAGAAAGATTAACTAATTTTATAGAAAACTTTATAGAAAATTTTGAAAAATAATTACTACCTAAAAGCATTGCATCAGAAAAATGAGGCATTAAATGTGCCAGTTTGGCTATTACGACAAGCAGGTAGATATTTACCAGAATATAGAGAAATTAGATCAAAATTCCCTGATTTCTTTGCAATGATTAAGACTCCTGAAGTCTGTAAAGAGCTAACTTTACAACCTTTGAGAAGATTCCCTTTAGATGCTGCTATTACATTTACTGATATTCTGACAATTCCTGAAGCAATGGGTGTTGATATTAAATTTGTTCAAGGCCAAGGACCAATATTTGCTGATTCAATCAGTAATAATTCAAAACTTAAATTAAATAATTCTAATTTTTTAGAAAGACTAGATTATGTATTTGAAGCTACACAATTAATAAAAAGTGAAATTGATGTTCCTTTAATAGGTTTCTCAGGTAGTCCTTGGACATTATTTGTATATCTTTTCTATGGTAAATCACCTAGAGACTACGAGATTATTAATTCATACATAAAGAATGAGCCTGAGAATACACATGCTATTTTGGATATTTTATCTAATGCAATTAAGGAATATATTTCTGCGCAAATTGAATCTGGAGCTGACTGTATACAGATATTTGATTCATGGGGAGGAATTCTTGGAAGCCAATATAATGAATACTCATTAAAATATATAAATGATATACGAGCTAGTCTAAGTAAAGATATTCCAATGATTCTCTATGCAAAAGGCACTAAAGTAAGCAACTTGTTGCCACATACTGAAATAGACTGTTTTAATCTCGATTGTGAAGAAAATATTGATAATTACATTGATACGCCATTAACCATACAAGGTAATTTTGATCCAAAATATTTTCATAAAGACAATTCAGAATTAATAGATATTGCTGATTCTATTTTTGAAAAATATCATACAAAACAAAACTATATATTTAATGTTGGTAGCGGCATAACGCCTGATATAGATCCAGATAAAGTTGGTTTATTTCTTGAAAGATTACGTCTTTTTAATTCTAAATAGTCCTTCTTGCGTAACTGATGCAATTACTTCGCCATCTCTACTAAAAAAAGTTCCTCTTCCTAAACCTCTTGCATTTCCTGTATAAGGACTATCAGTAGCGTACAAAATCCAATCATTCCAAATAAAATCAGTTTTATGGAACCACATTGCATGATCTAAGCTAGCCATCATTAGATTAGGAGACATGTAACTCATACCATGAGGGTAAAGGCAGGGAGCTAATAAGCCAGAATCTGAAATATAAGCTAAAAATGCATATTGTTTTGATCTATCACCAGGTATTTCACCATTTGGCTTGAGCCAAATATTTCTTATTGGAGGTAATTTTTTTGGTTTCAAGATATCATTCCACTCGACCCATTTAATTGAATATTCTCTTTTTGAAAGTAAAAATGGTCTTAGTTCTTCTGGAACTTCATCTATATTCTCCTCTCGCAACTGAATCTCATCTTTTAAATCTTCAGGTAGAGGAACTTTTGGCATTTCAATGCTATGAGATATCCCCTCTTCATCTTTCTGAAAAGAAACACTCATCGTAAAAATAACCTCATTATTCTGTATTGCTTTAACAGTTCTTGTTGAAAAACTTCTACCATTTCTTACTGGATCAACACTGAAAAGAACAGGTTGTTTTAATACGCCTGGTCTTAAAAAGTAAGCGTGTAGAGAATGGAGATGCTTATCTTCTTCAATAGTTGCATCAGCAGCGACATAAGCTTGAGCTATTACTTGGCCACCATAGATTCTTTGAATTCCTGCATTTTTTCCTTTAAACCTAAATAAATAAGTATCTAGCTGTTCTAGAGAAAGTCTCTTCATGACATTCTCAAAAGAATTATCAGATTTTATCATTGGGCTGAAAGACCTCCGTCTATAACAATCTCAGTTCCTGTAATCATTTTTGATTCATCTGATGCTAAAAAAAGTATTGCATTAGCAATATCATCTACTTCAGCTAATTTTCTTACCGGTATTTGACGCTCTAATTTAGTTAACATGTCATTTGAAGTATCACTTAGGAGAGCTTCAAGTATTTCTGTCCTTGCAAAAACAGGGTGTACACTATTACACCTAACTAAGTTAGTGGTTCTGGCGCAATGAAGAGCTACAGATTTAGATAAATGTCTAACTGCTGCTTTAGCGCTGTTATAAGCAGTAAAATTATGGCCAGCGACAATTCCTGAAATTGATGAAATATTGATTATTGATCCATTGCCTGAATCTCTCATTAATGGAAGCGCATACTTACAACCATAAAATACTGAATCGAGATCTACTTTATGAACCATGTCCCAAGCTTCATTAGTTGTTGATTCAACATCGCCCATATAACCAATACCAGCATTGTTTACAAGAACATGTAGTTTGCCTTCTTTATCTTTTATTTCATTAATTACTCTTTCCCAGTCATCTGTATTGGTTACATCTTGCTGTAGAAAATTTACATCAAAGTCTTTTGCGACCTTTTCTCCACCTTCAACATTAATGTCTGAGATGTAGACTACTGCGCCTTCAGCTTTAAGCGTTTCAGCGGTTTTTTTACCGAATCCTGCTGCTCCTCCTGTAATAAGAGCAACCTTTCCTTTTAATCGATTAGCCATAATTTTTAGAAATTGTTAAAATCCTAAGGCTAATTATAACTTCATGAGATCAAAAAAAGTTAATAATCAACCTCAAGAAATAATAGATTATCCTGAGATTGACCCAAAAGACCAAAATGCAATTGAATGCATTAATGAAATCTTTATGTCTCCTTTAACTGGAAGCTACAATTGGGATTACATAGTTGTAGAAGATAGAATCAAAAAACTTTACGAATTAGGTAAAGAATTAAACTGGAATGTTTCATCAGATCTTGATTGGTCGCAAGATTATCCAAAGGATGAGTTGATGATAAATTATGACCTATTTCAGACTCCTGAGAGTGTCCTCAGAGGTTACGACGATTTATCAGATGAAAAAAAGGTTGAGATGGATAGACATAGAGTATCTTGGAACATAAGTCAGTTTCTGCATGGTGAACAAGGAGCATTATTAGTAGCGTCCCAGCTTGTTTCATGTGCACCTACTTTTAATGCAAAAATGTATGCCGCCTCACAAACTTTTGATGAAGCTAGACATGTTGAAGGATTTAATAGATATCTTAAAGAAAAAATTGGATTTCAATATCCTGCAACAAATGGTCTTAAATCTTTAATGGACAAAATACTTACTGATGAGAGATGGGATCTTAAATTTATTGGTATGCAGATAATTATTGAGGG
>Ga0115011_10002711_pt1 | contig 12232 bp, 8 predicted proteins | sample TroAtlMetagenome_2_FD_88705 | JGI IMG/M metagenome (GOLD analysis project Ga0115011, IMG submission 88705) | Marine eukaryotic phytoplankton communities from Atlantic Ocean - Tropical Atlantic ANT8 Metagenome | ecosystem: Environmental > Aquatic > Marine > Oceanic | place: Tropical Atlantic... | reverse complement strand
GGGACCGACATATTTGAACGACAGCGAATCAAGACCCGCAACACAGGCCGCCACGCCGCCGCACTGGCCGTGTCCCATCACCACGATGTGATCGACACCGAGGGCACTGACGGCAAATTCAATCGCAGCGGACACGCCATGACGTCCGCCATCATCGTCCATTGGAGGCACGAGATTGGCGACATTCCGGACAACAAACAGATCGCCCGGCCGGGCACTGAACACGACCGCAGGGTCAACGCGGCTGTCGGAACAGGCAATGATCAGGGTATGCGGGCTTTGCCCCTTTGCCAGCTCGGCATAGTGCGCCCGCTGGGTCTTGTAGGCATCGCGGCGAAAGTCGCGATAGCCGTCCAGCAAAGGTTTGGGAGGTAGGTCCGCCATGCGTCGCTCCTGCGTCTGGTCAGCCAAGACTGACCGGACCCGTCGATAGCGCCTTTTTAGTTGCAATGGAAACCGATTTGAAGCCCGCGGCCGCAGCCCAGGGCGCGCCCGCAACCGGCCGTAAAAAAGGCGGCCGGAGCACAACACGCTCCGGCCGCCAGTCTGTGCAGCATGCAAACCTGTCTGGGAGGATCAGCTTGCCGAGGCGCACGTAGCCATTGCGAGATTCGCGATCACTTCGTCTTCACCAGCCGAGGCGGCATCGGCTGCCCGGAAGTCAGCGACAGCCGCGTCATGATTGCCGGCAATCCAGTGAGCCGCTCCGCGATTGTTCAGGGCCCGCCAGGCGTCGCCTGTCAGAGACAGGGCTTCACCGCAGGCGGAAAGCGCCGCGTCGAGCTGACCGCTGGCGCCGTAGCCGGCGCAGAGATTGGTCCAGGCCGCGGTTTTGTTGCGCGCCGACAGGCCGGTCTCGACCAGGCCTTCACCGATCTGGACGGCGTTCGCCCACTCGCCGCGCTCGACGGCATTGTACTGGGCACGTACGGTACCATTGGCGGTTCGGTGGCCGGCCATGGTCGGCTCGGCATCACAGGACTGGGCAATTCCGGTCGGTGTGACAACAACCGCCAACGCGGCCGCGAGAAACAAGGAGCGCATGATCAATCCCTCCGATATGAGCAACGCAGTAAACACTGTTTATATTTAGAACGAAGTTCCGCGAATGGAATTGACGATATCATCATCCTTGGAATACAAAATCGTATGGATGACTGGTCTGACTATCTCGTCTGCCTCGCTGTTTCCGAAGCAGGCAGCCTGACCGCCGCGGCCCATGAGCTCGGCGTCAGCCAACCCACCGTGACGCGGCGCCTGCAGGCCCTGGAAACCCGTTTCGGTGAACCCCTGTTCGAACGCGAGCAAGGCCAGACGCGTCTGACCCCGCTTGGACTGAAGGTCACCGCCCATGCGGCCCGGATGCGCGATGAGGCTTCGGCCATCGAGCGCGCCGCCATGGCCCAGACCAGTCCCTGTCCGGCCTGGTGGTCGTGTCAGCCTCTGAAGGCCTGGGCGCCGACTGGCTGCCGCTGGCTCTGGAAAGCTTTCAATCCGCCAATCCCGGCATTGGAATCGATATCGCGATCAAGAATAACTCAGCCAACCTGGCCGACCGCGAGGCTGATATCGCCCTGCGCTGGAACGGCCCGGGCACCCAGCAAAGCCTGGTCGGACGGCGCGGTGCCACCGTCGGCGCCGGCCTCTATGCCGCCAAAAGCTATCTCGACAAGCACGGTCGCCCCGAAACCGTGGAAGACCTCGCCGACCATGCCGGCGTCGGCTGGTCGATCGGCGATTATTTCGGCTGGCCGGCGACCCAGGCCGGCGCTCCGGTCCTGCCCCGCCATGTCTCGTTCAAGTCCAACAGCCCGGCTTCCCACGTCAAAGGTCTGGAAGCCGGCTTCGGGGTCGGTGTGACGTCGCACCGCCTGGCCCGAAACAGCCGTTATCTCGAACGCATCCTGCCGGATTTTGAAAGCTCGCTGGACCTGTGGGTTGTCGCCCATGAAACCGTCCGCAAGAGCGCCCGGGTGCGGGCCGCCTACGATCACATCATCGCGCAAATGAAGGCCGATGCGGCCTATTTCAGTCGCGGCGAACCGTCGACGCTCTAGCGCCGGACCACCGCGGTCAAGACGGTCGGGCGGGGATGGCGAGAATGTTCATGGCGATGGAAACACGATCCCGCGGTCCGTTGTGCGGCCGAACGGCATGCATGAGCCAGGATGGAAAGATCACCAGCTTGCCCGGCTCCGGCCTGACCCGGTGCTGGGACAATTGCTTGGTGCCATCCTCGTCCTGAAAGACGAGATCGGGCGCATTCATGCGCACGCTGGGAAAGCGCGGGTCCTGGGCCACGAAAAACCCGTCCTCACTGTCGCCGCCATCGTCCAGATAGAAACTCGCTGACCAGAACGAGCCCGGATGGCAGTGCATCTGGTTCGAGGCCGCCGCCGGCGAGACATTGGCCCACATCTCCATGTCCATTTCATAGCGGGACTGACCTTGGGCCGCGACGACATCGCTGGTGTGACGGGCACAGACCGCCATCGTCTCGCGTGCCAGAGCAATGGCTTCGTCGCCGCCCCATTCCAGCATCGAGGTGTCCGAGTGCCAGCCATTGATGTTCGAGCGGGATATCCCGGGATGTTCGGCCCGGCGGGCGCGGACCCGCGTGAGCAACGGCTCGATCCATGACTGGGCCTGTTGCGGCCAGACCTCGATCAAAGGCGTCGCGAACAGCCGATTGACGCGGCTGCGCGGCGCCAGATTCCAGTCCGCCATCAGTCCTCGTCTCCGTAAATCGCGACCACCGGCTCCCCGCCCTCACTCTGGCGGGCCCGATACATGCCCGGCGTATTGAAGCTCCAGGCGATGTCTCCGTCGGGCGTGAGCGCGACGATGCCGCCATCGCCCTGCATCGCGCTCAGCTCGTCACGGATGACCTGATCACTCGCCGCCTGCAGGTCGAGCCCCTGGAATTCCACGAGGGCGCAGATCCGGCTGGCAACCGTCAGGCGGATGAAATACTCGCCCGTCCCGGTGGCCGAGACACCGCAGCTGGCATTGTTGGCATAAGTACCCGCACCAATGATCGGGCTGTCGCCAACCCGGCCCCAACGCTTGGCAGTCGTTCCACCGGTCGAGGTGCCGGCAGCGATGTTTCCGGCACGGTCCAGCGCGACCACGCCGACAGTGCCGAAGCGGTGCTCGCGGGCGTCGCGGTCGAGCTCGCCATGATCGATCTCGGCCGGTGCTGGCGCCCCTTCGGGACGATCCGGAATGGCGAGTCCGAGCGCACCGAGGGCGCGTTCCATCGAGGCCCAGCGGCGCTCGGTGAAGAAAAAGGCGGGCGGCACGATTTCCAGACCCTGCTCTCGGGCAAAGGTCTCCGCGCCCTCACCCTGCAGCATGACATGGCGGGAATTGTCCATTACCGCGCGGGCCAGCGAGATCGGATGGCGAACCTGTGTCACGCCGGCCACGGCGCCGGCCTCCAGGGTCGCACCATCCATGATCGACGCGTCCAGCTCGTTGCGGCCGGCGGCCGTGAACACGGCGCCGCGCCCGGAATTGAACAGCGGGTCGTCTTCCATGCCGTGTATGACCGCCTCGATCGCGTCGAGCGCGCTGCCGTCAGCCTGCAGCACGGCTTCGCCGCGAGCCAGCGCAGCGGCCATGGCCGCCCGGTATTCGGCCTCTCGCTCCGGCGTCATGGCACCGCGCTCGATGACACCGGCGCCGCCATGAACCACCAGCGCCCAATGCTGTTGGGCTTGGGTCTGGGTCTGGGTCTGGGTCTGGGTTTGGGTTTGGGGCTGGCAGCCGGCCGCCAAAGCCAAGCTACCAACCGCCGCAGCCATCATGAATCGGATCATCTGGAAATCTCCCCTGTTCCCGGGCAGATTCCCGCGCGCGCCGCAGTCTGGCAAGTCCCGTCAGGCGGAATTGACACATAGCGGGCGCAGCCCCACCAGGCTGGCCTGTCCCGGGCCGACAGCGGCGCGGTCGAAATAGAGCTGGACGCCCTGTACCGTCCAACCGCGCTGGCACCAGACGGTCCGGTATTCGGTGACACAATCCCCGGCTTCTGCGGTCGCGGCCTCATCAGCAAATGTGTAAAGGCGCACGGCTCCAACCCGTTCATCATCGGTGAAGCAGGCGGCAATCCCGTTGACGCGCTCTTCGGCGCTCAGCGTGGCGGTTCCGGCGCCGGCCAGTTGGCGGCGGGTCATGCGGCGGGTGCAGAACTGCGCTGTGCGCGGGGATGCGCCACGGAAGAAAGCGCGGACCTGGCAAGGCCGGTCACGGCGGACAGCGATCTGCAAACCGTAGAAATCATGGCCCGGATCGGCGATCAGGCTGGTGTGGAACTCGGTGGTCTGGCCGACCACCATTTCCTCACCCTCGCCGATCGTTCCGAACGACATCAGCATCGCCACGACAAAGGTCGTCAACATGGGTTCATCGCCTCCTGATGGCGCAGACTAGGCAATCAGGAAGACTTTGTCCGCACACTCATCAATCACAAGCGCGTGCGTTGGATGCCTGATCATTCGGCGCGTACTGCGCTGCCCCGGACCCGCACGGATGCATTTGCTTCGCGCCCGGTCTCGTCGATCGCGCTGACGGAGTAGAAACCCGGCCCGGTCGGGGTCCACAACGCCTCGCCCAGAGCGTTCTGTGGCACGCGTTGCCCATCCGCGTACCAGCGAAGCGGGCCCGCCGCCTGGGCCGAAAGGATGAAGCCGCGACCGGCCCGGTCGGACCAGATTTCTGCGCCATCCGGCGGAAACAGGATGTGGGGCGCCGGATCCTGCTGGAAGGCCGTCAGCGTTTCGGGAAGCGCCTCCGGCAGGGCTTCGGGCGGAGCATTTCCCGTCGCGCCACCCGGCTCGACCTGGCTGATTCCGTCAGCAATACGGAACAGCAGCGGCAGGGCGGCTTCCCGCCCGGTCATGCCATCGCGCGGTGCGCCATCGGCGCGGCCCGACCAGACAATGATCGTATAACGGCCGACAATGCCCGCGGCCCAGGCATCACGAAAGCCGTAGGACGTGCCTGTCTTGAATGCGATATCGGGCGCACCCTGCGCCAACAACGCCGGCACCCGGCCACCGGGATGTGGCGCCCGGCGCAAGACCGCCATGATCTCATCTGCCGACTCCGCCGACAGCAGCCGGAATCCGCCGGACGGGGCCTCGGTGTCCAGCTCATCCTCATACCAGACAAGCGGGCGCGCCTCGCCACCATCCCCAAGGGCGGCATACAGCACACCGACCTGGCGCAGCGTCAGTCCCGCGCCGCCCAGCGCGACGGCCAGTCCACTGTCCTGCCCGGCCTGGCGCGGTCGCAAGGGGCGCGCGCCGGCGAAACCGAGCGCAGCGTTGAACCGGCGCGCGCCGACACCATCCAGTGTCGTCACGGCGGGAATGTTGAGTGAGTGTTGCAGCGCTTCGGCAATCGTCACATCGCCGCGAAACCGGCGGTCGAAATTGTCAGGCTGGTAGCCGGAATAGCGGCGTGGCAGATCGGCGATCCGCGTCCCGGGCGCCGCCAAGCCATCGTCAAAGGCCATGCCGTAGATGAAAGGTTTGAGCGTTGACCCCGGTGAGCGCGGCCGGTCGGTCAGATCGATCCAGCCACCCGGCCGCGACCGGCTCGCCGATCCGGCCATGGCCCGCACGGCGCGGCTGTCGGTGTCGATCACGATCGCCGCGAACTGCACGTCTTCTCCGGTCTCCGGCAATTCCGTCTCGAGACGCTCCTGCAGCATCCGCTGAAGGGCGCCGTCCAGCGTGCTCACATGGTCGTACCGGTCCGGCCGGGCCCGGCGCAAGTCTTCGGCCGCATGCCAGGCATCTGAGGGGAAAGCGCGCCGCCGCGGCGCCGGGTCGCCGCGCGCGTCACCGGCCGAGGTTTCGCGTGCCAGTCCGACAGCGGCCAGACGATCCAGAACGCGGCTGCGGGCCCGCACGGCCTGCTCGGGGCGCCGGTCCGGACGACGGGCCTCGGGCGATTGGGGCAAGGCGATCAACATCGCGATCTGATCGATGGTCAGGTCATCCGGCTCGCGTCCGAAATAGGCCCAGCTGGCTGCCCGCACGCCTTCCAGATTGCCGCCATAGGGCGCCAGCGTGAGATAATATTCGAGAATTTCGCGCTTTGTGAGGCGCAGCTCCAGCTGGAGCGCCCGCGCCATCTGGATCAGCTTGGCACCGAAAGTCCGGTCGCGCGGCTCGATCAGCCGGGCCAGCTGCATGGTGAGGGTCGACCCGCCCGAGACAATCCGCCCGGCGGCCAGGCTGTCGCGCGACGCGCGGACCAGGGCCGGCAAGTCGACACCCCAGTGCTGGAAGAAACGCTCATCCTCATACGCCAGCAGGGCCGACACGAAATCCGGGTCCAGCGTGTCAACACTGGCGGGCAATCTCCAACGCCCATCTTCAACCGGAAAGGCCCGCAACACCCCGCCATCACGATCCCGGACCACAGCCGAAACCGACCCTGCTTCAGGCAGGGGCGGCGGCAGCATGCGGTCGAGGCCGAGCAGTCCCACAAGGCCCGACAGCGTGGCCAGAATGACCCAGTATGCCCGCCCCAGTCCGAACATGATCAGTCGCGCGGCGCGATCACCACCCGGCGGGTTTGCGACCGGGCATAGACATCACTGCGATACATGTCCTCGACCACGGCTCCGGGAAGCGTGTACTCACCCGGCGTCACGGCGCGGACGATATAGGCCAGCCGGCGCGGACGCCGCTGGGTCAGGTCCAGGGCGGCGGCATACCGGTCATCCCGGGTTTCGCTCATCGATGGCGAGACGATCTGGCCGAGCCAGGCGTAGGCCCCGCGCGGCGCACCCTCGGCCGGACTGATCTCCGCCTCGATTTCGAAGCCGGGTGGAAGAAGGTCGATCAGGATGGCCGGGATCAGGCGTTGCTCGTGCGGCGACACGGTGATGTCAATGACAAGGCGGTCGCCCTGCACCAGCGCTTCCAGATCGACAGCCCGGCCATCAAGGCCCAGCACACGTTTCTGCACGGACACGCCTTCAGCCGCTGTATCCGGCGCCTGCCGGGTTTCTCCATGGGCCAGCTGGGTCACCCAGACCGGTCCCTCGCCCGCGGCGGTGAAGGTCAGCTGGGTATCCAACATGTCCGGCTGCACGGTGAAGACGGGACGTCCGCCGTTCGTCGGAGCAAAGGGCCCCTCGATCACGACCGTGTCCGCGCCACCGGACAGGCCCTGCGCCGCCATCAGCAGGAAAGCCTTTTCCTGGGTGGTCAGACGGGCTGGTTCGGGCAGATCGGTCACGACCCGTTCAGCCAGCCTCGCGACCCGGTCAGCCTCGCCCGCCTCGGCGGCATAGGCGACCACACCCGCCAGGTCACGACGGGCGGACTGGTACCAGTCGCCCGGATTTTCGTAGCCGATCAACGCCTCGGCCGCGTCAAAGGCACTGGCTGAGCGGGCCCGGTCACCGATCAAGTGCAGGGCCGCGCCCAATTGTGCGAGAGCCAGCGGGCTGTCGATCTCGTCGAGGCGTTCGTCGTGCATGTAGCGAAGACGCGAGCGATCGACCCGTCCGGCACGGGCCAGCACATAGAGCGCATAGGCGGCACTCCGGTCGGACAGGCGCTCGGCGGTATCGGTCTGGCCACGCCAGGAATAGATGGTGGTGCTGTAGCCATTGACCCGCCAGTTTTCCTGTGCGGCGACATGCTCGAGCACCGCATAGGCCCGGTCCAGCGCCGCTTGCGGCACTGTGTAGCCGGCCGCCTTGGCCCGTTCGAGGAAATCGACGGCATAGGCGCCGATCCAGGCGCGGCTGCCACGGTCACCGATCCGCCACAGGCCGATCGTACCATCATTGGCCTGACGGTTGAGCAGGGTCGAAATGGCGTCCTGGATGATCACCCGCGTGTCGTCCACACCCTCAATTCCGGCCGCCCGGGCCAGCGGGTCGGCCAGCAGGAGCGGCATGGCGCGACTGGTGATCTGTTCGGTGCAGCCATAGGGATAGCGCGACAGGGAGCGCAGCAGCGCGTCCTCGTCCAGCGGGGTCGGCGAGAAGCTCAGCGTTACATCCGACCCGCCAGGCAGATAGGCCGCCAGCGCCTCGGAGCCCAGTGTCCAGCTTTCACCCGGCAACAGCCGGCCGCGGGTCACGGTCGAGGATGGCAGCCAGGCCGAACGCACTTCGATCGGATAGCTGCGCGACACGGCGAAATCAGCCGGTCCAGCGACATCGAGCGCCACGGTTCCCAGTCCGGCGTCGGCGCCCTCAAGCGCATAGCGACGGTCAGCGCGCTGGCCCTGGTCCAGCGGGATGGTGTCAGACGCGGCACCGGATACGGCACGATCGGTTGTCATGGTGGTCAGATAGTCACCCGGAGCGCCGTCGACATTGTCGATGGTCAACGTCGCCGTCGATACGTCGCCGGGCGCCAGGAAGCGCGGCAGGATGAGCTCAGCGGGAACATCATCGCGCACAGTCAGGGGCTGGGAGAGACCGCCTACGCCACGCTCGCTCCAGGCCACCGCCATCAGGCGCAGCTCGCCATTGAAATCGGGAATATCCAGCGCCACGGTCGCACGACCATCCCGACCGACCGAGACCGGTCCGCTGAACAGCGCCACGGTGCGGGTCGGCACCACGGTCAGTCCGGCACCGCCGATCTGGTCACCACCGGAACGGACCGCCGCGGCGGCACCCTGGTTGGGATCGAGCAGGCGGCCATAGTCGTCATAAAGATCCACATCGAGCGAGGACTGGCCAAAGAACCAGCTGACCGGGTCGGGTGAGGCAAAGCGGGTCAGGGCCAGGATGCCCTCATCCACCGCCGCAACGGTCAGCCAGGCGCCGTCACGCACCGGCCCGTCCAGGGTCACGCCCAGTTCCAGGGTCTGACGGGGATGGACCCGTTCGGGAACGTCCAGCGTCATTTCGAATGTTCTATTGCCCATGTCCACGGGCAGATAGGCCACCCCGACCGCCCGTCGCGGCGCCGGCTGGTCAACCGGGTGGCGCGGCGTGAACAGAGAGACCATGGCGTAGGCGCCTGCGCCCCACTCTTCGGTGACACGGAAGGTCAGCTCGGCGCCGCTCTCCGGGATGCTCACCGAACGCGTCTCGATCACATGGTCGCTGGCGATGACGATTTCCGCCTCGCCGGCATAGGGCGGCAGCAGGCTGAGCGTCACTTCGCCACCGACGGGTGTCGGCGTATCCGGGATCGACAGGGCGACACGGTCGGGCGCTTCGCTGCCGGCCTCTGCCGTCGCACCCCAGCCGACCCAGAAATCGGTCGAGGCTGTCTGACCGCTGGTGGCCTCGGTGACGACGAGGCGATAGCTGCCCCAGTCCAGGGCCCGGACATCGATGGAGGTCGGAGCGTCGGCAATGGTGTTCACCACACCCTGTTCAACCAGCACGATATTGCGCGTCCGGCGCCACTGCCAGCGACCACTGCCAACGCGGTACCAGTCATATTCCCAGTCCACGCGCACCAATTGCCAGTCCAGCGGCGCGGCGACGAGGTCACCTGCGGGGTCCAGAGCCACGACATCGATCGCGGTTTCACGATTACGCTGGGCACGACCGTCAAATTGCGGGCGCAGGCCCAGATAAAGATCGGCCGGGCGGTAGGGAATGCGCAGGTCGTCGGCGACCGGTCGGCCACCGGGCTCAATGGCCGAGATCACAGCGCGCACACGCAAGGGCTGGGTGGCATCGCGGCCGGCCTCGCCCAGATCGATCGACTGGACCGCGCGACCGGCGCCATCGGCGACGGTATCGGCGAGATCACTTGTGAACTCGCGGAAGGGCTCGTCGCCGCGCCCGAAACGGAAATCAGCGAAGTCGGCGAAGGGGGCGGGGTCAACCTCGACGCGGACCCGTCCCTCGACCACCAGACCGGCGCCCGGCGCGCCATAGAGGAAGCGCACATTGGCTTCGATATCGCGGACCTCGCCAGCACCGATCGCCGTCGTGTCATCGCCGGTCAGCGTCAGACCAACGCGTTGCGGCACGAAGTCCTCAACCGAGAAGCGGACCTGGCCGACACGGCCATAGCCATCCATCTCGGCGACAATCCGCCATTCGCCACGCGCGGCGGTTCGCGGGACATCCCAGGCCCAGCTGACACCACCGGCGTCCGGCGCACCCGGGAAACGGGCATTGGCCGCCTCGATTCCATTGGGCCCATAGACGGTCAGATCGACCGGACGGTCAGTGACGGCGAATGCCTCGGCATCGCGCAACAGGGCAGACACATGAACGGTCTCGCCAGGCCGGTAAATGCCGCGGTCGAGATAGACAAAGCCATCGGCCCCGTCCGGGCGCTGGCGTCCTGACGTGTCCAGTCCGGACAGGTCAACCGGATTGCGCTGGAAGTCGAGCACGGCGAAATCATTGTCGGGTCCGTAGGCGGTCAGCAGGCGCGGCGCCATGGCGCCCTCGCCGCGTGTCAACGGCCCCTCAAAGCGCGCCCGACCACTGGCATCGGTCGTCACCCCGGCCAGGACCTCGTTGGAGCGGGCGATCAATTCGACCCGCACACCGGAGACAGGCTGGGCGGTCTGCAGCGAGCGCACCACGAAGTCGACGCCGTCATTGCCGCGATAGGCCGTCAGGGCCAGGTCGGTAATCACCAGCCAGCGATTGGCGCGGGCCGGCGTGCGATAATCATTATCCGCCTCGGCCCCATCCACGACGGTGATGTGATAGGCACCCGGTGTCAGGGTGCCAATGGCTTCGGCGACCGGGAAAACGGTCGTCACCGGCGTGTTCAACAGGCCGGCCGTGTCCATCTCGCCGCGCCAGATGATCTCACCGACGGCGTCCGGGTTCTCGTCCTCGCCGGACCAGTAATAATCGCCCGAGCCGATATTGGCGCCGGAGGTGATGGACCGGAAAGCCAGGGCCCGGTCATTGATGCGGCGAAGGGTGACCGCGACGCTGTCGACATTGACGGTTTCGATGGCCAGGCCGTCAGCATCGAGGCGCGGCAGGATGACCCCGTCCCCCGCAATGCCGACATAGGCGGGCCGGTCGCCGAAATCGAGCTCGACGGTCTCGTCGGCCAACAGGCCGTCGCCATTGGCTGCCGGCAGTCCGGCCCGCAGGGTCAGCGATTGACCCTCGCCAAAGCCCAGTCCGCCAACACACAAGCTCTGCCCGCTGGCATCCAGGGCGATGGGACGCTCCGGGGTCACGGCGACATAGGACGCGTAGTCGGCTTGCGGATCGAGCGGGTGGGTGAAACCAAGGCACAGTCGAGGCGCGTCATCATCAACATCGATGGAATAGCGCAGGAAGGCGAACTGGCTGGGCGCTGTCTCTTCGGCGCGCGGGGCACCGGCGTCACGGGTCTCCAGTTGCGGACCGCTCGAGGTTTCCTCGGAGCCGCCCGAACACGCTGCCAATGTCAGGGCCAATGCCCCGGCCAACCAGACTGCATATCGCGTCGCCATCATGCCTCTCCCCTGAATGAAGCGACCGGGACCTTAGGACATGCCGTTGCGAAACGCACCCACAAACAGTCTGAAACTTTTGTGTTTTCGCGACTGCTCCGCTCGCCTGGCGGAGCGACGGGCCGGCCCGGTCAGTCGAGCGGGATTCCACAAAGCGCTGCCAGGGCGCGCCAGGGAATGGCCGCCGATGCGAAGCCGGCCAGGATGATGAGCGAACCGACCCAGTATCGTGTGCCTGGCCGCCGGGCGAGCGCGAGGAATTGGGTCAGACCCAGGGCCGCTGCTGTCACCGCCGGCAGGGTCCCCAATCCGAAACCCAGCATGACCAGGCCCCCGGAAACGGCACTGCCAGACAACAATGCGTACAGGAGTGCCGCATAAACCATGCCGCAAGGGAGCAAGCCCCAGACCAGACCCGCCAGAACCGGGCTGGCAGACCGGAACGCACCGCCCAGTCGTGCGCCCATAAAGCGGGTGACCCCATCGCCCAGCCGGTCCAATCCGGAGAGGGCGGGAGCCCAACCCATGACCGACAGACCGATATAGACCAGAACCAGCGCCCCGGCCCAGCGCATGACAAAGTGGGCCTCAGCGCGGTCAAAGCCGAAATAGATGCTGGATCCAATCGCCGCCAGGACCGCGCCGGCGAGCGTGTAGGCGATGATCCGGCCCAGTTGCGCCAGCAGCAAGGTGCGAACCCGGTCGCCTGGGGACCCGTTCGGCGCCAGCGACAGGGTCAGGCTGGAGGCGATGCCGCCACACATGCCCACACAGTGGAGGCTCGAAGCCAAACCCGCCAGAAATCCGCCCG
>Ga0115011_10002708_pt1 | contig 12250 bp, 10 predicted proteins | sample TroAtlMetagenome_2_FD_88705 | JGI IMG/M metagenome (GOLD analysis project Ga0115011, IMG submission 88705) | Marine eukaryotic phytoplankton communities from Atlantic Ocean - Tropical Atlantic ANT8 Metagenome | ecosystem: Environmental > Aquatic > Marine > Oceanic | place: Tropical Atlantic... | reverse complement strand
ATTGAATTGGATAGATTCCATTCTATTTTCACGGAAAAAGGATCACCAGATAAATCTGGACTGTATTCACAATTGGGATCGGTGGGAACCGATCCGGCAACAGGACCATCGAAACAATCCTCTTCCTCTCCAGTATCTGTATCTGTGTCCGTATCTGTATCCGTATCTGTATCCGTATCTGTATCCGTGTCCGTGTCTGTATCCGTGTCTGTATCCGTGTCTGTGTCCGTATCTATGTTGGTATCTGCAGTATCATCAAGATCTAGGCTATCCCAAGAAATCCCCAAATCAAGCTTAGTGACATCTTCAGATAGCAATCGCTTGATAGCAATAGTCTGAGCGACTTCAACTTTTGGAAAGCTAATAAATTTCTTTGCTCTGCCCCTACTTTTCGGTGCGTTCTGTATTTCTGACTTAGTAGATTCCGGTTCAATGTTACGCTGACCTACTTCAGAAAACGGCATGAATTCCTTGGCATCAAGGATTGCCTTCAAGTATTGATGAACGGCTTCTTCCCCCCCCTTATTTTCCGCTTTAGAGATTTCATCTGGAAAATCTTTAAGCTGAGTTACATAACCTTCAACTAAAAGCGGCATAACGGTAGCTTCGTACTTTGCTAATTTTTCATAACGATAATATTTTGACTTAGAGAGCCCTAAGTGCGAGCACGTTAATTGAAACTTATTCTTTTCGTATTCTTCACCCAAATGTGAACGCAGCTCATTAATAGCACCAATGTAGCTGTTTAGAGCATCTGGGGGAGACAAAGCGGCTCTAGAGAAGTTTTCAACGTGCCTTAAGATATGAACATTTTCTGGCTTCTTGAGATAGATTTTTACTTTGATTTTGACCATGCCGCCATAAAGGAAGCGAATGGCGTAATATCTTCTATGGCCAGCGACTATTGGGTAGTTTGACATGTTAGCGCGCCAAACGGTTATCAAATGTATAAGGTCGTTGTGGCGAAGTGTTTCGGCCAGCTCTTTGATAGCAAGAATTTCTTTTTCAACGTCAGCATACCGTGCATGGTCTTTTGGAAGTCGGTTTTCCAATATTCCTTTTTCACAAACCACACAATCTGTCAGTGCAGCAATGTCTTCTGCGCTCTGGGTTGGCGGAATGGTTACTGGCAAGTAGCGCGGATTATCGACTTGTGGCTGAATGTAATTTAATAGTATGCGGTCAACTTCAAATGATGTACTGAAAAGCGGTTGGTCATGGACATCGCTCTCTTTGGATTTATCACGTTCTTTCAATGCATCAAGTTTCTCACGTGAACGTTGTGATACACCTTGCCCTTCTGAAAACTCAGAGATTAAATCATCCTGCGGGTTAGATGTTTTGACACGCCGCTGTCTTGGCTTGACCATATTATTTTCCTCCCCAGATTTTATTCTCAACCAGCTGATACAGCTTAGTCATTTCATCTATCGCATAATGGTTATGCACGTAATTAAAATGCGACTCATCCACTGATGGCCGCTCCATGACTCGATAGCAGTTGCGCTGCGTTAACCAAAACTGACTCATATATGCTGCGGTTGGTCCATTCTTATCGTAGAGCTTCGAAAGCGCTATTCTATCTTTTTGAGTTAGCTTAGACTTGCTTTGCACTTTATTAGGTATAACGCCTAGCACTTCTAATGGGTTGTCAGTTCTGTCTTCATTAATTCTGTCTATTCGATTTAAAAGCATCGGTACACCGTCAATCGAATCATATTCAGGCTCAGTCGGTATGATTACGTGTGTCGCCGCACCCAATAGTCCGGCAGAAACTGGAGACTTACTTGGCGGATTATCAACAATAATGATGTCGTAATCTTCTGCTAAGTCTGGGATAGAGAACCAGTCTTTCATATGAGATGTAATTGTTGATACGAGTCTTTCAGACTGTGGTGTCAGTGCAAGCACTCTATCGACATTGCCTTCTGACGGTAGAACCTTAATGCCTTCAAAAGCGGTTGGGTATTCATATACCGGTGAATCGAAAAGAATATCCGTGCTGGTATTGCGACCAGGCCAATCAGGATCATTAATCTCTTTATAATCAGGGTGAGTTGGCGCGGCGTATTCATCGTCGCCTGGTATAGCATCCATTTGAAGAAATGCTTTTGAAGAGTCCTGCTGAGAATCATAGTCTAAAACAAGAACCCGACGCTTTTTTCCTGTTCCATCAGGCCCACCAGTAGCAAGTAGGTAAGCAATCGTGGAAGCTAAGAAGGTTTTTCCTACACCACCTTTACGGTGGTAACTGGACAATACCTTTAAACCATTATACATCTCTGCTGAACTCATTCTTGTTCCTCAATATTAGACACATCCAAATTCTTGCACGTTAAAGATTAAAATGCTCGGATCGAATCTATAGAACCTCGATATGCTACTTCCCCACTATTTAATTAAAATATAGAAAACTCTTACATCCCACGTTTTTAAAGAGTTTCCAAGCTTTTGAAAAAATTTTCCCACGTGGGAATAATGACTAAATATCTTTCATTAATTTTAAAGGTTATGCAGCGCAACTAAAAATATTGATAGATAAAGGTCAGAAAATTTACACGCATCAGTTTGTAGGATATGCTCGAATCGAATCCTAGATATCTATCAAATCTTTAAAAATATGAAGGGAAGCACAGTGCGCGAATTGTTTCACTTACCTGAAAAGTATGGTTATAAAGCACCGCTAGCCAGCGTGTCGGAAAATTTCGATTTCAAAGCGTTTTACCGTCTTTGTAACTCAATGGATATTTCGCCCACAACTATCGCTGTTGCCTCGGACTTATTTATTAAATTACAAAGTACCGATGAGCTTATAGCGAGCCTAGAATACCTCGCCATTGAAACACAAAGAAAAGTGTCCAATATCCGGCACCATCTTACTCTTCTTGAGAAAAGTGGATTCGTGGAAGGAGAATTTATAACTACCGACCCAATTAGAAAGCGCCGTGGTAAGTTATTCAAATTGATTATCCCGCAAGGCGCTGCATTAACCAGTGCTCCAGAAAGTGAAGAAGTAGAGAATTTTAAGCTGGTGGCCTCTAATACCGTTGAATCAATCAACATTGACCAGTATGAAGATAAGACGCGGTTCATCGAACTCCAAATTGTTAGGTACCTTGTTAAAGCGATGAGAACAAACCGCAAAGACAAGTCTTCAAAAATTTCGATAGATATCAGAGAGAATTCACTTGTTAAGCCAATCAAAATTACTGCAAGGGCAGAGGAGGGGAGATTAGTATATCTGCCTGACATGTCCTATTACGCAGGCGCTATTACGTGGTTGATAGACCATATTCAAGGACGCTTGTTAGAGACAGACAATATAGGCGAAACATTTACGCTCCCGCTTGAACCGTTAATCGCACTTGCTAAAGATATTAATTTGAGCGAAGCATCGGGCGGTGGTTACGTTACCAATGCAATATCAGCCCTGCAGCGAATATCAGCAACTACTTTTGACATGGCAGATTTCTTTGAAGCGAGCAACTCATCAGTTGTAGATATCGAGCTATTCTTCAAACTCTTCCGTCTTGAAGCCATAGTGACTTATAAGGATGACAAGGGGCTTGAGAAAAAAGCTGCAGTACTTCAGTTTCCACGCTCGACTATCACAAACCTAGTAAATGCCATTCGCTCTAGACAAGAGCTAAACGGTCTATTGCTTATACAAAGTGACATATTCGCCACTAACAATGAAATTGAAATCTTGTTCGGCCTATGGGCTAGGGAACACTTAATTACTGGTAAACAAGCACTTAAAATCTATACATGGAATGAGCTAAGAGAAAGTGTAGCTCCTTCATCTAAACTACCGGAGTTCAAAAGAAAGTTTTCGAACATGATAATTGCTAATCATGATCCAACTTACAACGCCAAAATTCACGAGAAGATAACGAAAAAGATTACAGAACAAGTTGGATCAACATACCTATCTGGATCTAAGAAAGGGGAGCGGGTGGTGGAATATGGCAGAGCAACTATACAAGGTTACTTAGTCAATATCGGTTACTCTGAAGAGCAGGGCTGTTCCATTATTGCATTTAGACGAGATATGTCAGCACTTAGCATCATCGGACAAATCGGTGCAAATAAGACATAACCTGTTTGAGGTCGAAAACCTGATTTATTAAAAAATAGAAAAAACGCTACAGCCCATTACTGAAAAGGGCTATAGGCATACTTAAGTTCAGATTCCCACGTGGGAATATCTATTACTCATGTAGCCAATCACCAATTTTTGCCTTTCAAATTACCCATTGCGTCGAATACATTTATACAACCAATTGAAGTGGGAGCTGACCTGAATGACTGGATCGAATCTTTATATTATAAATCAATAGTTAAGGCTTCGGATCGAATCTTTAGAAAGATCCTGCGTCATTCAGATCCGGCTTGATCTATTGCGTTATTTAATTAAAGATTACATCAAATAGGTAAGGGGTTTAAATCTTTACTGATTAGCGGAAAATAAAAAACAGAAGATAGGAAGCGCTAAGAAGACAAAACCCGCAACGTGCGCTAACACATGCGGGTTTGAAAACGTAACTTTTTGGAATCGGTTACAGGTCTAATTTTAGCTGATTGACTAGTATGGTCAACAGTTATCGCGTTTTTTATCGGCAAATGATTAATATTTGTTGGTAAAAATATGACAAACAGAAATAAAGATAACGATGTTCTGTTCATGGCCACCTGCATGTTTGAACATCTCACAGATACGGAAGCTTATGTGTTTTCACACATAGCGTATTTCGCATGCCAACAAAAAATCTTCAATCGGACATTTAAGTCCACAACTCAGGCTATCTGTAATAAGACTGGGTACTCACCTAACGCAGTTCGTGCGGCCCTGGACTCGTTGATAGAAAAAAAATTCTTACAAGAGCCCGAACTCGATCCAAAAGCTCCACGTCAAAAGTACACCTACTATGATGAAATATCTCACACGCTTACTATTGGTGAGCATGCCTATGCTATTGACTATGCTAAATGGCTTGAGATAGCACTTAAGGATGCAAAGACGAAGAGTGCTGGTGGCCTAGTTAGGGAAATCACATTTTTCAAAGTTTACGTTGGCAAATTTAACAAAAAAACCAACACCCTCAAGTTAAACCAGTCTAAGCACATGCATAAACTACTTATCTTGCATGGGTACCTTTATAATCAAACGAACTGGAACATGAAGAAATTCCGACCTTCTCTTAATCGGGGAGTACGGTTCTTAGCTTTAGCATTTCAGTGGTCTCAGAATACAATTCGCCGTTTAATAAATAGTTTATCTGATCTAGGTTTCGTGAAATATGAATTCAAGGATAAGGCAGTTACCTTCGTAGCCGTAAATGCCATAGAAAAGTTAACCGGCTTTCTAAACGTACTTCGAGAAACGTTACAAAGCGATAACCTCTCCACTAATCACATCCCAGCTGTAACACAAGGCCCACTTAGCGCGCCTGATGCATTACCCCGACCCAAAAGAAGTTTCAAGCCATCAACCCCCGCTGAAGCAGCAGCCTTTCTTAATAATCTGAAAGCATAGAAACTCTTCTTTCAAGCAACAAAACTCCAATTACTATTTAAATTATTCAACACCCTTGCCTTAAGCCTCCATTGCGCCTAAAGATCAGGCCAAAGGGCGAGCTTAGGTGCCGTATATTAGTCTAAGAGCTTAGGTTTAACTTCTGTACATTCAACTTTGTTCACATCAAGACTCCATTCGTGCGCACTTATAGCTTCACTGATTTCCATTGGTGAGCAGTGATTTACTTTGAAGAGCAAGAACCGACATTGGTGCGTTTTAAACAACCATTAGTGCGGACATTAAATGATGTATTAAATGTTTTTAGATTTTTAAAGATGGCTAACGCCTCATTACTTAAATCTTATTTCTAAAAACAAAAGAAAAAAACTAAGAGCGTAATTGTTTGAATAAAAATAAGTAACAAGCAGGGGAGGGGAGGATGAATTGAAAACGGCATCAAAGTACATCCATCAAGGAAGTAACTATTCCATTGATGAGTATAGTTTTACTTTGCAGGTCACTTATCGACGTTGATGAGCTGAGAACAGCCATAGGTGCCTACATTAAATGTAGTTCTAAATGTTTTTAGATTTTTAATATGGCAAAACAATCATTATGACGACCAACTAACAATAGATGAGCATGATGTAGCGTGGAGCTTAATTCATTTTCTATAAACAGCGGTTTTTAGTCAGCGGAGATATACCTGGGCTCACACGCGAAATCATCGTTCTCAAATTTAGCGCCTCCCAATATGTCATATAACTCAGTATCAGTGATTGAAAACCAATAAGGAATAGTCGACATAAAATCATTTTCTGACATCGTTTTATCGACATTAGTTTGTTTAATTTTTACCTGAAAGAAGTCTGGTAGTTTCATTGGCATGTAAAACCCTTGGAAATTTAAAAGTTTGATTAAAAGTCGACGATACACGAATACTTTTAGGTCGCAAATAAACGCCTTCCCGCTAAACCAGATAACAAATCGCTGTATTACTCGCAAATAAAGGTTCTGGCACTAAAAACATATAAACTAGAAGATGCGAAGCCGGAGAGTGAGTGAGAAGGGGCACCATAGCCCCTATAATAAAACCTTACAGATACAAACAGCGGATCAAAAATGACGACAGTTAATCAGTTTGTGAGTAGCTTAGAATCACGTACTGTTCACATTAATAAGCCTGTAGAGCTCCAGTACGCTAAAGATGTGGATGACATAGAAGATTACATAGAGAAGTCTTTTAAACGTAAGCTTTGTACTACGGTCATTGCAAACATGGCTCAAAATGAATCTATTTCGAGTGACTTAATTGAACACTTTGCGAAACGACTAGAAACGGAAGATGGGCTTCAAACACTGACAGCACATTTTCTATCGATGTTTATCTACGCTCAGCCTATTAGCTCACAATAGGCCGTAACAATGGGAGTGTAGAGCATCGACACTGCCAATAATGCCAAATTATTAGAGTATGAGAACTTATACCAAAGTATAGTGGCATATTCTGATTACCCCTGTATCTGTCAATTTTTGACATACTCAATTAGCCGCAAATCCTTTATAAATTCCCTGTTGAGAGAAATAAATAACAAAAAGATAAACAGGAATTAACCGTGATTACTGATAATACAACCAAACAACTTAGCATCCAGACTTTTGACGCATGGACGGGAAAGGAGCTAAACACCTCTCACACGGATAGTGACATGATGGTTAAGATGCAACTTTCGGTAGGTAAAATCGATGTTGACTTACGGCCTACTGAAATAATTGATGGCAAGAGATTTATTTTTCCTGCTGAAGCCAAATGGCGATGCGTTGAGCCTAACGGCGTCGTATATTGGTCTGAACAGCGTTTGAAAAAATATTGTGATGAAGACACAAAAGAGCCACTGGGCTGGGGAGCAAATAAGCACCCAATTCATTACACTAATGAGAATGGGTACCTAAGAACAGTGACGCAAAAATTGGAGCCTGGTATGTGGCTTCATTCTTGGACTCGTATACCTCGTCAGGAAAATAGAAGTAAAAGGCTTTTCCTTGATTTAGATTGATTCGTATTTTAACCCTCTTACTCAATCAACCAGCCTTTTCTATCAGCTCAATGCCGAGCGTACTTCATCAAAGTTTGACAAGAAATATTGATGAAGTGCGCTGGTATGCTGCTCAGTCAGTTTGTCATAGTCTTTTCTCGCCACTTCTAACAGTAACTTATCGTCGTGTTCCATTAGCTCGATACGTAACCGAACGTCAACATCATTTTCAATACAATCAATAAAAAGCTTAACCCATGGCGAATTAGATTCTAAAAGGCTTCTTTCGAATTTGCTCAGAAGTTCGTTGAGCTCTGGAGTGACTAACACCCCCCCAAACATAAATATGTTATGAAGTAACGGCCCGCAACTTCCTATCACTAAATTTGATTTCATTTTTGTCTGTTGAAAAATTCGATTACTTCCTGCCCACTCTTCTGCAAGCCTTTCATGTTGGAGCACGGGGCGGTTAGCAAGTTTACAAATAGGAAGATATGCGAATATTCCATAGACCAGGGGATAGCTGTCACGCATTTTAGGAGCAGGGCGCTTTTTAAATAGCTTTCGAATCATATGGCCTCCAATATTCATGCACAAAGCATAAACCAGATGGGACATATCCGATACAGATTACCGGATATGGACGTAATTTTGCGCTGATATGTTTTGTAGATACGTTGACTGAAAAATAGGAGATGTATTATGCAAGACACGAATATACGTAAAACACTATCAGAACTCACAACACATAAATTGGTAGCTGCCCCTGCTGGCTCAGGTAAGACAACTGAGTCGATTAAATATTTCCTCAACTGTCTATTGCATAGCCTAGAGCCGGAAAACGTACTTTCAATCACCTTTACCAATAAAGCGACTGCTGAGTTGAGGCAGCGACTAGTAAATGAGCTTAAGCGTGCTAAGTTAAATCAGGTACCTAATAGCCCTCATGAAATGCAAATGTTTGAACTTGCCAAAAAGGTGTTGAAGCGTTCAGAAGAAAGAGGGTGGGGTATTTTAGAAAATCCCAATCGTTTGGAAATTAAAACCTTTGATTCCCTCTGCAAAAGTATTGCTGCTATGGCCCCTGCATCAAGTTGTTTTGGAAAAATCACGGCGATATCTGAAAGACCAAACGACCTTTACAGAGCAGCCGCAGAGTCTTTATTGGGGCAATACAAAGAAAACTCTGATTTGGGCGAAGACATCAGAAAGCTGCTTATGCATTTTGATAACAAATTTCCAAAGGCGGTCAACATGCTGGCCGAAATGCTGTCTTACCGCGAGCAATGGCTATCATTGGTTATGGACAGGGGCGTCGTAGAGCAGCGTGAAGTTATGGAAAATAACAACGCACAAGTTATCGCTAAATGCGCTGCACCTTTGTTCGATACACTCAATAGTGTCATGGATGAGCTAAAAGACATTGTGGCGTATGCAAAGGGCACAGAATGTAACGTCCACCAGCTAGATTCAGATGCCTTAACAGATGAGCAAACCTTTAAATTTCTTACCTCGTTTAAAGAAGTTTTCTTTACTAAGCAAGGCAAAGTTAAATCTAAATTAACTAAGCGAGAAGGGTTCGGTCCACTTAAAGACATTAAAGATGAAGATGCAAAAGCGCATGCAACCATGATGCGTGAGCAAGCCAGCTGCTTACTAGAGCACTTTCGCGACCTAGATGAAGACATCGTAGGTATTTTAGATAGTGTTGTACCACCAAATTACTCCAACAAAGAATGGGATCTTCTATCAAGTATCTTAACCCTTCTACCAATACTTGCTGCCAAGTTATTGCTTCAGTTTAATAAGCATAAAGAATGCGACTTTGCAGAGATTCAAAACGCGGCATTACGCGCACTAGGGGAAGAAGGTAAACCGAGTGATACGATGCTACGACTTGATAACCGCATTTCCCATATATTAGTAGATGAAGTGCAAGACTGTTCGCCTTTTCAATTTGAGCTTTTAAAGCGTCTGAGTAGCGGGTGGCAAATAGATGATGGTAAAACGTTGTATCTGGTTGGCGATAAGATGCAGTCGATTTATTTATTTCGAGGTGCCGATGTTGGAAACTTTATTCAAGCGTCTGATAATGGCGTAGGACACTTAAACTTAGAGACACACCAACTAACGAGTAACTATCGCTCTCAAGCTGGGATTATCGAATGGGTGAATAGTAAGTTTTCAAGTGCATTTGGCAGCAAAACAGATGCTTCACTTGGTTCAACCACTTATAACCCTTCTGAGGCGGCAAAACCTGCCTTAGATAATGAGGCCGTATCCATCACACGATACGAAGGTCCAAATTGGTTAGCAAGACAAGCTTCTGACATTGTGAATCAAATTCACAAAATACAAAGCGCAGAAAAGAACGCATCTATCGCAGTATTAGGCCGTTCACGCGCTGACTTAGCAACCATCATCGAGCATTTGCGCAAAGGGGAGGTAGGTCATAGAGCGATTGATATTCACCCCCTCGCTTCATTGTCTGTTATTACGGATTTAACTCTACTGACGAAATCAATCTGTGACCTTAGCGATAAGGTTAGCTGGATAGGGTTATTACGCTCTCCGCTTATGGGGCTATCACTAACTGAACTAGAAACCATTGCACAGGAAGGTGGAACAAAGCGAGCCCGATATAAAGATATTATGATTGCGAAACTAAAGTCGGAAAAGACGCTAAGTAAATTAAGCCAAGGCACGGTCGAGCGTATCAAGCGCCTTACTAAGGTTATTGACCAATCAATTCGCCACGCAGAGCGTAAATCTTTAGCCTCAATCATCGAGGGGGCGTTTGTGGTCTTAGGCGGCTTATCAGTGTTGAAAGATGCGAATGAGAAAAATGCATACAAAGCGTTCTTAGAATTGTTGGGTAAATTCAGTTTTGAACAGTTCGATGGCGATAAACTGTCAGACTCCATTGAGACTTTATTCGCACCGGATGAAAAGTCGTCTGGAATGATTAACCTTATGACCATGCATAAATCTAAGGGTTTAGAGTTTGATTACGTGTTCATTCCAAATAGCCACAAACCAATTAGGCCAGAAGTAACCAAGTTGGTCGATTTTGTGCAAACCTCCATTAAAGGTGAGCGCATTGCGGTATTTGCACCAAATAAATCGTCAAGCTTGACCGAAACTCGTATGAATAAATGTATCCAAGCCATTAAGTCAATGAAAGCTCGCAACGAAGCTATCAGACTGGCTTACGTAGGTTCTACTCGGGCTAAGAAACAACTCTTCATTCTTGGCGAGTCAAAGGCTGCTTATCCTGAAAGTAGCTTACTGGGCATGTTAAAAGTTAATGATAGTGAAGCCGTTAAGGTTCTGACAAGCGAGGTTACTGAACAAGAGGTTGATACGTTACCAAAGCGAACGCGACTCACTAAATTGAATAACTTGCACCTTCCAGAAGGCCAAATGTTAGCGTCATCGCGCGGGATCATACATGTGGATAATGAAGCCCCTCCTAAATTTGACTGGATGGTTGATACACACAGAATTATAGGAATAGTTTTTCACGCCACTATTGAAAAAATTGCCGATAAGGGATGGGATGCATTCTTCGCTCAACCGGCTGAAACTAACCGAGCGTATTGGCGAGTATTGCTATTAAAACATGGGATAGCTGATAGCTCTTTATTTTATGCAATAAGAGAATTGGAAGAGCAGCTGCAATACCTTAAGTCCAGCGACTACATGGCATGGGCGTTACAGCAAAGTAATATCGAAGTTGAAAAGCCGATATATACGAAGCGGCTAGGCAAGCTTAAAAAGTTAATAATCGATATAACATTTGAGACTGACAATGCTCGCTATATTATTGACGCGAAAACGAGTAGGCCTTCTCATGGGGAAACTGAGCAAGCATTCGCGCATCGAATGATGGCCCGTTATGCCGAGAAAATGGAATCATACAAAAACTTATTTCCGGATAACGAGACAATTAAAGTTTGCCTATATCTATCGTCCATTGGGAAAATAGCGACATATGATTTCAAAGAGGATGTCGCTGTATGAAGGTTAAAGGCCTATATCCTTTATTGATAGGTTTGGTTGTGGGTGGGTTAGTTATACCGCTCACAGCAATGCTAGGGATTGTTATTACTCTTTTTAAAGGAAAGGGGGATAACTCATCTCTAAGCAAAATAGAATATTGGTCTTTACTATGGGCGTATGCGATGGCGTTGTTTTCACCCTACCACCTCGATATTTTAGTAGTGATTGGTGTGTTGTTCGGGGTATTGGCAATTTGGAAAGTTAAAACACGTCTTTTTAGTTTAATGACGATGATAGGGCAGGGAGTCTTGATTGTTTTAAGCCCAACCCTGGCACTTATTAATAACCCCGAAGTCCTCCAGCTAACATTTGGTGTTTATGTTTTGTTTTACATAACAAGTATTTATTTATACACAAAGGTTAAATGATTTTTACTTAAAAAAATCCCTGTATCTGGTGTAATATATGGGATTGTTAGTTAGTCTACTGTGCTGAACTAACCCCAATAATAATTAGATATTACATGGAATGTTAAGGGTGAAGGCTGTTATGCAGAGTAGTAAAAATCCTGAAACTGATGTCGAACATGAATACGATGAGCTTATCAAAGATATAAAAGCCCATTTAGATAATGCTCAAATTCCAGATGAATTTAAGAAACGTAGCGTTGAAGAATGGGAAGATGATCCTAGCT
>Ga0115011_10002707_pt1 | contig 12252 bp, 5 predicted proteins | sample TroAtlMetagenome_2_FD_88705 | JGI IMG/M metagenome (GOLD analysis project Ga0115011, IMG submission 88705) | Marine eukaryotic phytoplankton communities from Atlantic Ocean - Tropical Atlantic ANT8 Metagenome | ecosystem: Environmental > Aquatic > Marine > Oceanic | place: Tropical Atlantic... | reverse complement strand
TGGACTGTCAACTTCGAGTTCGTCACTTTCGACGGAATCGTTGTCTGTCATTTGTCACTCACCTGACCTATACGCATCTTGGCGGTGGTACCGAAGATGGAGGTTTTGTTGGTAGCTCTCCCCAGAGGGGCCAATCAACGTTCTTCAGGATACAATACTGTTGCAAATAAATGCAAGCCTATGTGGCTTCACCCAAACCTGCGATTCCTGAACCAGTCACCAAAGAAGACCCACGCCCCATCATAGGAGCCAGCCGTTCTTCCCTCAGGCGACGCAACCTGGTTGCTTCATCAACGTCTAACCCAAATTCTGCTTCCGCTATATCGGTACCAGTCATCCCTTCGCTACCAATGATGCCTTCTGTAAGACCTGCTCGTTGACCAAGCCTTGACTGGATTTCTCGACGCTGAATGTTTTCACGTTGCAATGCTTTAGCCGTGTCTACTTCAAGTCCCTGCCCGATTGACTGCATAGCAGCAACAGAAAGCCCTGCCGCCTCATACACACGACGTTCCTCAAACACATTCTCTGCTGCTTTAGGGTCAAGATAGTAAGCAGTAATATCGCCTGTAGTAAGACCATAGTTGTCTTGAAGTTCGTTAATGATGTCTTGATTAGCGGTGTCTCTCGCTGCTTCAGCTAACGTCACCCGCTGCTGAAACTCTTGAGCTGACACATCACCCGAAATCAGGTTTGTGAAATCGTCTGGTTTGTCATGGAAATTGGCAGGCAAATCTGCTGCCCGCATGATCGACCGGTAACTGCGTTCCAACCCGATGTATTCTGCTTCGCTGATAGTGGGAAGGTTAAGCCCTCGACGTATCGCCATTGCGGGGAACCTGGCAGCGTATTCGGGACGTGCCCTAACTTTTTGGGCTATGCCTAGTTCTGATTCGCCTTCAATCATTTGTTCGGAAAGGAAGTCAGTGATAGTGCTGGGGAGCCCGTAACGTTGCACCAAGTCCGCTAAAACATCCATGCTGTTTTCTCGGTTAGCTAACTGGAGTGCTTCGTTCTTTAACTTAGAGTTAAGAGCTTTTTGGCGTTCAGCCTCTAACTCTCTTTGCAGAGTTTCGTTTGCTAAACGCAGCGCCTTTTCTGCTTCGGTTTCTCCTTTTTTTTCTTCCTCTTCTTCTTCTTCCTCTTCTTCCTCTTCTTCTTCCTCCTCTTCCTCTTCTTCTTTAGCAGCAACAAACTCGTCAGCAGCTCTAGTCAAAGGACCAGCGATACCGTCCACAACTAAAGGAACAAACTCGTTTCCGTCAGCATCGACTTTGCCTGCGTTCCTAGCGTTAATTTCACGCTGCTGTTGACGAATACGGGCTTTAGGATCTGTAGTTTCAAATACTTCATCAACGACAGCCATTACGCCACCGCCCCAAACATCCGACCAATCTGATCCGCCATACCACGCGCCTCCTGGTTAGCGTTCCTCGTATACTTCCACTCATCCAAACCACGGAAATACCGGTTCGCCTGAGTCAACGTCAAAGGCTTCTGAATATAAGTATCATCAGTTTGACCACCCATAATGTTGATAAACATATTGCGATCATCACCTAAGAAATCGATCTTGCGTTCCAACAACCGTTCAGCTTGCTGCTTGTAAGACGAGAAATACATTTCGGGGGTATACCCCTGCTTAATAAGATTCCCCAACTCAGGCATCTGCCCAATCGCTTGATTACGGAAACCTGCTTCAAGCCCCTCCAACGTAGTCTCCCCCAAATACAATGACTCAGCCGCACCCGCTAAAGCACTATCGTCAAGGAGAAGCATGTATTTCCCTGCCGCCTGATTCACTTTGTTACGCAACGCAGCGATATTCCCTGACTGCACCGCTTCCGAATCAAACGACAACTCCCAGTTATCTACGAACTCTTGACGGATCTCGTAATCATCCATCCCCATCATCTTGGCGTTGAAAGCCAAAGCCTCAAGCTGTTCAGGCTCCAGGGTTAAACCAATCTTCTTAGCTTCACGGCTAATCAGGTCAGAAGTAGCGTCCAACAGTTCTGTTCGTCCAGCCTCACCAGCTATAGACCATTCTCGTTCAAACGCACGAGCGGTAGGTCCAGTGTTCTGGTACCACTCGGTTTGGGAAATCAGACCTAAGACTTCTTCGTCGTTTGTTTTGCCTGTATTCTCAATATATTTGAGGACGTTAATCGGTTCTCCCGTTTCGGGATCTTCGATCAGCATGTCGTCACGATCAAGGAAGAAAGTGGTTAGCCCAAAGTTTTCGAGAATAAATGTGGCTGTCGCATCAGACGTAAGATCAACGTCAGCGTCAGCGTCAGCGTCTTCCTCTATAACTCCGCCAACTTCTTTCTCAACTGTAGATCCGTCAGCACTTGGGGTGCCGTCGTCGCCACCACTTGGGGTGCCGTCGTCGCCACCTTCTTCAACGATCTCAACTTCTTCTTCTACAAATGGGTCTTGGGGCCTGCCACGCTGGCTCGGGTCAGTAGTGTTAGAAAACGGTTCTGTCTCAGATATGCGACGACTAAATTGACCTGACATATTCGGGTCGGTGTCTTCAGCGAACACATCCACACGCCCCCCACCAAACCGACCAGACATATTCGGATCAGTCGGCCCTCTTCCCCTTGCTCTTTGGCTGGGATCATTAACAAAACGGTCTGAACGTTGCGCCGCTCGATCACGACGATCTTCGGCTGCTTGTCGCCGTACCGCTTCAGGAGAAAACGCTTCTGCTACATCTTCAACTTCTTCAACTTCTTCGACTTCGCGTGCGGGGTCTGTTACCGCCGCTCGACGGCGAGCTTCAGGAGAAAAGGTTACGTCCGGGTCTGCCTTTAACCTTTGATTACCTACAAACCGTTCCCTTTGCTGTATCTTTTCAGCATCATCTACAAGTTTGCGTAACGGTGCCTTAAAGACTGTTTCATCTTCAAGGAGTTCTTCTATCTCGCTCCTGTAAGAAAGACCGCTTTCTTCGCCACCTATCATCCAAGAAACAATCGCTTCTTGTTTTTCCCGTGATGACAACCCTTCAAGATCTGGGGCTTGGCCTAAACGATCATCAATAGATTGCGTATTAGTTTCAGAAAGATTCTCTAATTCAAAATTAGTTGAGTTTATGTCACGTTCAGTAGACGCAATATCTCTTTCAATTTCAGTAAACTCGTCCCTGCTGTCAGCAGTAAAAGTCTCTTGTGAAGATATTTCGTCATCAAGCCTGACGAGTTCTTCTTCAAACAGATCTCTAATGTTTTCAATTTCAGAACCTAAAGAACGCCCCGAAGTGAGGTATTCAGCTTCATCAACCAAGCTGAACCCAAAGAGATCTCTTGCTGCGTCATTCCATGTTTTTACTAGTTTTGCTTTTTCGCTGTCAGAAGCCGGAATGAAGAAGGAAGGTAAAGCTTCTCGCTGCCAAGCCTCAGCCTGTTTCTTCTGATTTGTTAAAGAACGTACTTGTCTTACTGAATCATCAACCCGATCTTGGGCGTCTTGTAATTCTTGTTGGTGATCTAAAAGTTCCCCATCTAAAAGATCTAGTTCCCGCAAAAATGGACTTTGGCGTTCCCGAAGATCTACGGCCCCCAGACGTTTATCAGTTGTTCTACGTTTCTCTAGATCTTCTTTAGCTTCGTCGTAAAGAGCTTCAAGGCGTCTTAAATTTTGGGCGCTGCCACCCCCAGAAGTATCCTCGCCTTCTAATAAATCAGACGCTTGGTTTTTGATCCAGTTAAATGCCCCTTGACCAATCCCTAGAGCTGCTGCAGTTCTTCCCTTAACAACATCGGCAACGGTTAAACCAGCGTCAGCAACTAAATCAAAAGCTTCACTAAATTTTTTATTTACATAATCGCTATATTGCTTATCTGCCCTCATCCAAGCGTTATATGCGCTTTCTAAAGCATTAACTACAGGGGCAAACGATTCTCCAAACTGTGCCCCTCCGTCTGTGTTTCCTTCTTCTGCGTCACTTGCCATTACTTAAATCCCAACACTCGTTTAAGAGTCGCCGCGCTACTCGACAACGACATCGCCCCAGCCCTAGCCGGATCAGCAGTTTCAGCTTGACCCTCCAAAATGCCGGTCACGTCAACCGACTCAACAACTCCGCCTCCCTGCATAGCGTTACCCCCAGCAACCTGGGCTGCACGAACCGCACCAAACGCAGCTCGACGTTCCTCCGCTGTAGGTTTACGGCCAAGAAGTTTCCGCCAGGTTTCTTCAACCATCCGATCAACCGCAGAAGACGGCATCACACGAATCGTAGGTTCCGCTTCTTGCTGCAAGTATTCGTCTTTAGCTGCATCTAAGTCTTCAAGCGTGAACTCAGCGAATCGACCTTCTAGTGTAGGGACACTTTCCATACCTGGGCTTGCGCCTTGTTCGTAAGCGATAGCAGAATCACGGGCAGCGCTTTGCAACGCTCGACCTGTTTTGATGGGGTCTTCTATTTCGGTGATGCTTTCAATGGTTCCGTAGTAGCCGTTAGAAAACAATGATTGTTGTAACGTGAGCAACTCGTCGGGCTGGAGGTTGACGACGTATTCTCGTAAATCGTCTTCGGTAAACTTGTCGCCTTCTACCGCTATTATGGCGTCAAAGTTTGCCGGACCTTGACCTGGGTCGCTTTGCATTACCCCTGACTCGTAAGTGGTGGGGCCTTCGCCTAAAACAACAGTTTGCCCATTAAGAATATCGGTGTTAGCTCCCATCCCTACCGAGGCGAATAACTCCGCTATCGTCAACTCACTCATAGCTAGACCTGCTTACCCATGTCTTTTTATCAATATCATCATTTTCAAAGTACCGATCAAAAATTTCTATAAAGTCGTTGTTGTTACGCAACTTTACTCTTATAGCATCCCATAACTGTTTAAGGTCTGCGTTGGTGCGATACCCTAAAGAATACGCATCTGCTTCGCCGCTAGCATTACCTCGACGCTCTAATTCTTTTTCAATAACTTCACGAGCTTCAAAGTATTGGTCAAGCAATGGAAGCTCAGGACGATACTCAAAATCTTCAGACTTAATCAGAGCACGGAAACCATCCATGACTTTAGCCTGTCGAAGTTGATCGTAGCTTTCGTTGTACGCCGCCCACCACCCAGGGTTGTTTTCAGCTACTTGAATCTTTACTCGATCTAACAGCATCTGTAAATCGTTGTTTGTTTTTGCCCCTAAGCTGGCTGAACCGCCCGCTTCTTCGCGACGTGACAGTTCTTCATACACAAGATTTCTTGCTTCACGCCATTCGGCCCAGCCTTTGTTCTCTTCAGGCTTACGCAAAATTTCTTGTGGCGTCGCACGAACTCTGCGACCATCAGCTATTTCAGATTTGTAAACAGCGTAGTTAAACTCAAACTGCACGTCATCGGCACCAATCTTGCCGACAATAAAGTCCCCTATTTCTGGGTGAGCGTCAGCAAAATCTTTGTGTTGCCGATATTTTGAATCACCTTCCAATGTGGCGGACGCAACACCTTGCACCATTGTCCGTCGAGCCGTAATTGCCCACAACTCAGGATGGTTTTCTAGCAGCCAAGTTGTTGCAGCATCAAAACCTTCGTCTTCTGTGACTTGCCGATATCCTTCAATCACTGAGTGGTATGGCGACTGGATCTGGAAAGCAAACGGTATTCCTAACCCAGCTAGAGCCCGGATTTTTAAGATGTCTTCAGTCCGTCGGATGGCTTCATCTACAAATTGTTTTTCTAATTCAGGGGTGTTGATCTCATAGTCATACTGAGCAGATAAATCAATAGCGACTTGAGCCAACATTTTTTGGCGTTCTGCTGTATCAAAATATGCGCCTTCAAGACGACGCACAAAAGTCGGTTCAACTTGTTGACGTAAACGACCGAAAAGAGTTTCGCCTTCCGACGCACCGTAAGGCAATAGCCAATCTAAAGATTCTTGCAATGACGGTTGAGCAACTACAGCTTCGCTTGCCGCCATTGCGACGATTGGACCAAACCCTGGCAAACCAGCAGAGATCATTGAAATTGAATCAGGCGACAATTTTAGAGAGGTAAATCCAAGAGTCCCCAGTTTCCCAAATACTTTTTGTCCCGCAATTTCTGTTCCGAGTAAACCTTCTGGCATACGGATAATAAAGTTAGAGTTACCCTCTTCGTCTTCACCTTTAATAGCTTGGAAATATCGGATGCCTCTTGCCACGAATACAGGGTTTTGAACTGCAAGCCCAGACCATCGGGTAATTACTTCTTGCCAAGCACTATAGAATGGCATGATCGTGCCAACCATTTCGCCAAACCGAGTACGTTCTGCTAAATCGTAAAGCAAGTTACGGGTGTCATCTAAAGCCACACGGCGTGCAGCGTTTTCCATGCTCTTTAGTTCTGCGCTAGTTATTTGATAACTGCCGTCGCTCTTTCTGTAAGTTTGCATTAAACGAGCAAGTTCGTTTCTATAAGTGCCTGAGAACACGACGCTGCGTGAAAGATTGTCAACAGTCATCGTGCCTAACGAATCCATCCAGCTATCGACCATTGCAACGAATTTACGAGTAAGTCGTCCGGTTCCTATTGCATCTCCTAAAGCGCTAGTCGCTCCGTGGACATACCCAAATTCTTCAAATCCCATTTTGCGGACTGCGTTAATGCCCTTATCTATTCCCCCATAGTTTCTGTTCAGAACAGGGACAATATCTTCAACCCATTTAATGTCTTTACCTTCAGCAAGTTTTTTTCTTGCTGCAGCGAAAGCAGGTATATCCGGGACAAGATCGTTCATTTGCTCCCGCACATGAGCTACCCACTGATCTAGATTTTGCTCACTGCCAAAGTGCCGAGGCATTGCTTCACGCAAATTGTCTGCTTTTTTGCTTGTGAGCCATGCAATAATTTCAGCATCTGATTTGCCTTGCCAGAAAAGTTGAGTAAACGTCTGAAACTCTCTGGGCATTGTGTCGTCAAGCAAATGAGGTTTGAATTGCCGGTTTAACGTTTCGTCGTAAGCATTAACAAAAGCTTTTTTGTTTTGATCGTATTTGTATATTCGGTAGTCAGAGAAAAACTCTGCTTTGCGGGCACTTGCTCCAGTTCTAGAGACAACTTCGTATGCGCCCTTTGTTGATTTACTGGAAGACAACATTTGTTTGTTCATCTGAACTGCAAACGGCGTATCACCAAACTCGTTAGCAAACCCGTAACCGCCCATGTAGTAACCCCCCACACGGGCTTCGTGCATTAACTCCCCAACTCGATCAAAGTTAGTTAGCATCCCTGAGTATTCTGCTGGCAAATCAAACTTTTCAGTAAGGTCTGCGTCTTTACGTCGAGGAGTCTTTAAGACAGCCCGATCTAATTGCTGGATAAGAGTGCGACTCTGCGTTTCTAAAGAGGCGCGAGCCCCTTTCAACTTATCAAGTTCTTCTTTAGCTTTTGCCGGGCTTAAAGGATTGTCAGCACGCTCAACAGCTTCACGTATTGCGGCAACTTTTTCATCAAATTGCCGTACAGCAACCCCTCTCACTTCACTAGCGAAAGTAGTAGCAACTTCTCGACGAGCTAAAGCAGTCATTGTGCGTCGCGCATAAAGAGTGTAAAGACTCGCAGAAGCTAAAACTCCTGCCGGTCCTAAAGCCCATAACGCTAAAGAAGAAGCCGCAATGTTTCTCTTAAAGATACGTCTGTTGCCGTAAGTCTCAGCTATGGTTTTTCGTGTTAGTTGGGCTACTGCTTTTTCCCCATACTTTTCTGAATACTGAAGGTACAAATCGCCGTCAGATATTTCATCCCCAACTTTTAGATCATCTCTCATTTTTGCTATGACCGGAGCCATCGGGTCTTTCCCATTTTTTTTGAACCAGGCGGTACGAAGGTCATTGAAACCTTCAAGAGTTCCCCTCATTGTGTGCATACCACCTAAAGCAGCAGCCGAACGCAACAACTCGTCAGACAGAACACGAATAGGCCACGCTGGACGCAACAGCACAGACTTTTTCCAGGCCATCATCAATTCGTCGCCTGCGTTAGCAGCTCTACCCATGTATTTGCGAATAGCGTTGTGCTTCATCACTGTTGATATGGCGTCATACCGAGGGACAATAGAGGCTTGGCGAAGTTGTTGAGGCGTCAAATTTTCTATGTGTCGTCGAGTGATGTTGAAATCAGTGTCTGCCATATCAAACTGGAGATCCCGGTTTCCATACACTCTGGAATTTTCGGCGGCACCACGCAACGAACCTTCAGCCTCGTTTAAGGCTTCTCTCATTCTTTCTTTGTTCAAAGGACGAGTTTGTAAAGTTCCTGCATCAACCCCATCAATAAGTTCATCTTTATATATTTTTACAACACCATCGTTAAGATCATTAACAATCTTTTCAAACATGGCTTTGCGTTGAGGTTGAGAAGAATTAACCCACTTACCTAACGCTTCGTCAACATTGACGCCTGCTTCATCAACAAGAGATTTACCTTTATGGGTGACTCGACTTGCGTCACGCAACATGCGTTGGAATTGTTTGTAACTTTGGTCAACATCATCCCAAATCATCATTCCTTGGGCTGTTTTTTCTCGGAACAAATTGACTACCCGTGTTGACGCTGTACCCAGGATGGGCAAGTCGCTCACGTAAGAAGTCATGCCGTATCCCAAACTTTTAGAAACACTGACTTTAGGGGCTTCTCGTAAGGAAGCCCAGATCATGCGATTAGCGCCTGGGCGTTCTAGCCTGAGAGGACCAACGATTTCGTCAGCTACCGAAGAAATTAAAGATGGCACATCGTTTATGGCGTCCCACGCAGCGTTAGCAGCGTCAACGCTAACTTCGTCAGCAAATTGAGGAGCTATGGTAGCTAACCGTTGTTGCTTGACAGAGAAAGCTGCGTTAAATACTCCAATCCCCAGTTGGGATTGGGGTAGAGAAGTGAACAAATCGGCAGCTTCTCTTTCTAAAGCCACAATTTTTTGATCTAAGTTTTCTCTAAGTTGTTTTCCTAACGGAGTGCCTCGCTGGTAAGTCTCTTGCAAGTTATCTATTTGATTTTGTGTAGCAATCATTCGGTCAACAAGACCGCCTTCTTGCATCAAGTTCACCCACTCATTAGCAGAGTTTTTGATGATTTGGTAGGCTTTGCCGTCGCCCATTCCTAAACGGACAAAGAGTTGACGTGCTTCAAGTGTTGGGGCAGCAGCTATACCGTAAGCCACATCACCACTAAAGCCTTTTATGCCTTCGTATTTCTTTGCAATTTGAGATGCTAAATCGTCTATAAGAGTGACATCATCGGCTGTTGGCACTCCTTTGTAATAACCTTCGCTAAAACTAACAGGACCAGACGCTGCGTTCTCTAAACGATCTGCTTCGTCAACTATTCCTTGGAGTTCAAAAATTGCGTCATCATCTAATTTGTTTCCGGCTTCATCAACACCTTTTTGTAAAGTTTTTTTAGCTTCGTCCGCGCCTACACGCAAACCTGCACTTAAAGTCTTTGCTGCTTGTTGCGCTGCTTCGCTGCGAGTAGACATCATGTTGTCAACAAGTTCAGTTACTTGTTTGTTGAAACGAAGGAACCCTCCGCTATTAACAAATTTTTCTGGGTTAGCAAATGTGCGAGCCGTTTGTATACGTCTATTTACCGCAGCGACAGGGACACCGACTTGGTAAAGAGGGTCAAACACAATGTTGTATACGGCGTCTATTGTTCCTGACGCGACCCTGTGTATTGAAGTGCCCTCATACTTTTCTACTTCTTGCTGGTCAAGGATGTCTTCTGTGCCTGCTGCCAGCGAAATGGCTTGACCAAGTGATTGAGTATTAGATATTTCGTAGGCTTTACCCCAAGTATCAGTGTTAAACCAGTTAGAAAACCCGCCTTCAAAATATTGGTCGTTATGAGTGCCTTTACCAGAACTATCGACAATAGAAGCCATCGTCATTGCCGTTCCCAAAGGACGATCTATTGCCTGTTTGTACGCAACTTGAACAGCCTTAAACGTAGGATCAATAACGCTTTTCATTGGCTGTCGTACAAATTCAGGAATCCCACCAATAACTGTGCCGCCAAAACCTTCAGGCCCAATAGCGGATTGCATTGCCCCGCCTTCACCCAGAATGTTGTCGTTAAACGACCCCCAAACGGTGTCGATAATACCTTCCCCCTCATATTCGTCACGCCCAGGTAACGCTTCTTGAAGTATGTCAGTAACAAAATCAACGCTTTGAACACCAGTGTTGAAAAGACCTTTACTTGCTTTTACAACGCCGTTCCAAAGATTTCCTACTCCAAAGCCCACGGTTACTGATCCTGTCTAGGGACCATCGCCTGCATAGCCCGGACAATACGCCGGGTAGAAGGAGCAGCGTAAGGAGAAGAAGCTAATGGCAATAACGACGGCAAAATTCGTGCCACGTTTTCGCTTGTTTGGGCAGGCATACTTCTTGGGGCAGTAGAAGCAGGAGCCATTACTGACTGCTGGGGATATTGGCTTGGTCGAGTCATGTCCCCTTCACCACCAGGTATCACTGGCCTAGGAGGAGTAGCCCCCATTTCCATTGGGACAGCGGAAAGAGCTTCTTCTTGTTCTTTAGCTTTCCCGTATGCTTGACCTCTATAACCAGCGTCAGCCATGATTATGAACTTTCCATTGTTTCGGATAACCACAAATAGCGCAATCCGTAGCGTTTTTTTCTATTGAAGCAGGCCGCATCACTTTTGACCCTTTACCCTTCCGAGGCATTACAGCGCCCCAAGCAGTTCACCTAAACCACCGCCAGCCCCACCGGGTGGTGCGGCGATTGATCGAGACTCGGCTCCCATCCCTGGTGCAGCCAAACCGGGTTGGGCTTCAGGGGCAGCGGCGTCAACTTGTTCGGCCTGACGTTCCTGTGCTTCTTTCTGCACCCGTTCTACCGCTTGCGCTAATTCCAACTGGTTGTTAGCAACAAGATCCATAATGCGGGCAAGATCAGCAGGAGGGATAGTGCCTTGTGCTGCTTGCTGCTGGATAGAAGAAAGCAACGCTCCTTCTAACTGTTCAGCGATAACAGAGTCATGTTCAAATTCTGGGTCTTCAACGAGAGGGTCGATTGCCATGAATGAACGTTTCGACATGGTGCCCATACCAACTCGTTGTCCTCCCCCTATGACAAGGTTGTTTACGTCAGCGCCAGCTTGCGAATAGGTAACTACGTTGTCAGTGGAATCAAAGTTTGCGTTAGGTGTGTATTCGACTGGGCCTTTAGCGTTCTTTGTTGTGACGTAGAACGTGCGACCTTTGTTGCCTGAATACTTTTTGGACATATCAATCGCAAGTTTGTTTTCTTCTTGCAATGACCGAGCCATGATGCGTTGCGCTTCTTGTACCGGGAAGTCCACAGCGGCAGAAAGAACTGAGTCGCCTCGGCGTCCGGTACGGATGTTAGTTGAAGACTCGCCACCAAACTCTGGTGGAATGCCAGCAGTTAAACGTTGGGCACGTTCCAACCTGTCAATCGCCGGGTTGGTCATGTAACCAGGTTGCATCTGCATGTCACGCAAATCGCCGCCTCGGATCACACCAACTTCGCCGGTCAGTCCATCAGCAGGGTTCACGATCTGGGGTGTTTCTCCTGCTCGACCTACGAGCCAAGTGTCGGGGAACACGCCTTTCTGAACTGCGATAACTTCGAGTGCCATCAAACGGGCTTGCATCTGATACATGCCGAGGATGCCGTCAAATTGTCCTTGCGCCGAATCAAGTGATATGCGTTGCGCTATGACTACCGGCGTTTGTTCTAACCGGTTCGGTACTCGTTCAAGTTCTATAACCAGGTTGTCGTCCGCCCCATATGAGGAGGTCGCAAACAAGCCAGTGTTGACTGGGCCTCGCATTGCGATAAGGACTGTTTCGTCAGGACCAACATATTCGATTAGTTCAATGCCGGTGTCTGGACCGGCGTCGCTATCGGATTGGAACACTCGACCGGCTTCGGGGTAGTTGCTATGCAACCAGCCGAGTGGTCGTTCGTATCCGAAGATGCAGTCACGGGGACGCATATCGTCTACACCCATAAGGGTCGCAGGGTAAGCAGTAAGAGGATCACGGAGATGCCATTCGGGGCATCCTGTAGTTTCGTTCCAACGAAGCTGGGTAACCGTGTTGGAATACCCGATGAGGTATCTCGCACGTTTCGCTAGCTGCAAATCCATGCGACTGTTTTCCCACCAACCGAACAACGCTTTGCGTTTAATGTCGGAGTTATCTCTGGACCGTTTCCGAGCCGGATCAAGTGGAGGACAGTAAATGTCAGGACGGGTAGAC
>Ga0115011_10002706_pt1 | contig 12252 bp, 9 predicted proteins | sample TroAtlMetagenome_2_FD_88705 | JGI IMG/M metagenome (GOLD analysis project Ga0115011, IMG submission 88705) | Marine eukaryotic phytoplankton communities from Atlantic Ocean - Tropical Atlantic ANT8 Metagenome | ecosystem: Environmental > Aquatic > Marine > Oceanic | place: Tropical Atlantic... | reverse complement strand
GGCGAGCCTGCGATGGGAGGCGAGCCTGCGATGGGAGGCGAGCCTGCGATGGGGGGCGAGCCTGCGATGGGGGGCGAGCCTGCGATGGGGGGCGAGCCTGAGATGGGGGGCGAGCCTGCGATGGGCGGAATCATGCCCGTCGGCGGGGCTGGTGGTGAGCCCATGGACCCCGGGCCCAATTGCGCCGAGGGCGGTGATAGCATCGAGCGCTTGAATACTGCCTGTACCTGGGTAGCCGATTGCGCCATCGCCGTGTGCGCCTATGAAGGGGATGCCTGTAGGCAGGACGTGTACCAGAACTGCATGCGTCTCGCCGATCTGGACGAGAACGGCATGCTTCCGCCCGTAGCTGTGGCCGTGGGGAACATCATATGCGCACAAACGACGTGTGCAGAGACCCTCGCCACCGTGTCTGCTCAGCAACTAGAAGTTCGCGCTGCCTGTATGCCGGGCGCGCCGGTGGACTTCTGTGGGGGCGAGGCACCTGACCCACCCGACCCACCCGCGTGCCTCGATACGGACCCACTGCCTGCGGGGGCCGTGGGCCCCATCGGGCCGGCGACCCGGATCACATCAATGAGGGTTCCGATCACTCGGGAGGAGTCGGCCCAAATGGGCTGCCGGGCCGTCGATGGGACCAACGTAGGGACTGGACTGATTGGCCTGTTTAGGGTCTTCAACGTCGACCTCCAGGCCATGGTTGAGGTGGGCGAGCAGGAGGAAAGCGTGTTGATGCTCCTCGGACACCTTGCCGGATGGGAGGCGGGCCAGACGGGCAACGAGGCCATGGATGTCGATTTTCGAATGTACGTCGGGCGCGCGGGGCGGGAAGGCGTCTTTGTGAGGCCGAGTTCCTTCGTCGAAGACGATCCCGGCAATGGGCCGAGGCACGAATATGGCGCCGATCTCACCTGTCGCGGATTGGTCACAGAGCCTGGAGAGTTCCGGTTACAAATGCCCATGTCCAATGAGGGCCCATTCGCCCCGCTCCACCTATCGCAAACCACTTTCTCGGGCGATATCGTGCCTGCTGCGACCGGCTTCTCGATTCGGAATGGGACCATCAGTGGCTATCTCACCGAAGACGCGGTGGTGGAACTCGTGGTGGACCTCGCTGCGGCCTGTGACATGGACGTAGTGCCGGACTTTTGCCAACAGGGGGCGCAATTCTTGGGGGGGGACCCCAGAATGGTCGCCCGCACCCTCATACTGCCCATCTTGCGAGGATTGGATGCTCGAGTGAACGCGGACGGGTCGGTGTCCGGCGATTGCAGCCGGAATCAGACGTGTAACGCGGTGAGCATCTGCTTTGGGTTCGAGTCACAGCCGGTCGTTCTCGAGGGGATTGCACCCTGACCGGTCCGATACTTGGCCCCGGTGGGCGCGATGTCCAACGGAGTCTAACGAACTGGTAGATCTATGCTTCGCGAGTGCCCGAACGTTTTCCGGCCGGGGCCGCGAGACGCTCCGAGCTCTATGCCAAAATCGAGACCATGGTCTTTGAATTTCCAGGGTACATCCCCGTGGGGTATCAGGGCGTCAGCAGTCCCCGTTCCTCAGTCATTTACCGGAAAGCCGTTCAAGGTGTTGCAGATCCCATTACCGGCCGCGCTTTTTCACCCGGGGCGCAGAATGGCTGGTCTCGGATTTGGTTGCGGACGGATCGGTGAGCAGCGTCGCACCATAGCGCGGAGGCTGACCCCCGGGTGTCAGAGGCTCACGGGGAGTGTCCCCGTGGCGGGACCGGACAGACCCGGTTGGTCCCTCGAGCTACTTAGATTCCCATTCCAAAGCCTGTGCTGAGAGCAGCTCTAGACTGTCGCCGACCAGATAGGCGCTTGCCGAGGCGTCGGCCCGGGTATGGGCGTCGAGGAACGCGAGGATCGCACTGCGTGACCATATCAGATAGGTCTGGCAACGCGCCGCATCCACCGCGCCCGGGCCGTCGTATCGCTCGCACGCGTCGGCCTTGTGCTCGAAGGTGGTGTGGCGAGCGGCTTCTTCGGTATTCCAGAAGAGGTATTTGTCGCCCTCGGGAAGTTGGACGTACGCCTCGCGCCGATCCTCAGCGACGTGGCCCGTCGTGTCGTCGCCGGCCCCGGTCATGATCAGATGGGGTCGCGTCAGGCAGTGTGCGGGGTCCTCGGCAAGGCGAATGCACCCGTCTCCCGTAAAGGACTGGGCGGTGAACCCGTCATCTTCGGGGCCCTGGGGAGACCCGCTGATAAAGGCGATGGGGCGGGGGTCGTGCAATAGATGCACTTGCTCGCCGTATTGGCGAACGGCGCCGGCGACCATGAGCGTCGAGCCGGCGCCGGCCGAGTGCCCTGCGTAGACGATGGAGGCGACGTCGGCGACGGCGGCCACGGCGCTCTCGGGATCGGTGATGACGTCCAAAAGGGCGGCAAAGTCATGGGGGCGGTCCCAATTGAGCGGCTTGAAATACCGACACTGGCCGGCTGCGCACGAGCCGCCATCGAAATTGGTGCAGTCATCGTCGCGTTCACAGGCGCCCCCCCGGCAGACGTCCCGAGTCTGGCCAATGGCTCGACAGAGATCTTCATAGGTCGCGATGGGTCGGGGCGCGTGTGCAATGGCGATATTGACGTAGCCTCCCTCCATCATCAGATCGCCGAACTCATTGGCCACCCGTGACGGGTCATCCTTTCCCGATGCACCGCCATGGGACCAAATAACGATGGGGGTGGAGGGCTCCGCGTTGGCCGGGATGCGCACCTCGTATGTGAAGGTCCGCATGCGTCCCGTGACATCGGTATAGCTGACTTCCAGCGGACCCAGGGTATCGGCCAGGGCCGAGGCCGGACGGACTGGTCGGTAGGCGCAGGCCGCGAGCATTTCCGGTGAGCATCCCGTCGCCTCGGCATCGGGGCTGACGACGGCATCGATGCCCATATCGCCGGCGTCGGGACCACTCGCATTTGCGGCGCCATCGACGATGGTCGAGGCATCAGCCTCCGAGGCATCTGTGCCGAGGTCCATGCGCGGAGCAGCATCAGAGTCATCGCCTCCGGGCGCCGGCGCCTTGTTGTGACTGCAGGCCATGACCGATGCGAGTGCAATCACCATCATTGTCGATCTCATACAACCTCCTGGCGGTGCGGGACTGTCCGAATCATATGGCAGTTGGACTACGCGCTGTCAGGGGATTTTGAATGGGGGAGATGCAAATGCAGTGCGCGGCCACACCGCGACCCCGCTTGATTCAACTTTGTCGTCACCTTTTCTCGCCGACCGGCGCAAACGGAAGATGCAGGCGTGCCTAAGGGCGGCTTCGTGGTGCGATTTTCGGATGACTGCTTGCCTATTTTCGAAACGTGGATCTTTTGTTGCCCCGCCTGACAGGGACGCGGGTCAAGAGAGGGTGAAAGGGCAGAGAGGGTTTTCTCTCAGCCCGAGATTGAATCAGACGGTGCTGCGTGGTGCAGGCCGCTGTTTACCCAAAAACGGAGTAGAAAATGTCTCTCTTCTCGATCACCAAAACCATCCTCTTTTCACTCATCATGAGTTGCCTACTGCTGGCCACTGCCGGGGCCCAGTTGCCCGACGACTCTCCGCGGCGTTGGAATGCCGAGCACGATGCCGAATCCTGTGGAGGGGAGGCGCGGGGCCAGGTCTTTGAGCTGCTCGTCGCAATGCAGACAGCAATGAATAGTGAAGAGGCAATGAACGGCGACAAAAGGTGGGTGGCAGACCTGTTCACGGGCTTACGTGATCTCTTCGGCGGCGAGGCCGAATGCTACAGCAAGGCCATGATGGAGCAATACGTGTGTATGCAGCACGGCGGCGATCCCACCTGTTGTCAAAAGCATGCCGAAATCAATGCGGAGACGTGTAATTCGGGGGCGTCGGGTCAGTTCTTCGACGGGACCCTTTGGGCAAGTGCATGTGGGGGCGAGCCGGACACACCAGGAGGCACGCGTCCGGGCGCAGCAGAGGAGTGTGAAGATCGGCAGGGACAATTCAAGAGCGAGTGGATCGACGACTATTGGTGTGTTGGTCAAACGGTCTGGGGGATCGATCCGGACACGGGGGCCTGCATGGAGGGATTTAATCCGAGTGATTGCACACTGATTCCCGGCGGTAACCCAGCTGCGACTGACGATGAGGAAGAGGCGGGAACTGGGGGGGGACTCTAAAGGCCCAACGCTACCGTGCTGGTTTCCCAGCAGCGGATATCAAGCCGCGGCCATCCCCATGAAACGGCACATGGCGATGGGACCGAGCACCGCATCGTCGATTCTGAACTGGTCGTCGGTGCGGCCCATTTGGAGAAAGCCATAGCGGATGTAGAGCCTCTGTGCGGGTTCATTGTCCGCAAATGCGCCGAACGCAGTTCAATCTAACTGAGGCTGGGAGGCGGCCCAATCGGCGGCAAACAAGAGTCTCGCGCCCCCACCCATTCTCCGAAAAGAAGGAAGCAGGCCCATGCCGAGCTCGGCGCAGCATTGGATTCAGCAATTACAGGCAGACTCTGCGCCCGGCGCACTCTTGCTCATCTGCCTATGGTCGATGGCTCATTCTTGCGAGGTCTGAAAGACGGGGAGAGGGCGTTGTTGGAACACCGCTTCATTGTCGTTCGCGGACGGGGTGCTCTGTGAAGCGGTCAGTCGTTCTTGGGTCCGTTGCAAACGCTCGGGTGGTATGGTGCACCCATCACAAAGAGCGAGGGGACAGGCAGATGGGAGCGTCTCTTGGGCGCCGACGGGGCAGAAGGGGGGCCGTGCGGGCGCCTGTGATGTGCAGTCTTGTCGGGCTGATCCTGTCAGTGGCTCTCATGGGCTGCGGGAGTAGTTCTGTGAGTTTACGGGGCCGGGTGGTCGACGATCGTGGACAGCCTCTTGGGGGCGCTACGATCGAAACGATTCCACCCACCGATGTCGTTTTGAGTGCCCCCTCCTCGGGTGAATTTCTGGTGAGGGATCGAATCAGTGAGGCCGGGGCGGTCGAATCGATTCGACCGGGGGAATACCACCTGAGAATTCGCAAGCCGGGGTTCGACGATGCAACCTTTCGCATCGACGTCGAAGGGGGGCGCATTCGTCTGGGCGACCTGGTCTTGCGTCCCAGAGCTATTAACGCGACCGAACCCGGTAAAGGGGTCGATAAAACGGACCCGGCCAAGGGGTCGACAAACCGGACCCTCGATTCCAGAAGATAAGGACAGTCAGGCGCCCTTACGAAGGGCGTGCCGAAACGACAGGGGGTGCAGTGGAGTTCAAGTACTTCAAAGGGCCGAAAGACGAGATGGCCGGCTATGCCAAGAAGGTGCCATGTGTGCTCTGTGGTGACGTTGGTGAGGGCTTTGAGTTGGGGGTTGCACGCGTACCGTCGAGGCTGGAACTCGATAATGACGGCAAGTATGGGTGTTATGCGTGTTTGCGGGCCCAGGAATTCGAGTTTGGCCATGATACCCCCGTAGGCATGGTGGGCGAAGATGGCCTCAAGCCGTTCTACGATCAGACTCAGCCACCGCCTGAGGACTTTGACTTTGCGTCCGCAGAGGCGCTCCGGTGGACGCCAGGGTTTGTCACCTGGCAGCAAGGTGTCTGGCTGACCCATTGCAATGCCATGATGGCTTATCTCGGAGAGTGGAAGCCTAATGACTTTAGGGAGCGGGCCGAGGGGGGAGACGGAAGGGCGCTCTTCCTCGCGATGACCGACGTGGATCCCGAACTCTGGGACTATGAGCAGCCGGAGGACGGGAGCGTGCTGCAAGATTGGGGCGTGACCTACTATGCCTTCGAGTGTTTGCGGTGCGGCGTCACCAAAGGGTACTACGACTTCCCCTGAGTCAAAGCGGTGTCGACGAGAGTGGCACATGCTGGCGTTCAAGAGGCGGGGGCATGTGCTTTGGGACGGCAAATGTAGCCAACGGCCCGAATGCTGACACCCTCGACACTCCGGCGGAGCCGGCTCTGTCACCTTTTGTGGTCCGAGGTTTTGGGGATCGCTTTGATGGTGAGGCTTCGGCTCAGTGGAGTTCTCCCCTGGGCTTCCCGCGCGCAGTTCGAGTGGCCTGGGCGGGGTCTGTTTCGTGGACGTCTCTAAACCGCCTAGTCTCGTGCGCCTCTTTCTGTACACTGGACCGATGACGACTCTATTTACTCATCGAAGACCGCCTGAGGGGCGACCGATATCGCCACTGTGTAGCCGGCTCTTGGGCTGGTGGCCGCGGCCTCTGCTCATGGTCTCGGTGCTTGCTCTTACTCTCGTGGGGGGCTGTGCCGAAGGCAGCGTGGGAGACGGGGGAGGCGGGGATGCCGCGACCGATCCACCGCGCGTGGTTGTGCCCCCCATGGACGCCGGAGACGGGGCTACGCCCGTGATCGAGGATGCCGGCACCGAGCCCATTGAGTTCGAGCCCGGTCCGGTGGTCATGGCCCGCTTGACGGCGACTCAGTACCGAAACACTCTCACCGACATCTTTGGCGCCCCGTTGCCCGAGTTCACCCTCGAGGCAGACACCAACCCGTACCTCTTCTACAGTATCGGCGCGACCCGGACCGAGGTGTCGGCGGCCGGGGTCGATCTCTACGCCCAGGCCGCGGACGCGATCGCGGCGGCGGTGATGGACGTCCCCTCGCGCCGTGTGGCGGTTTTGGGGTGTGAACCCGCAGCGTCCGATGATGTTTCCGTGCATGCTTTCGTGGAGACCTACGGGCGGCGGTTGTTTCGACACCGACTTGACGACGAACTCGTCGAGCTTTGGCTCAATGTTAGCCGGGAAACCGCTGACGGTGACGTGATTCGCGGCATACGCTTCGCGCTCGCGGGCATGCTCCAGTCGCCGCGTTTTTTGTATCGAATGGAGGTGGGCGACCCGGTTCCCGATATGCCCGGACATCGCCGGTTTTCGGACTATGAGATGGCCAGCCGGCTTGCGTTCTTTCTCACCGATAGCGGACCCGATGATGCTCTGCTCGACACTGCCGAGGCCGGCGAGTTGGGCACCGAGGCGGACCTGGCGGCCCATGCTTGGCGACTTTTGGAGGGGCCGCGCGCCCGGTCGGCCGTCCAGGCGTTTTTTGCCCAATACCTCGATCTCGAGCGCCTGGCACACGTAGACCGGGATCCAGCCGAGTATCCTCTCTTCAATCCAGCGCTCTTGGGGGCAATGGAGGCCGAGATCCGTCTACTCGTCGACGACATCGTCTTTCGGCAGCAGGGCGATATTCGTGATCTCTTCTCGGCGCCGAGAGGCTACGTCAATACAGCGCTTGCGGAGTTGTATGGGGTCGAGGCGCCCGGCGCTTCACAGCACATCTTTGTGCCTGTCGAATTCACGCCCGAGACGCCGCGAGCCGGCATCCTGACGTTGGGGGCGTTTCTCACCATGAACGCCCACGCGAGCGAGACATCCCCCACGCTGAGAGGGAAGTACATTCGGGAGCGGGTCTTTTGCCAGACCGTGCCAGCCCCCCCGGATAACGTGGATCTGGATATCACCGCCCAACCCGGCGACCCCCCAACCCTCAGAGAGCGACTCGACCAACATCGCGAAAATCCGGCCTGTGCCGGCTGTCACGGGTTTATCGATCCCCCCGGGTTCCTCTTCGAACAGTATGACTCGCTCGGCCGCTTCCGTACTGAGGAGAATGGACACCCCATCAACGCGACCGGCGAGTTGGACGGGGTGCCCCTCGACGATGCCCTCGATCTGGCTGCGCTCTTGGCGGAAAGCTCCCAAGTCGTGGACTGCTTGAATCGTCAACTCTTTCGACACGCCAGCGGACGTTTGGAAACCCCCAGTGAGCGTCCTCTCTTCGCCGAGATTCATGCCGCATCCAGGGCGGCCGGCTATGACTTTCGGGCCACGATGGTCACGGTTGTGAGCAGTCCGGCCTTTCGGTCGGCCTCGGTGCCTGCGATGGAGGGTGAAGAATGATTTTGCGTAGGCCACCTCTCTCTCGGCGCACCTTTCTTCGAGGCGCCCTCGGCAGTGCGGTCGTGAGTCTCGCACTGCCCCCCCTCGAAGCGATGTTCGGCCATGGAGGCGCTCGCGCCGATGGTCATGACGAGTCGCCTTTCTTCGGGGTTTTCTACTGGGCCAACGGGCTTCCATGGCACGCGAGGCATGGCGCCCAACAAGGCGAGGCAGGTCACCCTGACCTCTGGACGCCGGGGACTGAGGGGCCGGGCTACCAGCCGTCTTCTTTACTGACGCCGCTCGCTCGCCACCGCGTTTCGGTCATTACCGGTCTAGAGCCGCACACTCAGGTACCCCCGACGCCTGGCGGTCAGTCAGATGGTCATATGCGGGGCTTCATGGTGGCCCTCACCGGCGACCGGCCCCGCTCGCAAGGGTTCGATCATGCGTCTCACACGCTCACGGCACGGCGGTCGTCGTTGGACCAGTTCGTGGCCCGACACCCTGGATTTTATGAACAGGCGCCTCCATATCGCTCACTCGAATTGGGCGTGAGCACGGCGCGGTTCCACAATTACGGGCATTGGAATGCCATCTCGTACAATGGACCCGACGCAATGAATCTCCCCGTGAGCGATCCGGCGGCAGTCTATGATCGCTTGTTTTCAGTCGGCGGAGTGGCGGGAGATAATCGAGACCGGGCGCGCCGCCGAAGCCGACTCTTAGACGCTGTGCTCAATGACGCCTCGTCACTTCGGGGTCGGCTGGGGGCAGACGATCGACAGCGCCTCGACGCCCACCTCGAGCATCTCGATGCCCTTCAACGACGGATCGACGCGGGGGCCCCTGCGTGTGTTTCTCCCGAACCGCCACTGAGAAGCGCGGATTTGATCGAGCAGACACGGACCATGGGGGCCTTATTGGCGGTTGCCGTTGAGTGTAGCCTCACCCGGGTCTTCTCCTTCATGCTGACGTCCCCTGCCACGACCCATGTGTTTTCCAACCTCGGCGTGCCCGATGGGATGCACAAGGTCTGTCATGATGGTCATTGGGAGTGGGTCAGAGACATTACCCAATACCAAATGGAGGCCTTTGCAGCGTTTCTCGACGGCTTTAGTCGAGAGGGACCCGATGGACGTCCGCTCCTCGAACGGGGGCTCATTTACGGCACCTCGGAATATGGCGAAGGCTGGCAGCACGGGGTCAAAGAGTTGCCGGTGGTGCTCGCAGGAACCGGTGGTGGTCGCCTCATCGAAGGGGTGCATGCCCGGCATCCTGATGGCAATTTGGCCCGGGCCCAGTTGACCGCGCTCAATGGGATCGGGCTCGATCTCGAGCGCTTTGGTTGGAGTGGTGCAGAAACCGCTGATGTCATTCCAGGACTCCTTCGATGAGCCGATTTGGCGCCGTGGGGCTCGTGCTCGTGCTCCTTGCCGGCGGCTGTGGTGACGATCCCCCAGCCTCTCCATCGAGCATCGCAGATCTGGGCGATGTCGTGGACGAGGGCTATGTCGCCGATGAGGGCGTCAGGGATCTGGGGACAGGTGGCGTGCCGGACGCCGCCGAGCCGCCCGATACCCTCGACTGCGGCGAACTGAGCCGGTGTGGTCGACTCTGCGTCGATGTCGATGGGGATCCCGACAACTGTGGCCAATGTGGGCGGACATGCTTACTGCCCAACGCGGAGTCCGGCTGTATGGACGGTCAATGCATCATCACAGCCTGTCTGCCGTATTTTTTTGATCAGGACAACGATCCGGAGACTGGGTGCGAGGTGGAGAACAGGTGTGATGCAGGGGCACCGTGCGAGACTGAGTGTGGCAGTGTCGGCGCTGTCGAGTGCGACGGCGACACGGGCGTATGCGTGCCCCCTTCGGAGAGGTGTAATGCTGTGGACGATGACTGTGACGGTGCCTGCGACGAGGGGCCCATCCCAGGGTGTCGGGTGGCAGTCCATCGCGGATTTGGCCGCGGGCATGTCTACACCAGCGACTTGGCGTTCGTGAGCACGGACCCGTTTCGTCTAGAGGCCCAGAACTACTTTTACCTCTACACCGAACCCGCCTCCGAGATGCGGCCTGTTTTCTTCTGCCCCGCCGCCAACGACCGATACCTCCTCAGTTCGGCCAATAATTGTGAAACCCCAGCCCCGCCGATCGCGACGCTCGGGTTTTGGTCGCCCATGGCCACCTGTGGGGGGCAGCCGCTGTATCGGATGTTCTCAGCCGGGTCGGGGGATCACTTCTACACCACCAGCGAACCCGAGCGAGACAACGCCATTGGGCTCGGCTACGAGGCCAGGGGGATCGCAGGGTATATTTGGACCGACCCTTAATCAGGGCCGGTAAGCACTCGCCTCGAATGCGACCAACACACAGCCATTGACCGTCCAACGCCTGGGTGCCATGCGCTCACCCTACGGCGCTTTCGGCTTTTCGACCCTGCGGAACTTTCGGGGGAGTGGGAGATCGACCCCTCGTTTGCCCACGAGTGTGCTCAGTTCCGGTCTTTGGAGATCGGCCAGCAATTGGACGATGGGTGTCCCATCGGCGCTATTGAGGGACAGTGTGGCCGCCTTGGCCAGAGAGAGGGTGGTGTCCACGGCGTTGAGGTACTCGGCATGAGCCTCAACGCCCAGCCGCCGTGCCATGATGCGCTCGTCTTTCGGGGAGATCTTTCGTTGCTTCCCATTCATGCGAAAGACCATGACGCCATCCTCGATGGTGTAGGCAGCGGCGTTGTCCGCAATCTGGCCTTCGGAGCTCCAATGGCGGATGCGCAATGACAACGCATTCTTGGCCGCCAATGCCAGGGCAGTGTCTCCGGCGGGGGTCACCTCGTCGACGGCGACCCGAGCGCGGACCAGGTCCTTGGTCAAGTACGCGTTGGCGAGGGCAGCGTAGTGCACGGGTCGCCAGCCATGATCATCGGCGGCATCGAGGTCGGTCTTCACCTTTTTGAGCCCCGTGAGCGGCACACTCCGCTGAATTGCGAGATGAGCGTAGGTTCGGTTGTGATCGAAGCGGCGGTCGCCGTCGACCCTGGCCTTTCTGAGCAGGTCCATCACCTTCGGTTCGCCACGGGTCATGGCCACTTCGAGGGGGAAGACCCCGTTGTCGTCGGCGGCGTTGACGTCGGCGCCGGCTTTGATGAGGGCTTCGAGGACGGGGAGCGTCTGCCGGTGCAGGAGGGCGGCGTTGAGGGGGCTCACCCCATGCCCATCGCATACAGTGGGGTCGAGGCCCGCGATCTCCTGACAGAGTTGGGCCGCCGTCAGAGCGCCGGCCAGGCCGTCGGCACGCACCTGTAGAAGCCGTGTCAGCAGCGTACATTTCTCGAGGCCTTCTGCCGTCGGCGCCATGGCGTCGAGATGGGGGACCCGCCGTGCGTGAAAGGGACGCTCCTGGGGCGCTTGGATCAATTTTTGGCGCAGCTGCGAGATCATGTCGGCCTCCATCGACGGAGGCTCACTTTGGGCGCTCCAAATCCCGGCCCAAGCGGGGGAGGGACGGCGACACGCCCGGCAGGGGGCCTTGTCCAGCGCGCACCATGACGCACCCTCACCGTCAATCGCCCGCGCCGCACACGGACGTGCTGTCCGCAACGGCCGGGTCATCGATTACGCTGACCGCGCCGCCGCCCAGCCAGCGTCCCAGGGCACTGACAAAAGTGGTGGGACGACCGGTATCGTCTTCCACTGTGCTTTGGAAGAAGAAGGGGGTGTTACTGATCGCCACGTGGCGCGCACAGTTGGGGCCGTAAGCGCCGGGCGCCACGGTGATATCGGCGCCCTCGAGCCCGGTCTCGCCGATGGTTGCCAGCCGCCCCAATGCGTCGGCGGCGCCGGTTGCATATTCTTCGAGGGTGGCGCCCAGTGAGATCGCGGCCCCAGCCCCCACGGCGTCTCGCAGGTCGAGCCGCTGAAAGAACCGGGTCGTGACGTGGTTGAGTTTGACGTAGGTCGGGTCGGAGCAGCGCCACGCGTTCTCGCCCTGGTTCGCCGGGTGGGCGACGCAAGAGGGGTCGAGGAAGGCATCGTAGTAGGGGCGCCAGGTTTCGAGGTAACGGGTACGGACGAACCCGCGGATGGCGGCCTCGGCCTCGGCGTTGAACGCGCTGAAGAGGGGTCCAAAACCGGCGTCGATGACGCCGATGACGCGCGTTCGACGCGGGTTGAACTGACTGGCGAACCAGTCGAGGTGGTGGGTTGCCCCTGCGCCACCCGCCGAGACGCCGGTCCAGAGAATCTGGCGGGCATCGTCCAAATCGGGAAGCGTGACCATCCCGTCGTCAGAGGTCGCGCCCCCTTCTCGGAGCAGCGCCAGGCCGGCTTCGATGATGCTGTGGCCGCGAAAATGAATGCC
>Ga0115011_10002704_pt1 | contig 12257 bp, 4 predicted proteins | sample TroAtlMetagenome_2_FD_88705 | JGI IMG/M metagenome (GOLD analysis project Ga0115011, IMG submission 88705) | Marine eukaryotic phytoplankton communities from Atlantic Ocean - Tropical Atlantic ANT8 Metagenome | ecosystem: Environmental > Aquatic > Marine > Oceanic | place: Tropical Atlantic... | reverse complement strand
TACAATACACATTACATGGGTTACTATGCAAATATGCTTGGTAACGAAATGTTTATGGATTCTTCTTCACTAAGAGAATCAGTTGTATCTCATGCTAAACATCTTAACGTACATCCAACTTCACGAAAAGCTCCAAAGGCAAAATTAAATTTTACCTTTACTCCAGCTGGTACTCCTACTTCTTTGACTATTGCAAAAGATACTAAATTTAGTACAAGTGTCAATGGTGTTAGTTATATATTTACTACTAATGAAGCTACGTCAGTTCCACGTTCATCAACTGGTACATATACTGCTCAAGATGTCGAAATAATTGAAGGTACTATTTTAAATAAAGCATATACAGTAAATGGAGCAAATAAAACACAGAGATTTATTATTCCAAATGTTAATGTAGATATTTCAACTATTGCAGTTAAAGTGCAAAAGTCAGTTAGTGATAGTGAGGTCTATACATATGCAGATGGTAATGCTTTGGATGTTACAACAATTAAAGGTACAGATAAAGTTTTCTTTTTACAAGAAATAGAAAATCAGAAATATGAAATCACATTTGGTGATGGTACAGTTGGAAAATCATTAACTGATGGTAATATTATTTTTATTGAATATATTGTTACCAAAGGGACTGAAGCTAATCTAGCAGCTACCTTTTCTGCTGTTGCTACTGTAGCTGGTCAAAGTACCGGTAGTTATGTTTTAACAACATCTGAAGCTGCAAATGGTGGTGCAGATATTCAAGATATTACATCTTTACAATTCCAAGCACCAAAACTTTATCAAGCACAAAAACGTGCAACGACAAAAGCAGATTATAAAGCAATTATATTAGAACAAAGGTCAGATATAGAATCTATTACAGTATATGGTGGAGAAGATGCAGACCCTGTTCAGTATGGAAAAGTTTTTATTGCACTTAAGCCTGCTGGTTCAGCATCAACATATAGTGCTACTGCTAAAGAAAATATTAAATCTTCTATATTGAAAAAAGTTAATGTTGTTACTGTTACACCAGAACTTATTGACCCAGTTTTTTATTATCTTCTTATTGATACCACAGTAAACTATGACCCTGTTACAAATTTAACAGATGAGACAACTTTGAAAACAAATATAAAAACATCTATTGAAGCTTATCTTCAAAGTAATTTAGAAAAGTTTGACCAGAAGTTTAGACATTCAAAATTAGTACAAGATATAGATAATACAAATGATTCAATTAGAAATAATAAAACCTTGATTAAGTATCAACAAAAAATAACACCTGTAAGTTTGAACTTAGCTACAGACTACACTTTGAATTTTAATAACAGATTAGAAAAGGGAAGTGTAGTATCTACATCATTTGTAGCAACAGATGGTTTTACTTATGTATTGGTAGATAATTCGGCTGGTGTGATAAGGGCTTCAAGACAAACAGTTATCGGTACAACGGATAGTCCTGCAATTTATTTAGTTATGCCAGATGGTTCAACACAACATGGTACGATTAATTATGATACAGGTAAAGTTGTACTTAGTAGTTTAACTCCTGTATCAATTACAGACGCAACCGACAGTATAAAATTTACTGTTACACCAGAAAATAATAATAGTGATATAACACCTTTAAGAGAACAGATTTTAACTTACGACTTTGCTGATACAGCAGCAATTACTATTAACATGGTAGCAGAAACGATAATCTAATATGACAACAGTAACACCAAATCAACCAGTTCATCCTAAGTTTGATGATAGAATAAGTGTAAAGGTAGAAGGTCAGCTTCCTGCATTTGTGAAGCAAGACCATCCTACCTTTATTGCTTTCATGGAAGCTTATTATGAATATATGGAACAGATAGGGAAACCATATGAAATCATTGGTAACCTTGATAACTATTTTAATATTGATAAAACTGTTGATGATTTTCTAAATTATTTTAAGAAACAGTTTGGTGAAGATATACCAGAAGCTGTTTTTGCAAATGCTAATAAACCATTTGTATTAAAACATCTCAGAGATTTTTATAGAACTAAAGGAAGTGAAAAATCTTTTCAGTTTCTTTTTAGGTTATTATACAAAGATGAAATATCTTTTTACTATCCCGGGAAAGATATGCTTCGTACTTCTGATGGGAAGTATGGAAAGAGTGATATTATTAGAGTTATTGATCCTAGTTGTTGTGATTCTGTTTTTAAATTAGTTGGAAAGACTATTACTGGTTCTGTATCTGGTGCATCAGCAATTGTTGAATTAGTAGTTAATGAACAAATAGGAAGTTTTATTGTATCAACAATATATCTTTCTAGTGTTTTAAGAAAGTTTGAAACAGGTGATACAGTTACCGATGGGACTCATACTTACGTTTTAAATAATATGATTACTGATTCTACTATTACAAATAGTGGGTCAGGTTATACGGTTGGTTTACAGTCTCCATTGGTAGGTGGTGGTATTGGAACAGGTGGCTTAATTAAGATTGAGGAATTAACTGGTGGTTGGATTACTGGTGCAACAATTAATAGTGGTGGTACAGGATATAAAGTAGGTGATAAACTAACTTTAGATAATACAAGTAAGTTAAATATAAATGGAAGAAGAGCTAGTATTCTTGTAAACAATATTGATACTAATGGTGCAATAACAAGTTTAGAAATTGAGAATCCGGGTTCTGATTATACATCCTTACCAACAGTTACAAGTGCTGGTTCTGGTAATGGTGCAAGTATAACATTAACAGGTGCTGAAATCGGTGGTATAAAAAAATTAAAAGTTGTGCAACCTGGATTTGGTTATTCTCCTGCACCAACAATAAATCTATCTGGAATAGGTGATGGTAACGCAACAGCTAGTGTTGTTCTTGGAACATACGAAGATGAGTTTGGTAAAAGCTTTGTTGGTACAAGTGGATTTCTAAGTTCTAACAAATACATTCAAGATAGTTTTTATTATCAGTTATTTTCTTACGAAATATCAGTTGGACATACGATTAATAAATGGCGAGATATTATTAAGCGTGTAGTCCACCCTGCGGGCTTAGCATTATTTGGTAACTACAAACTAAGCTCCCTTATTGATATGCAGTTGAAAATTACTGGCATACCACAGCGTCGTGATTACACTATTATTTTCCATGACCCAGAATATGCAGACATTACAGATAGTCGAGATAAACTAGCTAAACGTCTAAGAGTAAAAATTACAACTTGTGATGAATTTCAGAATATTAGAATTAATTTACCTGCTGAAGATTATAGGTTAATATCAGAGGCTTTTACCGAACAAGATGATTTTGGTTTAATTTCAGATTCTAACTTAACATTTAGTGATGACTATGAACTTATTACACAAGCAACTTTTTATGTTAAACCAACCAAATGTCAAACTTATGAGAAAGACCTAGGAATACAATCTTTAAGAATTTCTGGTGGTTTGGAGGATTATTTAAGAACAAGTATAATAGCCTCAAGAATGGGTGATGATGGAACTGTTACTGAGGTAGGTCCACATGAACTAATTGATTGGGGTAAAGTAACAGATAATATTACTGCTACAACACAGATAAGGTTAGGACATACTCGCAGAAATGTAGATCGACATAAATTTATGACTCAGGGTGGATTTAGTCAGACAATTACATCTACTCATTCTATTGATAAAATTGTTGTATATGATGAGGGTAGTGGTTATACGTCAGCTCCAACTGTAACAATATCAGGTGGGGGTGGTTCATCAGCAGCTGCCACGGCAAATATATCAGCTGGAAAAGTAACTAGTATTACAATAACAAATGCTGGAACTGGATATACTTCATTACCAGCTATTACTATTTCGGGTGGAGGTGGAAGCAATGCTACTGCTACTGCGGTAATTAAAAGAACATCTGGTACTACAATCGCTTCATTTAAAGATATAAAACTACAATATTATGCTGTATTTAATGGATTGAAGGGTGATAAGACAGTTAATAGTACAATCACACAATATAAGACTGGGTATGAAAATAATGGCGCAAGAAATGTAGCATTACCGCCACCAAATTAGTTTTTTTTCAAAAAAAGTATTATAAATATAGTAAGAACAAACAATCTTAAAGGAATTATAACATGAGTGCAATAATTAATAACAGTTTTAGAAAATTTCAGGCTGATAATTTTATAGGGAGTTTTTCCACAAATAATATGTATCTAGCCATTGGGAAAAATACAGCTTGGAGTGGTGCTAGTGCATCTGAATATACTGAAACTACTCCTAGTGATAATAATATTCCTGTACCTATTGATACAACAGCAAGTCTTTATACTCATTATAACGATATGATTGCTGCAAAACGTATAACCAATACAAGTGTATCTCATGTAGTTAAGAGAGTTGATTGGACATCTGGTACAGTATATGTGGAATATGACCATTATATAGACGATATTATTGACCAAAACTTTTTTGTGTTTACAGAAGATTTCAGAGTATATAAATGTATTAGTAATGGAGCAGGAGTTGCTTCTACTGTTAAGCCTACTGGTGTAGGTCCAGCAATTATTGAAACCTCAGATAATTATAGATGGAAGTTCATGTTTGAAGTACAACAAGCTGATGTTCTTAAATTTATTACAACTGATTGGGTTCCAGTAAATTCTCCAGCAACCTCAGGACAAACAGACCAAGCAAATACAGAAGGTGCAGCTGTTGATGGTGCTTTAGAGCATATTGACGTAACAGCTGGTGGTACTGGATATAGGTCAAATACTGGTACTGCTCAATCTGGAAGTACAACAACTACGATTGTTCTAGCCGGTGGTGCAAGTAATACTGATGATTATTATAATAACATGACAGTTTATATTAGTAGTGGTCAAGGTCAAGGTGAATTAAAAACTATTACTGATTATGATGGTACAAATAAGATAGCAACAGTATCAACAAATTGGACAACCATACCAACTAATGCAAGTGTTTATGAAGTTATGCCAGCAGTAACAGTAAGTTCATCTGATGGCTCTAGTGGTGTTGCAAGAGTTTCTGGTGTTACGGCTGGAGTTGTTACAAAAGTAAGCATGACTAATGTTGGAACAGGTTATCGTAGTGCTACTGCAACTGTTTCATCTGGTAGTGGGTCAAATGCAGTATTGGCACCAAGAATCGGACCTTCTGGTGGTCATGGTAAAAATGCTGTTGCAGAATTAGGTGGTGCATATGTAATGTTAAATGCAAGATTGATTGGTGCAGATGGTAGTAGTGATTTTCCTGTTGGAGATGATTTTAGAAAAGTACATTTACTAATTAATCCAAAAGAATCAGGTGGTGCAGCTGCATCAGCAACTACATATAAGCTTTCGGAACTTCAAGCAGATAGTGGAAAAATAATATATACAGAGTTCAGAGCACCTATTAATAGATCAGCAGACTCAACTGAAGATATAAAATTAGTAGTTGAATTCTAGTATATAAATAATATAAACAAATGGAAAGATTATGTCTAATAACATTTCAATAAATACAAATCAGAACCCATACTTTGATGATTTTGATGATAGTAAAAACTTTCATCAAGTATTATATAAGCCATCATTACCAGTACAGGCAAGAGAGCTAACTACTCAACAAAGTATTCTTAGAGATCAATTAAAGAAGTTCGGCGACCATGTATTCCAGAATGGTAGTAAAGTTACTGGTGGTGATTTTGTTCTTAATTTAGATTACGAATATGTAAAACTAAAACCACAATACAATGGTGTTAATATTACTGTTGGAAATTTTGCTAATAAAACAATTAGTGGGGTTCAGTCAGGAACAAAAGCTTTAGTTATCAATACTGTAATTGCAGATTCGACTACTGGTGATCCAGATACGTTATTTGTAAAATATATTTCAGGTGGTTCTGTAACAGATAAAGTGCAAGGAATTAGTGTTGATACTGCTGGTAGTCAATATACTTCAGTACCATTAGTTAATATTACAGGTGGTGGTGGAAGTGGCGCAACAGCAACAGCCGTTATTAGTGGTGGTGCTGTTATTGCTATTGATATTACCTCAAAAGGTAGTGGATATACTTCAACACCAACTATTAGTTTTACTGGCGGTGGAGGAACAGGTGCGTCTGCTACTGCAACAATTAATACTGCTGCACAATTTCTTGCCGGTGAAAGAATCTACTCAACCGACCTTGCTGTTTCTGCTGGTGTTGTTGATGCAACTCCAATTAATCTACACGAAATTAAAATTGATACTGGTGGTTCTGGTTATACTGCACCTCCAACTGTTACGATTGCTAATGCACCTTCAGGTGGAACAAATGCAACAGCAACAGCAACTATTAGTAATGGTATTGTTACAGGTATTACATTAGTTGAAAAGGGTTCCGGGTATACAACTATTCCTGCTGTTACGATTGGTGCAGCACCAGCTGGTGGTGTTACTGCAACAGCAACAAGTGTATTAGCTACAGCTGCTGGTCTAGGTTCTTCAGCATCTATTGACGAAGGTGTATTTTATATCAAAGGTAATTTTGTTAAAATTGCACAACAAACTATTGTACTAGATAATTATAGAAACGAACCATCTTATAAAATTGGTTTAGTTGTTAAAGAAGAAGCTGTAACCTCTGGTGAAGATACTACTCTTTTAGACAATGCAGCAGGAGCATCTAACTTTGCAGCTCCAGGTGCTGATAGATTAAAAATTTCTTTAACACTCACTAAGAAATCTTTAACATCAACAGACGATAGTGATTTCTTTGAATTCCTCAGAGTCAATGAAGGTGTAAAAGAAAAAGAAGTTAATATTCCAGTTTACTCTGTTCTTGAAGATACATTTGCTAGAAGAACATATGATGAGTCTGGAAGTTATACTGTTAGGGCATTTAACATTCAGCTTAAAGATCATCCTTCTGATAGTACAAAATTTATTGCAAGACTAGACCCCGGAAAAGCATATGTTGAAGGTGTAGAGTATGAAACAATTATTTCAACTGATGTTACATTAGATAGAGCAAGAGATACTGTTAGTGTTAATAACTTTGACCGATTGATGCAGTATGGTAATTATACTTTTGTTAAACAAGTATCGGGTTTCTTTAATACAACTACACATCAAGAAGTTGATTTGCATAGTGCAGCTCATGCTAGTATCACCTTAACTAATCCAACAACATATGCTAGTACCAAAATCGGTACAGGAAAAGTAAGACAAATTGAATATAGTTCTGGTACAGGTGCAGCGTCTGTTTTAAGAATGTATTTGTATGATGTTAAATTAACAGGTGCATCTTCTTTTACAACACTTGAATCTATTGTAACTCCAGCTAATGCAGCTGCAACTCCTGTTGTAATTAATTCCAAATCAAATATAGATGATACTGGTAAAGTTGGTGGAACATCTGGTGGTGATGCTAAGTTGTTTGAGACTAATTTTAGTAGTCTTGTTTTTAAACTTCCTCAAGATACAATTAAAACAGTTCGTGACTCAAGTGGTCTTATTGATACTAGTTATACTACTAAGCGTGTATTTGAAAGTGTATCATTTACTAATGGTCAAGCAACAATAACAAGTAGTGGTTCTACGGAAACATTTTTTGGTACAGGTGCTTTAAGTCAAGAAAATAGAAGAAGTGGTAAATACTATTTAGCTGTTTGTAAGACAGTTGGTTCAAGTTCTTTTTCTGTAGGAGATATTATTGCTTTTGATGGTGGTAGCCAGACTATAAATGTTAATGGACCTACGAATACATCTGTAACATTCAATGCTAATACTTCTACAAATTTTACAGCAGATGTTATTGCCACATTGAACATTGATAGTAAAGCAGAAAGAGTCAAGTCCGTAGTTAGGTCAAATAAGATGGATATTACTTCACCTAACACTACTGCACTTTCATCAGACTCATTAACTAAATCTGATATATGGAAACTTAGAGCTATCTATGATTCTGGTGATCCTGCTACAAATGCAACCGTACCAACATTGACAGTTGCTAGCACTAGTGAAAATCTAACACCCGGTGAAACTATTACAGGTAATACTTCTGGTGCTACTGGTAGAGTTATTTTTGGTGATGCAGGTTCCACTAGTATTACATATGTTCCAATCTCAGGAACTTTTGTTGCAGAAAATGTTACTGGTGCAGAAACAGGATTTACAAAAGTAGTTTCTACTGTTACACCCGGTGATACAGATATTACTTCAAGATATGAATTGGATAATGGTCAACGAGATAATTTTTATGACCATGGCTCTATTAAATTGAAAGCTGGCCAGACAGGGCCTACTGGAAGAATAGCAGTTGTTTTTGATTACTTTACTCATAGTGGAGTTGGTTATATGTCCGTTGATTCATATACAGCAGCGGTTGGTTTTGATAATGTCCCACAATATAAAAGTCCTGTTAGTGGTGATGTAGTTGAATTGCGTGATTGTGTTGATTATAGACCACGAAGGGCAGATGGTGGAACGATAATAGAAAATATTGAATTGCCAGTACCTAATACAAACTGGCAAGCTGATTATAGTTATTTTCTTCCAAGAGTAGATACTATCTATGTAAGTCGAGAAAAGAGTTTTGGTTCTAATAAAGGTGTTTCTTCTTTAAGAAAAACCAAACCGTCAAGACTTGATGGTACAATGGATTTATATACACTTGAGATTCCAGCATATACATTCAAACCAAAAGATATTACAGCAAAGTATATTGAAAATAAAAATTATACAATGCGTGATATTGGTAAGTTAGAAAAACGTATTAGTAATCTTGAATATTATACTTCACTATCATTGTTGGAAAAAGAAGCAACAGAATTAGTTATTAAAGATACAGCTGGGTTGGATAGATTTAAAAATGGAATACTAGTTGACGGATTTAACGGTCATAGTGTTGGTAATGTTTTAAGTCCAGATTATAAATGTGCTATTGATTTTGATGAAAAAATATTACGGCCAAGTTTTATTTCTAATCTTACAGACGTTCTTTATGATTCATCGGCTTCTACTGGTGTTCAAAAAACAGGAGATTGTATTACATTACCATATTCAACAACAGTTTTGATTAATCAAATTGTTGCAAGTAAATCAATTAATGTTAATCCATTTGCAGTATTAGCATGGATTGGTAGTGTTGACTTAACACCACCGAATGATAATTGGATTGATACTTCAACAGCCCCTGAAGTTATTGTAAATTTACAAGGTGAAAATGATGCATGGACAAGTTTAATTGGATTAGCATTTGGTACACAGTTTAATGATTGGCAAACAATAGGTACAGGTAGAGAAAATGTAATAGCATCACAGGGTGCTGGTACAAGAGGGAATGCTATTCTTGCAGTTGAAACGGTTGAGCGAGAAATAACACAAACACGAACTGGTATTCGTAATGAGATTACGGGTGTTGATACTGTAAGAAATAGTATTGGTGATCGTGTAGTTGATGTTTCTATTATACCTTTTATTCGTTCAAGAGATGTTACGGTAGATGTAACAGGAATGAAACCCAATACAAGAGTATATGCTTTCTTTGATGGTGAACCTGTTTCTGCACATTGTACTCCTAGTGGTGGTGCTTTGGGTGGTGCAATCAACACAGACGATTCTGGTTCTATTAGTGGATTAACATTTAATATTCCTAATTCAGATGAATTAAGATTTAGAACAGGCGAAAGACAATTCTTATTATGTGATAATACAACAGGTGATTTGATTACAGCTGGTACTTATGCTGAAGTTGTTTATCAAGCACAAGGATTATTGCAGACAAGAGAGAATGTTGTAGTAGCTACAAGAGTTCCAAGAATACAAAGATTCGCAACTGGTAGTGCAACAGATTTTAGAACGACCACAGAAATATTTGACCGCACAAGAGTAGTTGGTTTTTTTGACCCTCTTGCACAAACATTCTTGGTTGACCCAACATTATATCCAGATGGTGTTTTTATTTCTTCTATTGATTTATATTTTAAAACAAAGGATGATGATGGATTACCTGTAACGATACAACTAAGAGATACATTAAATGGTTATCCTGCAAAAACGATATTGCCGTTTTCTGACGTAAGTAAATTGCCTGCTGATATTGAGGTAAGTGAAGATGCATCTAAGGCTACTAATTTTGAATTTCCATCATTAGTTTATATGGCACCTGGTGAATACTCTATTGTTGTGTTGAGTAATAGTTTGAAGTACGAAGCATGGATTGCAGAAATGGGTGAAAACATTATTGGTACTGATAGGAAAATTTCTGAACAACCTTATGCTGGTGTATTCTTTAAATCACAGAATGCTTCAACGTGGACACCAGATCAAAATCAAGATTTGACATTCAGAATACATAAAGCAGAGTTTACTACAGGTCAAACTGCTAATGCTATTTTCAAAGATGGTATAGCTTCGGCAGATTATAAAGCAGATATTATTCAGTTGACACCAGCAGAAGTTAGATTAAATAAAACTAATATAGCATGGGGTGTCAAAATGACTGGCAATGTTAGTAATGTTTTAGATACTAGTTATGAACCTGTTATTCAAAATACAAATTTTCAATTAGACACGCAGAGAAAAATTCTAGCAACTGCGAACAGTTATCACTCACGAGCTCAACTCACTTCTGCTAGTAGGCATATTAGTCCTGTTATTGATTGTCAAAGGAATAGTGTTATTACTATTGAAAATATTGTTAATAATTTATCAACAGGTGAAGATGCAGCTGCTGGTGGTGATGCAACTGCAAGATATATAACAAGACGCGTAACATTAAAAGATGGTTTTGATGCAACTGATTTACAAGTAAGTCTGGTTGCAAATAGACAAGCTGGTAGTTCTATTAAAATTTACTATAAAGTATTATCACAGTTTGATACAGAAGTATTTGATAACAGACCTTGGACATTGATGACTGAAGGCACACAAGAGATAAATAGTGTTTCTGGTAGTGATGATGTATCAGAATATTTGGAATTGGAATTTAATCCATCTGGTGCAAATGCAAATTATACAGTAGGGAGTGTTGCCTACGATAGTTTTAAAACATTTGCAATTAAGATAGTAATGAATTCTAATGATACAACTAAGGTCCCATTAATAAAAGATTTAAGAGTGGTGGCATTGGCTTAATATGAAAACAGTAAAAATACAAGATACAAAATATATTCGTGATATAGATTCCAAAGCAGTTCTTAATACAAATCGGAATGCATTGGAACAATATAAAGTGGAAAGACAAAGACGAGAAGCTGAAAAAGATGATATAAATAAAATGAAAGAAGATATTGTTGAACTCAAAGAAATGATAAAGACTTTATTAGGAAAACAAAATGGCTAAAATCGTACAAAGACGAAGAGGTACAACAGCAGAACACGTTGCTTTTACCGGTAATGAAGGTGAGATTACAGTTGACTTAACTGAAAAGACACTCAGGGTACATGACGGTTCAACAGTTGGTGGTACATTACTTGCAAAGAAAGATATGTCAAATGTTAGTAATTCAGTTGGCGTTGCACAATTAGATTTGACAGATGGTAGTGCAGGACAGGTACTACAAACTGATGGTGCAGGAAACCTTAGTTTTACAAGTCAACCAGTTCTTCCATCTTTGGCTTTGGGTGGTGATTTATCTGGTGTTGTTAGTAATGCACAACTAAAAGCAGATGTTGTAACTGGAACTGAATTAGCAGACAACGCAGTTTCAACAAATAAAATTGTTAATGCAAATGTAACTGCACCTAAGATTGCTAATGGTAGTATTAATACAGTACACTTAACACCGTCTTGTGTTACTGCATCAGAAATTGGTGCAGCTGCAGTTGAAGAAGCAAAACTGCAAACAAACTCTGTATCAACTATTAAGATATTAGACTCAAATGTAACTACAGCTAAAATAGCAGATAATGCAGTAACAGGTACAAAAATAGCTCTTGCCTCTCAAGCACAGGGAGATTTGATGCATTATGACGGAACTAATTGGACAAGACTTGCACCTGGTAGTACAGCTGGTCAAGTATTACAATCAGCAGGTAGTGGTGCAGTTCCAGTATGGGGTTCAACACCTTATGATATATCTTTTATTGCTGGATATGATAGTGCAACAGCAGTCGCGAATCTTGTAGTACAAACGTATGGTGAAATGGTTATGGCAAGAACTGGAACATTTGAAGGAGAAGTTGGTTTCATTGATACAGTTTGTACTGGTTCTGCTGTTATTATTGACGTAGAAAAAAATGGAACAACAATTTATTCAACTAAGCCTCAGTTCGCTGTCAGTACAGCTACTATGTCGGCAGGTGTTATTTC
>Ga0115011_10002703_pt1 | contig 12257 bp, 7 predicted proteins | sample TroAtlMetagenome_2_FD_88705 | JGI IMG/M metagenome (GOLD analysis project Ga0115011, IMG submission 88705) | Marine eukaryotic phytoplankton communities from Atlantic Ocean - Tropical Atlantic ANT8 Metagenome | ecosystem: Environmental > Aquatic > Marine > Oceanic | place: Tropical Atlantic... | reverse complement strand
TAACAATGAACTCCCTGAAGAATTTAATGATTACGCAGAAGAAAATGTTAAAAACACAGACTTGGTAATGCACGGAATGATTGCTCAAGATGTAAAAGCAGCATTAGATAAAGTGGGGATAGACTCAGACACATTTGGTGGTTGGAGCGAAAGAGAAGATGGTTCACAATATCTGTCACAAGAACTATTCGTACATCCGCTTATCAAAGCAGTACAAGAACTTTCGGCAAAGGTCGAAGAACTAGAAGATAAACTTAAATAAAGGAGAAAAAAATGGCAGTAACTAAAACATTAACTAAAGCTGTTCCCGGTGAAAAGAACAGTAAAGTTGAAGAGTGGCAGTTAGAAATGACTTATGAGAATGACTCAGAAGGAGATGCTACATATTACACAAGTACTTTTAGTACTAATATCGTAGCAACTGAAACTGACCCAGAAGGAAACTCAGTTTCTAATTTCACAGCTAAAGCTAAAGCTGATTGGACTAAATCCCAATTAGAAGCTTTATGCCCTACTTCAAAGTGGGATGTTGTGTTTGCTAGTCAGGTTGATTCGGTTATTACAAATCCTGTAGTAAACCCAGTACCTGATACAGCTTATTCAATACCATCTTAATATTTATACAGACATGGAAGTTACAGCATACTTGTTGTGGAACATTTTTCTAACTCTAGTAGTAGCTCCCATTCTGTATAGCATACGTGGGAACACATCAGAGCTTAGAAGGCTTGACATACTTTTAAATAAAACAAGAGAAGAAGTGGCAAAAGAATACGTAACAAAAAAAGAATTATCTGACGGAATGGACAGAGTGTTTGACACGTTAGATAAGATTGAAGAGAAACTGGACAAACTGTTCGAGGTTAAATAATGGCAAAGAGATATAAAACAAAAAAAAGAGCACGTTATCATAAAGGTACTCGTCACGATTATCGTGGAGGTGGTCGTGTAGCTCTTAGACGTGGTGGGCTTAGAGGCATGGCAGATGATGTAAGAGAACAACTTCTTAAAGATGAACCTACAAAGCCTGTTGAAATGGGAAGACCTGTAGTGCCTACAAAGCCAATAGAACAGCCTGTTGCAGATAATGAACCACAACCTATAGAATATTCAGAAGAAGAATTAGGAAGAAAAATAAATATAGACCCTGACAAGATTCGTATGCCCGGTGGTCCAATTATAGGTCGTCCAGTTTTACCTCCTGAAGATGAACTTCCTGTACTTCCAGTAACACCACCAGAAGATGAGTTAATTCCAGTCCCTGATCCAAGACCTCCTAGAACAGTTAGTGGTCAAGCACCTATTGAAGTACCTACTGTTGTTGGAAAGCCCCAAAAAAGATATACTGAAGATGAAAAACGTATGGAAAGAACAGCCTCTAGAGTTGAACAAGCTTCTGAGGGAAGACTTCCTGAGTCTGCAATTTTAAAACCTGCTGTTAAAATGGAGGAAGGTACTCCAATGATAACAACAGAAATGGCAGACCCTACTACAGTTTTAGGAACTCAAGCTGAACAAGTTGCTCCTGAAAAGGTTACAACAGTTGAGGATACTTCACAAATAACACCTCCTGAACAAATACAAGCAGCCCAAATGGAAGCTGCTCAAATTGATAGGTCTCCTGAAGTCATAGCTGCTGAAGGGGAAGTTAGAGATGAGTCTCTTGCTAAGGCTGCTAATGTGGATAGAGTTGCTCCTATAGAAAGTGCTAAAGTAGAAATACCTGTAGGTGCTTTACAAGAACAAGTAACTGGTAGTTTAAGTAATGAAGCTAAATCAACAGCAGCACTAAATACTGGATCAAGTTTAAGAAAGCTTTCTAGAGCTAAGAAACAATTAAGAAAAGCAGGTTTAACTGAAGATCAGATTGGTGAAATTGGAGATGATATAGAATCTTTAGAAGATAGACTAGACGATTTCACAGAAGAACAAAGAGGAATAATCGCAGGCGTTGATAAAGATACTTTAGTAGATGCTCAGATGAATAGATTACTAGATGGTATTGAAGAAGGAGAAATACCTATATGGGCACAAGGAGCAGTAGGTAGAGTAGAAAATATGTTAGCTGCTAGAGGACTATCTGCATCTTCTGTAGGTAGAGCAGAATTAACTAATGCTATATTACAGTCAGCTTTACCAATGGCTCAAAGCAATGCAACAGCATTACAACAAGCTGCAACACAACAAAGAGACATTGAAGCTAAAGAATCAGAAGCTAATACAGCAAGAAGACAACAAACAGCTTTAACAAATGCTAACAATGTTTTTCAAATGGACATGGCAAACTTTAGTGCTGAGGTTCAAAGACAAGCATCTAATAGTAAATTCTTACAAACTGTAGGATTACAAGAAGCTTCTTTTGAACAACAAGGAGTAGTACAAGACGCATTATTAATGTCTCAAGCTAACCTAGCTGAAGCAGACTTTTATCAAAAAGCTCAGATACAGAATGCTCAAGCTTTCTTACAAACTGACATGGCTAACTTAAATAACTTACAACAAGCTAATGTTTTAAAAGCGCAACAAGAACAGCAAAGATTGCTTAGTAATCAATCTGCTGAAAATGCAGCAAGAAATGCAAATATGGTTTCTGAAAATCAAACGCAGCAGTTTATGGCAAGCTTAAATACTCAAACAAAACAATTTAATGCTCAACAATCTAATGCAATGAAACAGTTTAACGCAGCAGCAGAAAATGCTGCATCAGCTAGAGATTCTAATAGAACTGCAGACATGAATAAATTTAATTCTCAACTATTAACACAAGTTGAAGAGTTTAATTCACAACAAGACTTTGCTAGAAATCAATGGGAAGCACAAAATACTGCTGTAGTTGAAGCTTCTAATGTAGAGTGGAGAAGAAAAATTAATACAGTAAATACCGCAGCACAGAACCAAGTTAACATGCAAAATGCAATGAATGCTTATGGTTTATCTACACAATCATTATCTTTTTTATGGCAAGAATTACGTGACAATGCTGATTATGATTTTAGGTCGGCTGAAAATGCTAAAGCACAAGTTACTCAACTTAGAGCAACTGCTATAGCAAATGAGGCTGCTCTTGCAGAAAAATCTAAATCAACAATAGATCAAATTGTTGACATAGTAGAAGGTATGATAGGTAATTATTATGATACATAAGGACTAATTATGGGAAAATTAAGAAAAATTGGAAAAAAGGTTTGGCGAGGAGTAAAAAGCCTTGGTAAAAAAATAGGTAAGGGATTTAAGAAAGCCTTTAAAGGTATTAGTAAATTCTTAGGTAAGCTAGGACCTATCGGAACTTTTGCAATGATGATAGCTATGCCGTATCTCGGCTCGTATATATGGTCCGGATTTTCTAGTTGGGCAGGAGGTCTTTCTGGAACTTTTGGTAAAATTATGCAAGGAGCAGTTAGGGTTGGTGAAGGTGTTATAGGTGCTTATAATTCTGTAACAGATGCTATTTATGGAACTCTTAAAAAGATTCCCGGAGTAGGTGATGCTTTAGAAGGAATGGATCGTTGGTTAGATAAAACTCGTAGTGCTATGGGAATGGAGTCAGGCTCTATAAGTGTTATGGATGATAAAGAATTAAATAGTTGGGTTAATACAGAATCAGGAGCAACAGCTTTAGGATTTGATAGCCCTACTGCTTTTAGAGAAGCTAATCCTTCTTTCTTTAATGCAGATAAAACATTAACTAATAAAGGTTTAAACTTTACTAGAGGTAAGGGTATGGCTTATGAAGCTCATCTTAGAGGAAGAGATGTGTTCAAAAAAGTTGAAGGAGAATTTGATTTCAATACATATTCAGATAATTTTAAAAATAATGTATTAGATACTGATTTTGGTAAGGGTGATATTTCTAATTTTGGAGAATCCTTAAAAGGTAAAGGTAAAATTTCTTTTAGGACAGGAAGCCCTCAAGGTAGTAGAACTTTTAACGAAGAATACAAAAATAAAATTTCTACCTTATCGGATGATGAATTATTAAAATTTAAACCGGGAGTTGGTGATCAAGCAGGGAAAAGCCCTTATGATGTTTGGAAGAAGTCTTTTGAAAGTTCTAGACAAACAGTTTATACTACTCCTGAAAAAGGATTCTTTGGACAAGATAAAGCAACAGAAGCTGTATCTTTTGAAGGTGTAGGTTCAAGATATAGTCATAGAGTTCCTGTAAAAGATAATGATGGTAATCTTTTAGGATACTCAACAGAAGAAGGTACAAAACTAGGAACAAGTGCTTGGGAAGGTGTTAAGAAAGGAGTAACCACATCAATGGGAAGCGGACAAGAACCAACTGGTTCAGGAGGTACTAGCTATACTCCTACTGTAGCCGATGTTCCTCTTCAAGAAACAGCTTCTACTTCTATACCAATACAACCACAGTTACCTAGAACACAAATACAATTAGGTTACTTAGGAGCATTAAATCAACCTATTAATGCACAATCATTAGGACAATATATGAATAGTGGTATTATTATGCCACAAATTATGAATCTTAACTACGGAGCATAACGGAGAATAGAATGCCAATTATAAGAACAGAAGAAGATAATGTTATAACACCTGAAAAATTAGAGTTAATTGAATCAGGTTTTAATAAGCCTATTGCAGGACAGTCGTTAACGAATAGTCCAGAAGCACCTTATGATTGGGAAAAAACTCCTAAATATAATACTGTTCCTGAAGCATCTATGGCTATATTTGTTGAGATGACTAAAGAAGAAACATTCATGCCTCTGATAGAAGCGTTGTCTTCTGGCTTTCCAGTTGTAGACATGGCTAATTTAATTTTATATAGAGGTTTCCAGAAAGGTCAGTTTAGTCCTGATCTAATGTTACTTCTTATAGAGCCAGTAATTTATATGATATTAGCATTAGCTGAGAAAGTAGGTATTGGTGATGTCGTTGGTTATGATGGTGAAGAAGATGATGATGAAGGTGATCCTGAAGAAAAAGTTAAAACACTTAAAGAAGTAAGACAAGCAATACAATTAGGAGCATCCAATATTTCTGAAGAAAGTATTAAAGATGTTCCGGAATTAAAAGAAGAAATTGAGGAATTTAAAGTTCCTGATAATATAGAAAGTTTGTTACAGAAAAGAACTCCTGTAGATCAAAAAGATAACATGAGTTTATTAGCAAAAGAGGTATAATATGGCAGATTCATTATTTAAAGGTCCAGATCAAATTAAGGTTGGACGTGACATACAAAAAAAAATACAAGAAAGGACAGAGACTAAGCCCTTAGAGGCGGTAGCTAAAATTGCAGAAGCTTTAACTAAAGGTAAGGGTGCTGAGCTTAAAAGAAATATGTCTCGTATACAAACTAATTTAGAAGACGAACAAACTCAGTTAAAAACTTTTGCTACTCAAGCTACTAAACATAATCAACTAATAGATGAGCTTACTACAAAAGGAGCAGGTAGTTTAGAAGATGGATTATTGCGAGATGAGTTAGAAAAAGGACAAGTTAAAGCCTATACAGGCTTTGCAGGATTAGAGGCTTCTGGTAATGAGGAGTTATATAGTAAAATGAAGGAAGTTGTAGGTGAAAAATTAGACTATTTAAACACTAAAACTAAAATTTTCAATAGGCTTTATACTAAATATGATAAGGACGATGTAGAAGGTGGTATTTTATATGATAATATTTCAGACGACCATATGTTTACCAAACCATATAGAGAATCTTTATACAACATAGCAATAGATCAAAAAGATTTAGGTAATAATAATTTATTAGATGTAGTTACAAGGAAAGAACAAAGAAATAATTTTGATTTAATGGGAAAATATTTAGATGAAGAAGCTCGTCTTCAGGCTATAATTTCAGCTACCTCTCAAGCTAGGAAGGCTATTAAAGAAGTTGCTATAGATTATAATATAGAAGAGTATTTACAGCCTACAGATGAAGGTAGCGGAAGTAAGGCAGCTAGAAACAAGGGAAGGGTAGAAGAAAAATTTAATGAACTTTTATCCAACAGTACTATATATTTTAAAAATAAAAATAGAGGTGAGGATGGGGCTGCTTATTTCTTTCCTGAGATTGGAAATGATGTTAAACAATTAAGAAGTAAATATCCTTATAATGCTGATCTAGAAGCTTTTAAAGATGAGTTTGGTTATACTGATAAAGATATTAAGGATATATTTTATGATGCTTCAATTATTATTAATGAATTAGAAAATAAACAAGCTGTAATGTATTTAGATGATAATCATCCTCATCTTAGATTAACAGGTGAAAATAACGATTCACTTAGATTATCAAAAGTTACACAAATATTTAGAGATGCGGACTATGATATTGATAATGTGCCTCCAGAAATTAGACAGCAAGTAATAGCCCTTAAAGAAATTGAGGGGTACGAAGAATCTTTAGTTAAATTAGACGATTTATTAGCCTATAATTCAACAATACAAAACTCAATAAGTAATAATAGTGGAGAGCTTTATCAGAAGTTATATTCAAATTTAAGTGATGAGGCTCAATGGCATTTTAATACATCAGTACTTTCTAGTGCTCAACATTACGCAGCTAAAGAAAAAATATCTATAGAAGAAGGAATAACTATAGCTGTCTTTAATCAAAGACTTGGTTTAATTGACACAAGCTTACCTACTTCAGCAGACAGGGGTGAAAAAATAAAAGAATGGTTTATGGGAGATAAAAACGAATATCATTATCAAGTTAGATTACCTTGGAAAAATAATACACTACATCAAGATATTTTATTAGACTTTCCTCCGACTTCTGTAATATCTGATAGTGTATTTGAATCTTATTTAGCACAAATAAATAGAAATAAAATATACTGGTATAATAATGAAACTATACTAATTCCTAAACCTGAGTATTGGGAAGATGGAACACAATTTTCGATAGGAAAATATATAGTTGAATTTAATAGTGAGGCGGATGCCGATGGTAATAGATTTATTGTTACAACTCAGTAATTAAATGCCTATTATTAAACCTAATAAAACCCCTTCTAGTATTAATGATGATACTAAGGACTCTCGCACTCCTCAAGTACCTGACACTACTCAAGTACCTAACACTACTCAAGTACCTGACAATACGACAAAACAAAAACCACTTACAATATTTAATCCTAAAACAGGGTTGGTTGACAAGTGGGAAGGAACTTTAGAAGAGTATAGAGAAAAGCAGAATATAAAACTTGTAGAAGAATATTTTAATCCTGAAGCAAAAACAATAACAGATTTCACAAATAACGCTGAAGTTCAGGCTCGTGCTGCTGATATGATGTCATATTTAGATAAAAAAGAATATGCGGATGGTACAAAAGCAGCAGACGTTTTTATAGACTATGCTAGAGAATCAGATTATAATCTAACTAACAGTTTAGCTAGGTCAGTTAAGCTTGCTACTAGAGATAAAGAAGATGAAGAAAGTCAAAAATTTATTAATGACTATAACTGGCTTTTAGAAGAGTTTCATTATATAAATCCTAATGGTAAATATAAATATGAAAACGTAGGAGCTTCTGAAAATCTTACTTTAACTGGTGATATACTTAAAGGACTATCTACTGATATATTTAATTGGTTAGCAGTTTTTTTTACAGGAACAGCAGCTTTACCAGAAAAAATAGCTATTCAACAAGCAGCAAACCAAGCTTTACGTCAATCACTTAAAAACATGGCTGCTAAAAGTTATAATGTAACTTTAGGCAAAGCAGCCCCTATATATAATAAAATTCCTAAAATACCTATTAATACTAAAAGTTATAAAAGTACTATAGGAGTGTTAGGTACTGAGGGAGGAGTGTATGCAGGTTTAGATACTCATCTATGGCAAAAAAGATGGAATGAACTAGGTATTGAAGGATATGAAGAATATGATCCTAAATTAACAGGAGCAGCAACAGGAGTTGGTTTTACTCTTGGAGGACTTCTAGCAGCAGGAACTACTAGATATGTAAAATATTCTCATAATAAAGCAGCAAGTAAAGAGGCGGTAGAAAAAGCAAGAGAAAGTGAAGAATTTAAAGACACTATACTTGGAACTCCTAAAGGAGACCCTGATGTTGAAATTATAAGTGTTGAAGAAGCTGCTCAATTAAATAGGAAAATAAGAGAAGATAATGCTAACCCTATTCCTACACATGTTGAAGATGTCGCTGATTTAGAAAGGAGAGCTGCAGACGAACAATATTTAATAGATGATGATCCTATTGTTACAGAAATAGTTGATGATGGAATTATAATAACAGATAAAACAGTTAGTCAAGCTTTAAAAGAAGAAAGTAAAAAGACTAAACCCTCAATTGGAGGAGTTAGAAAACGTATTGAGGAAGGCTATACTCCGTTTGGAAGAATATTTCAAAAACCTACAACACATAGTAAACAGCTTGGGGAGGTTAGTAAAGAGCTAGAAGAGATGGGAGTTCCACAAGGAGGAACAACTTATAAATTATTAAGATTTTTAAGAAACGATTCTTTAGAAAGAATGCGAGATGATCCTACTAGAATTGCTTATGATAAAGATTATGGTACAAGACAATATAGTGAAGACATAGCTGACCTTGCAGGAGGTTGGACAGCTCAATTAGAAATTTTAAAACATAATATTCAACAAATAGCTAAGCAAGAAAAGAGATACCAAACAAGGGTAGGGCTATACCTAAAAAAGAAAAACTGGAAACTAAAAAAAGATACGCTTTTAAATGATGATTTATATTTATTTTTAAATAATGGTCGTATTAAGGAAGGTGTTCCTGAGAGTATTATAAAAGAAGCTGCTAAATTTAGAAAATTATATAACCAAATAGAAGATAAAGCTATAAGAGAAGGTTTTGTTTTTCACAAAGTTCCTAATTTTTTTCCAAGGCATTTAATTACTAGTAAATTAAAAAGAAGTACTACTGGTAGACATAGGTATGCAAAGCAATTAGTAGATGATGAAGAGATAGATAATCTTGGGGATGCTTTAAAGGCTGTTGATGTACAAATTAATAAAATACATGGTGATTTAGACCCTACTGTTGGTTCTTTAGGTCAGAGAGAATATAAAAAATTAGATACGTATACAATAAACGACTTATTTGATAACGATGTGTATACTCAAACATGGATGTATGCAAACTCTACTGCTAAAAAAATAATAAATAAAAAAACTCTAGGACTAACAGAAACAGAACAAAATAATAAATGGTGGTATCCTATATTTGGAGGAACTATACAGAAAACTTCAACACAAGAAGGTCTAGAAACAATAACAGAACATTTACTTGCTCGTGGCTTTAGTGAAGAATTAATAAATGATAGACAATTACAAAAATATATTAAGTCTAATTTTTTAGCACGGCAAGCTGACGACACAAAGATTTTAAAACCTAAGAAAAATGATGAGGGTAACTTTATGTTAGATGAAAGAGGTAAACAAATTATGGAAGAGGTGAGTATACCTTTTAATGATCTTGCTAAAATAAACGCTAGACTTAGAAGTAATAATTCAATTATAAATAATTCTGGTAAATTTAATAACTTAACTGTACAAGAAAGAACAGCATTACTTAATAATACTTTACAAGAAGAAATAGATAATATTATTCTAAATAATTTTAGGAATAACACATTCTCAAAAACAAAATTAAAATTAGATGGTGAACTTTCTGACGCTAATGTAAATTATAGAGGAGATAGACGTTTTGCTGCCAATGAAGAAAAAAGATTACGAAAACTTGTGGGGTCAATGACAGGAGTTTGGGGAAGAGGATCGCCATTTCAAGAACGACTAAGTGGTGCTGTTCTTGCTAGCCAAGCAGGTAATAAACTAGGAATGGCTACGCTTTCAAGTTTACCTGAAATATTCATACCTTTATTTAAAGCCGGTATGAAAATAGGAGTTCAAGCATTATTAAATACGGCTTGGCAAGAGGGCTCTAAAGCAGCTACAAATTTAATAAAAGGAACAAAGGGATTACCTACTTTAACTAGAAAAGAAATGCAACAACATAATAAAGTTATGTCTAGTGCTTTATCTGAAGCTGTTAGTGCTGCTTATGGGGAAGGACTGACTGGTTTATCTGCTAAATTTACACATAGATTTTATAGATCAATATTTCTAGATCAGTATACTAAGTTTGTACAAATGTATTCTTATAATGCAGGTAAATTATTAATTAGAGAAAATTTAGAAACGCTTGCTAAAATGGGAGATGAAGCTTTTAATAAAAATAATAGTAAAGCAGTACGATTAAGATCACAAATTAATCAATTAGGTGTTGATGTTAATGCGGGTATTAAGTGGCATAAATCAGGAGGTAAAATTGAAGAACCATTTTATGAAAATTTAAAATCTTCTGCCGATAGATTTGTTAATGAAGTTGTAATGGTTCCAAATAGAGAAAACGCACAGAAATTTTTAGCCTCAAATCATTGGGGTTGGCGAGTAGCTTTTCAACTTTACTCTTATCCTGTAGCTTTCGGTAATACTGTTGTTAGAAATGCATTTAGAGATATTTATATGACAAGAGGAGCAGCAGCACCTAGGCATTTAGCAGCCGGAACTTTAATGTACTTTACTACTTCATTTACCCAGACTTTAAAAACAAGAGGAAGGTCAGATGAGAGAGACCCAAGGGATCAGCTATGGTATGTTTTAAATACTATAGGTCTTGGAGGTCCTTTATCATTACCATATAATATTATGGAAAATGTAGATTATGGTAGTAATACCCCTAAAGCAATGTTTAGATTAATGGGTCCAACTGTAGGAGGAATGCTTTTACAGAGCCTAGAAACGGGAACTCCGGGAGTAGCTGCTTTTAAAAACACAATGCCATACAGAAATTTAGTTAAGACATTAGCCCCTGAACAACTTTTTGAACTTGAAGAATTTTTAAAAGATTTGGAAAGAAGAAGATATGCTACTCAATTTTTTGGTATTCCTCCTGAAGGAAGTCTTACTCGTGGTATAAAATATCAAAAAGCAAAACAAAAATTTAAACAAGAGCAAGCTGTAGGAAAAGTACTAAGAAAAAGTGAAAAAATTAAAAAGGAAGCACGTGAGAAAAAACTAGCATTAGTCACAGGCGGTTTAGTTTCTAAAAAATATCCTGTTCCTTTTGTTAAAGATAATCCAACAGAACGTAAGATAGATAATACTAACCAGAGCTTCGCAGGTGTTTCGGGTTTATTTGAAGAAGAAAAAGAAGATAGAGAAAAGCTTGGTTTAGGAGGTCTATTATCTAAACAGATAGCTAAGAAAGCAGCTAGTAAAAATAAGATTATAAAACAAATTGAGGACATCCCGTTAAAAGAAAGACTAGAAATTTTAAGTGATGATAGTGCTGATATTCCTAAAAAGTATGAATTTTTAGATAGCGATAAAATAGATTTTTATGAGGACATTGTTGATTTTAGGAAAATACCTTCTGATTTTAAATCAAACGATAATACATTGTTAAGAGCTTATTTAGTAAAGAATGCTATACCTGAAAAATTTATGGGAGATATAGATACTTTTGGAGAATTTAGAGGAGTTGCACATTTTAAAGAATTAGATTCTGGTAAGATTAAAGTATTCGTACCTGATAATATTATTGGAGGAGGAAATAAATTTACTACAAAAACATTTAATAATTCTTCAAAGAAAGAAATAGAAGACTTTTTTGATACTAGAATTAGAAAGTCTAGAGGAGGGAATGTTAAGTCTTTAACCAAAGAAGAGTATAATAAATTATTTAATGTTGTAAAATCAGAAGAAGCCCCTAAGAAAGAAAGGCAGAGTGCATTTAAAGAATTGACAAAAGGAATGGGTGCTTCTGTTACAGGTATTACTAAAGGTATTTCTAGTTTATTAGATAGAAAGCAAGGATTAACAGAAGAACAAATAAATTTTCTTAGAACCTTAAATAAATAATGTACAAACACTTTTTAGAACACCTTGAATTAAGAGAAGGTAACATAGATCATGTATACCTTGACACACTAGGCAAGCCTACATGTGGTGTTGGACATCTTTTAACTAAAGAAGAATGTAAGCTGTATAAAGTATCTGAGAATGTTGATAAACAAATCAGAGATAAATGGTTAGAAGAAGACGCACAAAAGGCTTGGGATGCTGCAGTACAACAGCTACAAGATTTAAATATAGATAATCTTGAATTTATAATTGCTTTAGGCTCAGTAAATTTTCAATTAGGCACACGTTGGATGGACAAATTTCCATCAGCTTATAAAGCCCTGTCTAGTAAAGACTATGATGAGGCAATTAAACAAGTCTCAACAGG